>Ga0209249_1001396_pt1 | contig 23490 bp, 22 predicted proteins | sample SaaInlV_200m_DNA_4_FD_184653 | JGI IMG/M metagenome (GOLD analysis project Ga0209249, IMG submission 184653) | Marine microbial communities from expanding oxygen minimum zones in the Saanich Inlet - SI037_S3LV_200m_DNA (SPAdes) (version 2) | ecosystem: Environmental > Aquatic > Marine >...
CCGTCGGGAACAGCAATCACGAGATGGTGAAAAAATATATTCAAGAACAGGAACAAGAATTAGAAAAAAGATTGGCACAAACGAAATTGTTTTAAGAATCTCAGTAGCTTGCTGCTGAGTTCTTCAAGTGGAGGAGATTGATATCGCACAGATTCAGAAGGAACAAAAGGTGATTATTACGTTGGATGCGATTCCTGATTTGGAGCTTATAGGACGCGTGACCTTTATCTCTAGTACCGCGACAACATCGAATTCTGGAGTGGTGACTTACTTGGTGCGAGTGGAGATTACGGATGATCAAGGGGCGCAGATTAAAGAAGGAATGACGACTTATGTCGAGTTCTTGACGAAAGAAGCAGTGGATGCGGTTCTCGTTCCGAGTGAGGCGGTGCTGACGAGAGGGAATAAAATGATGGTTAGGTTGGCGGATGGTTCACCACAAGAGGTGACTGTGGGGATCTCGGATGGTTCGATGACGGAGATTGTGTCAGGATTGTCGGTTGATGAAGCAATCCTAGTTGGCGGGACGGGAACACCAGAAAAGAAAGCTGGGGGACGAGAGATTTCAGCTGATATGTTGAAAAAAATGAAAGAAGGAGGATTTACGGATGAGGAGATTGAAAAAGCTAAAGCGGGAGAAATGACGGACGAAATGAAGGAGAAAATGCAGGCGACGATGGGAAGTGGCGAGAGAATAAGAATGGGAGGAGGGCCTCGATAAAATTCATATGAAAAAAACTACAATCGAAAGCGTAATCAAAATGAAGGGCGTGACGAAGTCTTATTGGTTATCCAATGGCGTCGAAGTTCCGGTGTTGCATGGAATTGATTTGGATATCAAGAAGGGAGAATTCGTGGCGTTGATGGGAGAATCAGGAGGAGGGAAATCAACATTGATGAATATTATTGGTTTTCTGCATGCGTTGGATGCTGGTGAATATTTCTTGGAGGGAGAAGAATTGGGGCGGGCGCAGGATGATTTTACGTTGTCGTTTATCCGGAATCGAAAAATTGGATTTATCTTTCAGCAGTTTAATCTGGTGACGAAATTAACGGCATTGGAAAATGTCGCGCTGCCGAGTTTTTATGCAGGGAAGGAGCGAGTAGAGCGATTGGCGCGAGCGCAATATTTATTGAATTCAATGGGGATGGGAGATCGATCCCATCATCGGCCGAGTGAGTTGTCGGGAGGACAACAACAGCGAGTTTCTATTGCAAGGTCATTGGTAAATGATCCAGAAATTATTCTCGCAGATGAGCCAACGGGCGCGTTGGATTCTCAAACGGGGAAAGAGGTTATGAAAATTCTTTCAGAATTTAAAGACAGGGGAAAAACGGTAGTGATGGTGACGCATGATGCACACGTAGCAGCTTACGCAGATAGAATTGTGTTTATGAAGGATGGACTTGTATTAGACCATGATTACAAACTAAAGAAATGAAATATGAATTATTGATTATGGCGGCGAAATCATTGAAGGCAAATGGGGCAAGAACGGCCTTGTCGATGTTGGGAATTGTAATTGGAGTAGCGACGGTAATTGCTGTGGTGGGGATCGGTGTTGGAGCGAAGCAGGCGATTGAAGAGCAGTACAAAAATCTGTCGGTGAATACTCTGATGGTTATGCCAACGCGTGGAAATGCGGCGAGCACGAGAGTGAGCGAGGAAGATGTTCCGTTTGTTTTGGGGAATTCTACGTTGATAGAAAAAGGAACGGCAATGGTTATGGGTAATGACACAGTGACTTATGCAAAAGAAGAAGTTTCAGGTTCTGTTGTTGGGGGCCAGGCAAGTGTTTTTGAATTGCTGAATTTGAAGTTACTAGGAGGGCGAACATTTACTGAGGCGGAGGTGAGTGCACGAGGAAATTTAGTTGTATTGGGATATACGGTGGCAGAAAGTTTATTTGATGATGTTCCAGTAGATGGAGTAGGACAATTTGTTACGGTAGGGGGGCGAAAAATGGAAGTAATAGGGGTTTTGGAGGAGAATGGTTCAAGCGTTGGTCCGATGACGCCGGATGATACAGCATACTTGCCTTATAGCACGGCTGAGTCTCGAGTCCTTGGCACAAAGGCACAAAAATTACTGATGTTTCATGCACAGAGTCCGGATGTGGTGATGTTGGCGCAGGATGAATTGACGCAGTTGTTACGGGAGAATCACCGACTACGGGATTCGGTGGCTGATGATTTCCGAATTATGGATGCAGGATCAATGGTTTCTAGCGCAACAGAATCGACTGACACGATGTCATTTCTGCTGACTTCAGTGGCGATTATTGTGCTGCTAGTTTCTGGAATTGGAATTATGAATGTTATGTTTGTGACGGTAGCGGAACGAACGAAAGAGATTGGAATTATGAAGGCGATTGGGGCACAGCGGCAGGATATTTTATTACAGTTTTTGTTAGAGGCGGTGGTATTATCTATGGTTGGAGGATTGCTTGGAGTTGCATTGGGATACAGTGTTCTCCCCTTCCTTGGTGATTATGGGGCAGTGATTTCTGCGGAAGGAGGATTGTTGGGATTCGGGTTCTCGGTTGTGGTGGGAATTGTTTTTGGATTTATTCCTGCGTTGAAAGCGAGTCGATTGGATCCGGTAGATGCGTTACGAAGTGAATAAAAAACCCCCGGAAGGGGCATTATAAGACGTTGGAGCGCGTGGCGGGAATACTCATTCACTTCGTTCATTCGTGACTTCGTATCGAACTTGCCGGGTTCTTTTCCGAATCCTGCGGATTCAATGTAAAAACAAAAAAGCCCACAGGGGGCATTTTAATTTTTACTGGAGCTCCTTATTGGAGGATACTCGAACCTATTTCTATCAAATGGGTTGAAAAAAGAGATCACTTTATGATCTTAGCTCAGTAAATTTTCCTTCAACGTGGCAGGCCATGGTGAACGAAGTTAGAACTTTTTTCGCTGAGAATATGGTGTCGGAGTTTCCCGCTATTTGAAGAAGTTCGAACTCTTTTGACTTCCTTTATAAGAACCTATTTTTTTCCTCCAAACTTATAGTTTCCTCCTCCACTCCCACGCCCCATTCTTTCAAGATCATAGATTTTCTTTAATTTATTAATTTCTTTTTCGGAAAGACCGTGAAGAGAAATATATCCAGTTATCTCTTCAGGAAAAATAAGATGTTTAGCTGAAGTTAAACCGCTAAGGCTAATATCCTTAACTTTTTGTGGAAGGATAAGATGCTCTGCTGATTCCAGACTATCAAGCTTAAGCGTTTCCACTTTTTGTGGAAGAATAAGATGCTCTGCTGACTCAAGTCCAAGGTGAAGTTCACGTATTTCTTCTGGAAGTACAAGATGTTCTGCTGAAGTTAAGTCCAGCAGATTGACTCTATGCTCTACTATCTTAGGAAATTGGAACCCTTCTGGAATAACCGTTACATTTTTGAAATCAAGATTCCCTCTCACAATATCTGGAACATATCCAAGGGCATTGTAGGCATCAAATGTAATATTCCCACGAGGAACAATATTCCCCTCTAATTCGTATTTTCCCTCAAAGTCTTCCACCTTCCCTAGTGTAGAAAATCCAAAAAGATAATATTCTTGTCGTCCAGGGTATTTTATAACTTGATCCTGTACTATAATTTCACCACCTTTTATAATCTGTAAATTTTTTCCCCATCCAAATATATCCTTTCCACGACCATGCATCAATACCGGAGTTTCTTCACTAAGAAAAGATTTTTCTCCTATCATTTTGATTGGTTGAAATCCATTTGAACCAGTACTCTTCATTATTTGTGTTTCTCTTGCTTTTTGATTATTCCACTCAGTAATCGGCTCCATGATATAGTTAACACAATATTCCCGTTCTTGCCCCGATTTAAACCGAGGATTTTTACACTTATCAATAGTCAATGGATTCTCATCATTACATTCTGAATCATCAATACATCTAATACGCTGAATCTCCTTACAAATTCCTCTCTCCTCCTTTCCCCAAGTCAAACAAAGACTTACGAATTCCTCATTAAATCCTCCATTAAAGCCTCTACACATATTATCAGTAAAACACTCCATTGTCCCTTCCGGAATAGAAAGAAGCTCTTTATAGTCAACCACGCTCCCTTTAAACTTACTCTTTCTTTCTTCTTTTTTAACTAATTCCTTTTGAATATTATCTTGTATCTTCTCCTGGTTTGCTTCTTTGTCTGTCGAGTAAAAAAACACTCCTCCCACAATCAATACCACTATTGCAATTCCTGCAAAGATAAGGTGATTAAATTTGGATGGTTTTTTCTCTGGAGTTGCTGGTTCAACGGGGACGGTTGACTGAAACACTATTTTTAATCCCTCCCTTACTGCCTCCTCCTCATTATCATGTTGCATTAATATGTCATAGAGTTGTTCTGATGTATATCCTTTTGCTTTTTCTCCGGTAATCCAATCAATAAGTTCTTGAGGGATCATGTTTGTATTTTTAAAACTAAAGACAGTATAACTTGATTTGCATACCTCAACAAGGCCGCTCTATGAGCGGCTTAAGTGTATTGGAGCGCGTAACGGGAGTCGAACCCGTATCTCAGCCTTGGCAAGGCCGTATAATAGCCACTATACGATACGCGCGTGCGGGCGAGATTTTAATTTCCCGCCCGGAGTTTTTCAAGTGTTTATTCTTCTTTTTTTTCTTCGTTTTCTTTTACATCTTTTTCGAAATCGTCTTCAAATGTTTCTTCAACAATTTTTTCAGTTTCGTTGGTTTTGTCTCCTGCAAGTTCTTCTTCCACTCCTTCGTTTTCACCAGAGAGTGACATGTCGTCTGTTTTTTCTGCAATTTGTTCGACATCTGAAGATTCTTCGATTTGTTTCGTTTCGGTTTCTTGTGTTTCTTTTTCCGTGATTTTCAACGGATTTTCGATGACCTGATTGTCTGGCGTGTGGAGTTCGACTTTCAATCCCAGCGATTGCAATTCTTTGACCAACACGTTGAACGATTCGGGCAAACTCATTAATTCGATCGGCTCATTTTTCACGAGCGCTTCGTACGCTTTTCCGCGACCTTTGACGTCGTCGGATTTGATCGTGAGCATTTCCTGGAGCGTGTTCGCCGCGCCGTGCGCTTCGAGCGCCCAGACTTCCATTTCTCCAAAACGCTGTCCACCGTTTTGTGCTTTTCCACCGAACGGCTGCTGCGTCACGAGCGAGTACGGTCCGACGCTTCGTGCGTGGATTTTGTCCTCGACCATGTGGATCAATTTCAACATGTAGTTGATTCCGACAACTGTTTCGTGATCAAACGGTTCACCGGTTTTTCCGTCAAAAAGTTGTTCTTTTCCAGAAACGGGGAGTCCTGTTGTTTTCAAAAATTCTTGAATTTGATCGTTGCTGATTCCGTTCAAAATTGGAGTTGCGATGCGAATTCCGAGTTTTTCTGCGGCGGATCCCAAATGTGTTTCCAAAACCTGCCCGATGTTCATTCGGCTCGAGACGCCGAGTGGATTCAAAATAATATCAATTGGGCGGCCATCTGCGGTGTACGGCATATCTTCGGACGGAACGATTTTTGAAATCACTCCTTTGTTTCCGTGGCGTCCAGCCATCTTGTCTCCCGCTTCGAGATGTCGCATTTGTGCGACAAAAATTGTCACGCGTTTCAAAACGCCCGTTGGAAGTTCGTCTCCGTTGCTGCGATCCAGCATTTCCACGCCGATCACTTTTCCTCCGGATCCGCGGGGAAGTCGCAGTGAACTGTCTTTGACATCGTGTGCTTTTTCTCCAAAAATCGCGCGCAAAAGTCGATCTTCTGCGGTGAGTTCGGTTTCGCCTTTCATCGTGACTTTTCCTGCAAGAATGTCGCCAGAAAGTGTTGTCGCTCCGATGCGAACAATTCCGTTTTCATCCAAATCTTTCAACTTCGCGCTGGCAACATTTGGAATATCGGCGGTGAGCTCCTCCGGTCCAAGTTTTGTGTCGCGGACGTCGATGTCATAACTTTCGATGTGAATCGAATTGTACAATCCTTCGCGAACGATACGATCCGAGACGATCACGGCGTCCTCGTAGTTGTAGCCTTCCCAAGTCATGTACGCCACGAGCAAATTTTGTCCGAGCGAGACTTCGCCATTTTTGACACACGATCCATCGACCAGCACATCACCCTTTTTCACTGTTTCTCCGGACTCGACCGTTGGACGCTGCAAAATACAGGTCGACTGGTTTGTGCGGAAAAATGTTTCAATTTTGTAGTCGTATTTTTTTCCAGATTTTCCGACGAGTGTAACTTTTTTCGCATCAGAAAATTGGATTTCTCCGGCTTCCGGTGCGCGAACACACTGATCGCCGCACGCAACTTCTTCGATTCCAGTTCCGATGATCGGGGCTTGCGGTTTGATCAGCGGCACAGATTGGCGTTGCATGTTTGATCCCATCAGCGCACGAGTGTTGTCGTCGTGTTCCAAAAACGCAATCAGCGACGTTGAAATTGACGTGATCTGCTGCGGCGAAACGTCCATGTGCGTCACGACACTTTGGTGGTACGTTCCAGCTTCAAAACATTTTCGTGCGGAAACCTGTTTGTGTTCGAATTCTCCGTTTTCCTTCAAAAATGTGTTTGCCTGCGCTACGCACATTTTCATTTCTTCGTTGGCGGAGTAGTAATCGACTTCGCTGGAAATGTACGCGCGGACAGGAATTTCTTTCAAAGTTTTTATTTTCGCGAGAGCGGTCGCAGTTTTTTCGTCGATTGCGGTGTCTTTTTTTGCCACAACTTTTTTCCCGTCCAAAATTTCTTTGTCGGCGATGTGGCCGACCGCAGATTTTCCGTCGTTTTTTGTTTCGTGCAAAACTTTTCGGTACGGTGTTTCGATAAATCCCATGTCGTTGACGCGGGCGTACGACGCGAGGTGAAGCACCAGTCCGATGTTTGGTCCCTCCGGCGTCGTCACCGGACAGATTCGTCCGTAGTGACTTGGATGCACGTCGCGAACATCAAATCCTGCGCGTTCACGGCTCAATCCGCCGGGGCCCATCGCAGAAATTCGACGTTTGTGCTCGAGTGCGGCGAGGGGATTGGTTTGATCCATAAATTGCGACAACTGCGAACTTGCAAAAAATTCGTGCATCGCGGCGGTGATTGGTCGGCAGTTGACGATTTGTGTTGGCGTGACTTGTTCGAGATCGACGATCGACATTCGGTCGCGGATGATACGTTCAGTTCGGAGCATTCCGACACGAAATTTATTCTGAATCAATTCACCCACGGCTCGAATTCGGCGATTTGCCAAATGATCGATGTCGTCGGCTCCGGCGCCTTTTCCCGCGTTGTTGCGGAGTAGTTCGCGAACCATGTCAACAAAATCTTCGATGTGAAAAACGCGTCCCGGAATGTCGGTCGGTGTTTTGAGTCCAAATCGTTCATTGATTTTAAATCGTGCGATCGGCCCGAGATCGTATTTTCTAAAATTGTGAAATAAATCTTCCAAAAATGCGTGCGCATTTTCTGGCGTCGCGAGATCGCCCGGTCGAATTCGGCGGTACACGCCCTGCCATGCTTCTTTTTCGGTGGTGCTGTCGTCTTTTTCCAGCGTTTTTAAAATTGGATTTTCTTCCAATCCTTTTGTTTCATTTTCAAAAAGTTTCAAAATTTCATCATCCTCGGCGTACCCAAACGCACGTAAAAACATTGTCACGGGGATTTTTCGTTTTCGATCAACTTTGACCCACACAAATCCGCGTTTGTCGGTTTCGACTTCGAGCCACGCGCCGCGTTTCGGAATCATTTTTGTCTGATACGCGCCGGGCAGCGACGAGTTTTCCAAAAAGAAAATTCCTGGGCTGCGCACGATCTGGCTGACGATGATGCGCTCGACACCGTTGATGATGAATGTTCCGCCGTCGGTGATGCGCGGAATTTGTCCAAAATAAACGTCTTGTTCTTTGATTTCTCCGGATTCCAGGTTTGTCAGTGCGACGTGCGCACGGATCGTGGATTCAAGTGAAAGTCCTTTTTTTCGGCAGGTTTCAATATCATATTTTGGTTCTTCAACTTCGTAGTTCAGGACTTCCAATCGTAACTTTTTTCCGGTTGGATCTACGATTGGATTGACTTCATCGATGAGTTCTTTGAGTCCGTTTTCCAAAAACCAGTTGTACGAACGGGTTTGTATTTCTGTCAGATCAGGAAATGGGAATTGTTCGCCGACATCGGAAAAAAAGTACCGACCGTTTTGTTCGAGCGTTGGCTTGAGTGTGGCCGGGAAGTTGATGGTTTTTTTTGCCATTGTTCCAGTGGGTTAAAAATGGAAGAAATGGGCGTCAAAAACTACGAAATCACCGGTTTTTGACCGGTCTGTTTCCCGTGGAATTATTGCCGAAACTGAAGATTTGAATCTTGCACTTCGCGCGCGAGTTTAAGAATTTCTTTTTTGAAGTCAAACTTTTGCGCGACTTTTTCGCAAAAATAGTTTTCAGCCGGTTCCATTCATCGATCAGTGAGAACTTTTGACGTGAAAATTTTTTGGGGTACACTCGCGCCCGAGGAGAGGTGGCGGAGTGGTCTAACGCGCACGCTTGGAAAGCGTGTGTACGAGCAATCGTACCGAGGGTTCAAATCCCTCTCTCTCCGCCACGTCGTTGCTGGCACGCCGAGACTCGCACGGAGCTTCCTCGCAACTCCTTGCTCCGCGCAAAACACGCTTCGCGAATTTTGCTTGGGAGGAGAAAGAATTCATCATTTTTATTTCAAAATTACCCCCAAAAAAATGAAAAACATTTTCACCGCGCTTCTCGTTTCTCTCGGATTGATGGGCTGTTCGGTCGAGACACAGACTCCAGAAATTTTAAAAATGGAAAACGGATTGCAGTACGAAATTTTACAGCCGGGTGCCGGTTCTGGCGCGGAAGTTGGCGATAATTTAAAAATGCACTACACCGGATTTTTGATCGACGGAACCAAATTTGATTCGAGTCTCGATCGTGGACAAACGTTCAATTTTACGCTCGGTGGCGGGCAGGTGATTCGCGGCTGGGACGAGGGATTGGTCGGAATGAAAGTGGGAGAAAAACGAAAACTCACGATTCCACCAGCGCTCGGGTACGGCGCACAAAATGTCGGACCGATTCCTGCAGATTCGACGCTGATTTTCGAAGTTGAACTCGTGGAAAATTTCAAAAATAAAATTCCGGGACTGAAATAATTTTCAGAGCGGACTTTCAAAATCTGGGCTGAGCAGGTGCAGGTGCACGTGTGGAACAACCTGTCCGCCGGCCGCGCCGACGTTCATCGCGAGTTTGTACCCGGCGAGATTTTCCTGCGTCGCGATTTTTTTTGCCACGAGAAAAAATTCCCCAAAAAGTTCAAGATTTTTCGCGGTCACTTCGTGCGCGGTGACGAGATTTTTTTTCGGCACGATCAAAATGTGCGTTTTTGCTTTTGGCGCGATGTCGCGGAACGCGAGCACGTTTTCAGTTTCAAAAACTTTGTCGCAGGGAATTTTTCCGGCGATGATTTTTTCAAAAATATCGGTGTCGAGAAACGTCATTTTTTAAAATTAGAACGTGGGGAGCGTACCAAAATTCTTGGAGAAAAATAAAGTTTTCGTGAAGTTTTTTGGAGAAAATAATTGGATTTTTTTCTTCTTTCTCGTAACAATTTAAGTGGCTCGAAAAAAAACAAAAAAAATAAAAAATGAAAAAACAAAAAATGTGCTGTGGGTGGCTTATTTTAGCGATTATTTTGCTTGTTTTGGGATTTCTCTGGTTTTATCAAACTTCAGGAGAAGACCTTTCTTTGTTTGAAAATAATGTTTTTCAAGAGGAAAAAGAACTTTTTCAGTAAAAATCTGCGGAGTTTCATAAAATTCCAGCTTTTCCCATTCCGATCAATCCGATTAAAATTCCCGCGATCCCCACGAGTGCGCCCACGATCCAGAATCGCATCACTATTTGTGTTTCTGACCAACCTTTCGCTTCAAAATGATGATGCAGTGGGGCAATTTTGAAGAGTTTGCGTTTGAATCGTTTTTTCCAAAAAAGTTGCAGCGCGACCGATAGAGTTTCTACGATAAAAATTGCGCCGATCACGATCAAACTCACGACTGAATTTGTCAGCATCGCGATCACGCCGAGAGTTGCGCCGAGTGCGAGCGAGCCGGTGTCGCCCATGTAAATTTTTGCCGGTGGCACGTTGAACCACAAAAATGCGACCAGTGTCGCGACGATGACGCCGCAAAAAACGCTCAAAATTGGCAATCCGAAAAAATACGAAATTACTGCGAAAACTCCAAACGCGATCGCGAGCAGTCCGCCTGCCAGCCCGTCGAGTCCGTCCGTCAAATTTACGGAATTTGCCGTTCCCACCAGAACAAAAACGAACAGCGGCGCGTACCAAAATCCGATGTCAAAATCGCCAATTCCAGGGAGATGAATCACTGACCATTCTAGTTTCAGCGCAAACCAGAGCGCGCCCAGAACGGCAAATCCGACGAGCGACCAAAATTTTACTTTTGCCGACATTCCTTTTTGTTTCGATTTTTCTCGAATGTTGAGCCAGTCGTCAATTATTCCCAGCGTCCCGACAACGGCGAGCGTGACGATCGGGAGGTACGTTTCGCCGCGGTTGAGGAGCGAAGTTTCCACGATTCCAAAAAATGACAGGAGCCGCGAAATGGCGACCGTTGCCAAAATCGCAAAAATAATCACGGCGCCGCCCATCGTGGGCGTTCCGGACTTGTGCGCGTGCAGCGCTTGGAAAAGTTTTGCCGTTCCGCCGGAAAGTCCGTTTTCGCGGATTTTTTGCGTGAGTTTGTACTCCGTGACAAATTTTATAAATTTTGGAAAAAGCAGCGTCGCCACGCCGAACGCGCAGCAGGAGTAGAAAAAAATTTGCAACAAATTTAAAACGTGGATGGATTTCATTTTGTGTGGATTTTCTCAGATTTTTGGAAAAAGGCAAACAGGGCAAAAAACGTGATTCCGATCGGCGTCATTTCAAAAATAGTTGCCAAATTCATCATTAAAAATGCAGCGATCAAAAATCCCAAAAATCGCGGTTTCACCGTTTTTCCGAGCGAAAATAAAAATCCGATGCCGAGCAAAAATCCGAGTGCGCCCAGCTGCGCAAACCAGTCTGCGAGAACATTTTCCGCGATCGGCGCGCGATCATCATTTTTTTCTGTCAAATTTTTTGCGCGCGCTGCGGGACCGAGTTTTCCCAGATTTCCGAGCAGGGGCGCGTCAATTCCCATTTTTGTCGCTTCGATTGGTCGTGAAAAATGTGCGATCGTTCCGCTGCGCCCGACGAAATTTTGAACTAAATTTTTGTTCAAAAATAGAAATCCAGAAAAAATTGCAATTGTTGAAAAAATCACGGCGAGTGTTTTTTTTCGGGAAATTTTAAAATTCTGAAACGCGAAAACTGCGAATAAAATAATTGATCCGAGTATCGCTGCGCGAGAAAAACTTTGAAAAATTCCGAACAAAAAAAGTGTGCAAAATAAAATTTTGAATAAAAAATTTGATCGATTTTTTTCCGTAAAAATTAATGCTGTCGCGGCGAGCAGCAGATGTGAAAATTCTGTCGGACCGGAGCTGGCGCCCTGCATTCGCACAAAATTTTCTGTTTCGTGCCAGAGTGGAATCGTCTGCCCGGGAACCCAACTTGAAATCGCGTTTGAATAAAAAATTTGTACAAAGTCTGCGCCGCCGAAAAACTTCACCCAGACGCCAAAAATCACGCTTGCGGCTGCGGCGGGAACAAAGAATTTTGTGAAAATTTCGAGCAAATTGTTTTCCACATTTTTTGCACGAGACAGCACTAAAAACGCAAAAAATCCAAATCCGAGGTACCGTGCGGCGACGGCAGCTGTTTCAAAATCTGAATTAAAAATTGTCAAAATTCCGCACCACGCCAGGAATCCGAGTGCCCATTTTTCTGTGGGAGCGAGTGGCGCGCGTTTTTTTTTCGAAAATTCTAACATCACGATGGCGATCGCGAGCATTCCGAGCACGAGTTCTTTCCACCAGCGAAATTCTTCCGGCAAAAAAACCGTGATCGCTCCGTGCCACGGCAGGAGCAGACCGAGAGCGGCAACCAAGAATTTGACGAAACGTGTCATCGGCGGAATTGTTGCATTTTTTTTGGAAATTTGCAAAATTCGAAATGATGAAAAAAGTTTTGTGGTTGATTTCGATTTTTTTACTTTTTGGTGTCGTTTTTGCGACGGATATTTCGGTTTCTGTGCGGGAAATTTCGCCAGAAACGACAGTTCCAAGAAATGCCGTTCGATTTCCGTTGCTTGCGATTGATTTTTCCGCGGACGAAGCGGGGACTGCGATTTCCGAGATTTGGATTCGTCGGACGGGGCTTTCGAGTTGGTTTGACATCGGAAATGTTTGGGCGCGCACGAGTCGATTTCAGCGTTCGTTGCGGACAAAGTTTGGCCCCGATGATGTGGCGCGGATTCGTTTTCTCACTCCGGTGCCGCTCGATCCGGAGCGGGATTCGCAGATTACGATTTTTGGAAATTTTAATTTTTCGGGCGACGGATTGTCCGCGGGATTTTCACTCGAAAATCTTGAATTTGTGCCGGTGGAAATTTCTTCTGAAAAAAATAAAAAACACTGGCGGAATTTCAGAAATACTCGGTTGAGGAAATATTGACATTTTTGTCAATTTTCCGTAGTGATGGATTGATGCTTGAGAAAGAATGCGGCGAAAATCCAGAACAGTCAGAGTTGTGCAAAATGATTTTGCCAAAAAATTCGCAGTGTGAAATGGAGATTGTTGTTTTGCAGGATGTTCTTTTTGGAAAACAAAGTGGTAAAAAAGAAACTTCTCCGGGAGATCCTGTTTTTGCGATTTTGTGCTGGGTTCAAAAAATGCAAAAATCGTGTGATGAAAAAAATTATGAAGAATTGATTGGTTTTTGGCAGGAGTTTCATTTTATTTTAAAAAAAATAGTTTTGAATGCTACTCAGAACCCCGGCCAGAATCAGGCAAATGTTTTTCGGTACGGACAAAATGGAGATTTTGAAACACTTGAAAAAAATTTAAATTCTTTGGAATTTGAAATGGATCCACAAAAAATAGCACTCGGTGCTGGATCTAATTTTTTGTGGCAGCGAAATGGTGATGAAAAAAAAATGGTTTCAGAATGTATCAAACAAAAGTTGGCGCCATTTTTTCGGGAATTTTTGGAAAATTTTTACACGTTGCGAGAAAAATTTGAAAACTGGAAAAAAGAATGGGAAGACGAAAAATGGAAATTGGGCGAGACACAACCGAATGAATAATTTTCAAAAACTCACTCGCGAAGTTCCCAAAAAAATTCGCCGATTTTAATTTTGTCGCCAGGAATCGCGCCATCTTTTTTGAGTCGAGTGGGGACGCCCCATTTTTTCAACACGTCGTACACGCGTTCGCGCGCCTCCTCATTTTCAAAATCGGTTTGCCGCACAATCTGCTCGATTCGCGGATTTTGGAGTTCCCACCAATTCGTTTTCTTTTTGATTCGTACTTCTCGCGAATGAAAATCCGGTTTTTCTGCGGGACGAAATTCGACAAATTCCGGTTCGGGCTCGTCGTCGGCTCGGCGCGGAATTTCAGCAAAATCAGTTTCAAAACTTTGCTCGATCGGCGGTACTTTTTTCACCAAAAAATTCAGTAAATCTTCCACGCCCTCGTGCGTCGCGGCCGAAATTTTCATCGGTCGGATTTTGAATTTTTTTTCAAATTCGTCCTGCAAAAATTTTTCGAGTTCGTTGTCGGTCAGATCTATTTTTGAAAAAACAACTGCGTACGGTTTTTCGGCGAGCTGCGGCGAAAATTTTTCCAATTCTCCGCGGATCACTTCAAAATCTTTCAGCGGCGTCGGGCTGTTTGCATCGATCAGTTGTAGCACAAAACGCGCGCGCTCGATGTGGCGTAAAAATTGGTGTCCGAGCCCCTTTCCTTCGTTTGCTCCCTCGATCAGTCCTGGAACATCGATAAAAACCAGCTCGCGATCGTCCACGAGTGTCACTCCGAGATTTGGAACGAGCGTCGTAAAATGGTACTCGGCGATTTTTGGCCGTGCGTTTGACACGACGGAAATCATTGTCGATTTTCCCACGCTCGGGAGTCCGATGATTGCGATGTCCGCGACCAATTTTAATTCAAGATCTAGTGCGAATGCATCGCCGAGATCGCCTTTTTCTGCAAAACTGGGCGCTTGTCGGATGGAGCTGGTGAATCCAGAATTTCCTTTTCCTCCGACGCCGCCGCAGGCGATTGTTGCTGATTGCTCTTTGAACACGAGATCGGCGAGAACTTTTTTCGTTTTTGTGTCGCGGATCACTGTTCCCATCGGAACTTTCAAAATTAATTCGTCGCCACTTTTTCCCGTGCGATTGTTGAGACTGCCGGGTTTTCCATTTTCTGCTTGAAAAATTCTGCGGAATCGAAATTCAGACAGTGTGTTTGCGTTGTCCACCGCTTGAAAAACAATATTTCCGCCACGACCGCCATCGCCGCCGTCTGGACCGCCTTTTGGAATATATTTTGCACGCCGAAAGCTGACGCATCCGTCGCCGCCTTTTCCCGCGTGTACCGTGATTTTTGCTTCGTCGACAAACATCGCCGCGAGTGTACCGAGAAATAAAATTTTGTCGAGTTTCACTCGGCGGTTGTGCTTTTCATCGGCCAAATTGAAGTTTCATCGATTTCTTTTTGAATTTCGTTTGCAGCGTTCATCAGTAATTTTATTTCATTTTTTATTTTTTTGGAAATATCTGCGATTAAATTTTTCAAATCTTCGGGTGGGAGTCCCTCGAGTTTCACGCCAAAAAAATTCGCATCGACGATGTTGATTTTTGCCGGAGTTGAATCTGCGCTGACGATAAGTTTCGATATTTTTTCGGAAAATTTTTGAAAAGCGAGGCACGCCAGAATTTTTTCTTTGAATTTTTCAATAAATTTTTCAGGAATTTCCGTTTGGATTCCAATCTGAACGAGCGATGGAAGTTCGTTTTTATCGAACGCAAAATCCAAACGTTTTGTTTTTGGAATTTCTGAATTTTTTTGATTCGTCAGAATTTTATCTGTTTCTTTTGAAAAATTTTGCAGCGCTTTTTCCAATTTTGAATTATCCTCCAAAATGGTGCCTTCCGTTGGATTTTGAAATTCCCATTGTTTTTCGAGTTCGTCTAAAATTGTAAACGCTAATTTTTTTTGTTTCAGATCGAGATTGAGTTCGGTGATATTTCTCAGAATGATGCAAAATGCAATTTTTCCGTGCGCCAAACTGGTGAGTTTTGGGTTTTTCCCCCGTCGAAAAAGCGTTGACAATGCATCGTTGACTGAAAAATTCTTCAGACTATCCTGGGCGTGACGGGCGAATGGTTGATTTGAATTTTTTTGGGATTCGATCAACTCGTTTAGAAATTTATTCCATGTTTCTTCCGGTAGTGCTTCTTTTCCGAGCTGTTTTTTCAAAGTTTTTCTCACAATTCCCGGATCGTCGGGTGAAATTTTAGAATTTTCATCGCGGAATTCGAGCACTTCAGAAAGTTCGATGAATTTGTCTCGAAAAAATTCAGCATTGAGTTTTTTAGTTTCAAGTTTCTTGCTTTCAAAGTTTTCTTTCATTTCGAGCGAATAATTAAACTAAAAAATAAAACCTGTCAAATTCTTGCTCTCAAAAAAAGAACCCAACGGTTGGGCTCTTTTCTAAAATTTCAAAAGAAACTTATTTTACGATTTTCGTTTTTTTGGCGACGTCGACCAATTTTCCAAAAACTTTTGGGTAGTTGACCGCAATCTCACTGAGATTTTTTCGATCGACATCCATTTTGGCGTGGAGCCATTTATTTTTGATCTCAGAATATCGTTCGCCTTGCTCGCGGAGTGCCGTCGAAATGCGGCTGATCCACAATCGTCGGAAGTCTCGTTTTTTCTGTTTTCGTCCGACGTACGCGTGCATCCCAGCTTTCATCATCGCCTGCATCGCGAGACGAAATGTGCTGTGATTTTTTCCACGATATCCTTTTGTCGCGGCGCGAACTTTTGTGTGTCGTGCGCGTGATGCTGGTCCTCCAATAACTCGTACCATTTTTTAAAAAATTATCGTGAAGTTTTTAAAAGTTTCGACATAACTTTATTTGTACCGCTGGACAAAACTTGTCCGAGGCGAGATACTTTTTTTTGTCGACTTGATTTTGAACTGAGCAGGTGATTTTGCGCAGCTTTTTGGAAAAGTTTTTTTCCAGATCCGGTGATTTTTATTCGTTTTTTGGCGCCGGAATGCGTTTTCTGTTTCATCGTGTGAATTTATTTATTGGGGCGGAGCATGGCGGTGACTTGAAACCCAGAGATGCTGGGGGATTGGTCGACTCGTCCGACTGCTTCGAGTGATGCGAGAAATGTTTTTGTTTTTGTCACGGCAAGTGACGCGTGTGCTTTTTCTCGTCCCCGGAGTTTCATCTGGACTCGAACGGGATGTCCGTCGGTCAGAAATTTTTCCGCGAGTTTTCGTTGTCGTTCGAGATCACCTACATCGATTTTGAACGTCAATCGAATTCCTTTTTGTTCTCGTGCTTTGGTGGCCTGCTTTGTTTTCTGCTCCTTTTTTTTGAGCGAATACAGCATTTTTCCGTACTCGATGATTTTACACACGGGCGGATCAGCGGTGGGAGAAATTTCCACCAAATCTACTCCGGCTTCTTCCGCGCGAGACAGCGCCTCGCTTGTGCTCAGCACTCCCAACATTTCATTTTCCGCGTCGACAACGCGTACTTCAGGTACGCGAATCTCGTGATTGATGCGATGTTGTCGGCGTGGTTCGCTTCGAAAAGATCTTTTCTTGCGACCGCCACGGTAGGAGATGCCTATTTTCTGAGAGTTACAAAAAGCTTGGCGATTTTAGGTTTTGATGAAACTTTGTCAAATTTTTCGATTTAAAAATGGGAGAAAACATAAAAATAAAACTTGACGATTTTTGTTTGTGGATCGAAAATGGGGTAAATTTAAAAAACTTTAAAAAATGATGTCTTGCCCGATTTGGATTACAAATTTTAAAACTTACGAACAGTGTGTGGGAAAAAAAGCGCTGGAGCTGGCGAAAATTCACGAAAAAGTAGCGCTCGAAACAGGTGTTTCGATTGGAATCGCGGTCAACGCGTTCGATCTTTTTCGTGTCGCGCAGGAAGTCAAAATCCCTGTTTTTGCGCAGCACTGCGATCCGGTGGATTACGGGGCGCACACCGGACATTTGCTTGCGCAGTCGATCAAAAAAACGGGTGCGATTGGAACATTGCTCAATCATTCGGAGCGGCGACTTTCGTTTGCTGATTTGCAAGATTCGGAAGTTTGCGCTCGAAAAGCGAGTTTGACGCGCGTTGTGTGTGCCGAAGATCCGCAAGAAATTGAAAAATTTGCGTGGCTCAATCCAGATTTTCTTGCGTTTGAACCGCCAGAATTAATCGGTTCTTCGACGGCTTCTGTTTCAACTTCAAAACCGGAGTCGATCGCCGAATCAGTTTCGTTGTCGCGCGGAATTCCGGTGCTGGTGGGGGCGGGAATTCAGTCGGTGGCAGATGTGAAAATTGCGCTGGAATTGGGTGCGTCCGGATTTCTCGTGGCGAGTGCGATCACAAAAGCTGAAGATCCCGAAGCAACACTTCGCGAGCTCGTTTCTGCGTTTTAAAAAAGTTCAGAAAACTTTTACCGCGTTCTCAAAATCGTCGTCCAGATCACTTGTTGCGGAAGTGTTTTTCGTGCGAATGTTGCGTTTCGAAATTCGCGGAGCACGGTTTTCCACAACGAAAATCCGCCAGAATCTTGTTTTTCAAATTTTACCTGTTCGGAAAATTCGAGCAGCGTCAAAATTTTCCCGGTGTTGGCGTATCCGTACGATCCTGCGGTTGAAAAATCGAACAGCACACTTTCTCGAAAATCACTGTTTTGTGCGAGATTTCCATCGACTGATTCGTGCGCAGAAAAAGCTTTTTTGAGTCCCAGTTCGTGCGTTGAAAAAACCAAATATCCGTCGACAAATCCGTACGAGAATTTTTTGTTGTTGGCGATATTTTCTGCCGTAAAATATTCCAGCGATTTGAATTCAGATTTTTCAATCGGAATTTCTCGTGGATCGGTTGCGACCAGCTCGGTTCGAATCGTTCCGTCGGGAAGCTTGATGTCTTCCGTCGTCGTCGCAAATTGACTTTGCGCAAAATGAATCACGTCGTGCATTTCCGACAAATTTTTCACAACATTTTCGCTGCCGTATCCGGTGATCAGCGTGAAATTTAAAAACGGTTCGGTGGGATCTTCGAAATCCCAAATAAACGCGTACTGTCCGTGCATTTTTCCGAGGAAATCTGTTTCAAAATTAAATTTTTCTCCAAAAATTGTGCGCGCTTGTTCGCGAAGAATTCCGTCAAAAATTACCGAAAACTGTGGATGAAATTCCGACAAAAATTCTTTGGTGTGCGAATATTTTTTGTACAAATCCGAACCGTTCACAAACAACAGCGTGTCCGGCGGTGCAAATTGCGCGAGTTGCGGCACAATTTTCTCCGCTTGTTTTTGCGCGGTGTCTTCCGAAAATACTCCTTTTTTTGTCAAAAATTTCGACTGGAGTTTTACTTGATCTTCGGAAAATTTTATCGTGGTGCCGCCGCCGGGTACAGCGGTTGCAAAAGCTTTGAACACGGGAAGTTGCGCGGAGAAATTTTCTTTTGAAAAAAATCGTTCCACGATTTGCTGTGTGTTAAAAAACACAACGGCGTTGGCGTCGGCAGAAAAATCGCGTCGAACTTTTTGGAAATTTTCATCCGTGTGTAATTTTTCTGTGTTTGTCAGTGCGGCATGCAGCGTGTCGTGCGAGGTCGAAAAAATCAGCCAGTCGCGAAAAAATGCAAACGCAACGGTCGAAGAATATTCTGGCGTGAGAATTTCTGCGCGGACAGGATCGGTGATTTTTGTCCGTTGAAATTTTTCTGCTGGCAATAAAAATTGTTGTAAAAATTCTTCCGTTTTTTTTCGGCTGCGGTACCGGGTGGCGACGAGAATTTCTCCGTCTGGCAAAAGTGCGATTCCCGCGCGGTCGCCGATCCATTTTTCGAGTCCGTCAAAATTTCCGTTTGGAATCCATCGCGCAAATGATTCTTTCGCCAAAATTTCAAAATCCGATCCGCTGAGTGTTTCGAATTTCTCACGAAAATCCTGATCCAAACTCACTTCCGAAAAAATTGCCGTGTCCGAGGGAAAGACTTCGTCGAGCGATGTTTTTTCCCGTGGTAAAAATTGCCACAACGCCCCCAAAATTCCGGCCGTCGCGAGGAAAACTCCCAGCCAAAAACCTGCGCTTGGACCATCGGTTTTCGCACTTTGACTACCGTTTGTTCGACCTTTGTTGTGGTTCATTCGCGCGCGATTTTGGCAAAACTTTTTTTAAAAATCAAGTTTCAAAAAAAAGTTGGTTGGAAAAATTTGCATTTTTTGGCAAAAGCGGTAAATTTCACCCGCTTTCGGACAGGACACGAAATAAGATTTCGTCGACTGAATCGAAACAAAATATTCGGCAGGTCGGGGTGTAGCTCAGTTGGCTAGAGTATCTGGTTTGGGACCAGGGGGTCGGAGGTTCGAGTCCTCTCACCCCGACCATTCAAAAAAAGTTGTTGTGACAGAATTGGTCACGTTTTTTTAAATTTTGTGCAATAAAATATTATCTTTTCGTTTTCAATGAAAAATTTGATTACAAAAAATGTTCGCTCTTTCTTGTTGCTCCCTTTCTGGAGCGGGGAAAGTGATTGTGTTGTTTCTTAAATGTATTCAGTCTCGTTTGGGGGGCTTGTCAGTAATGGCCGAAAAGGAAGAAAATTGAGTCGATATTATTTCCCCATGGTGTTCGGATGAAAAAAATTACATTGTTTTTGCGTATTGTTGTTCCGAGTATATTTTTATTTTGTTCTTTTGGGATGGTGCATGCGGCAGCGTACACGCACAGTCCGTCAACGATCGTAAATAAAAACATTGGAGGGAGTTTGTCGACGAGAGATTTCAATATGATCCGAACAACGCTGGATAATTTTTATTATGACAACGACAATAAATTATTGGGAATTGGTGCGACGGATCCGATGGTGGCGTTGGATGTTGCTGGGGGCGTGCGAATTCGGGATTTTTCTACCGCAGGATTTGTAAAAAATGATGAGGATGGAGATTTATCTGGTGGAAATTCGTTGACGGGTGCGGATCTGACGGGATTCAGCGAAGGCGGCGTGACGTTTGGCGATGCGGACGGCTCGCTTGCTCAGGATACACCTGTGTTTTATTGGGATAAATCAAGTGATGAACTTGGAATTGGAACGAGTAATCCGACGGCAAAACTCAGTATTAGTTCCTCGGGGGCGAATCCAACGATAAATAATCCCACCGTTGGAAATGGGTTGATTTTATCTGCGGCGGGCGGTTCCACGACCGGACAGTTGCGTGTTGTTGCGAATGACAACGGATGGACAGATAATGTTTCGACGGCGTATTTTCAGATCAGAACTTTGGCAAATAATAATGCGGTTTTTATGGGCGGAACGTACGGAGCGGATGCGCCGTTGGATCGCCTGCAATTTGATTCGGAATATACCACCATCACCAATAATTCTTTTGAAAGCACGCCTGTTGCGACGGCGTTGTTTGAAGTAGTCAACGACACAGCAGCGCGGGACTTGGTTCAAATTATTGGAGCCGCTTCCCAGAGTGGTGATTATTTTCAAATTACAAGTAATGGGAACTCGTCGGGAAATATTTTGAAAGTGAAAAGTTCTGGAAAGGTTGGGATCGGGGAGGCTAGTCCGGCGGGAACGCTTCATGTTTCCAGTCCAAATTTTCCTGTTGCAGTAATCGAAAGAACTACAACATTTCAAGGTGGTATTTATGCTTCAGATCGAGCGCTGAGAACAAATACGAGTGGTTTGTCAAATGGAGCTGGAATCGCGAGATATTTTGGTTTATCTGATAATACAGGAACGTTGCAACATGCAGGTTCTTTCGGTGTCAGATGGATTGATTCTACGGCAAAAACAATGTTGATGACCTTTAATACTGCGAACGGAGGCGCTGATCCAACGAGTGGCACAGAACAAATGGTAATTGATGGTACTGGAAATGTGGGAATCGGAGTGCTGGATCCAGATGCGGATCTCGAAGTTTCGGGATCACTCAAAATCAACACGCTGAGTCAAACATTGTGTTCGTCGATTGATCATGCCGGGAAAATCGAGTACGTGGCGGTGGCAAATGTGGGCGCATTTTACGGATGTTTGCAGGTGGATGCATCGACTTTTGAGTGGGTACACCTGGAAGTGTTCGGACTGTAGTTTTTTGAATTTGAAAAGTGAGCATTTTTTGTTTTCCAGAATAAATTAGTTGCGTGCGCGTTTTTTTGTTTGTACAATTTCTGTGTACAAATGTTTCGAATTTTTTTTCTCACGCTTTTGGTTTTTTTCATCAGTGCAGTGGCACTTGTTTTCACGGTTCTTGGATTTGATCCGCTTGGGACGCAGCAGGTGATTGCGTTTTCGGCATTTTTTTTCTCGTTGTTTCTTGTTTCGACGACTTTTTTCTCGTTTGTCTTTTTTTTCGGCGCGGAACTTTTTTTCGTTAATTTTTTTCGCCAATTTTCTGAAAAAACTCAATTTTCTATCGCGCTGCGACGGGGGATTTTGATGGCAATTTTTATCAGCGTGACTGCGCTGCTGCAACTTTTTCGGATTGCGGGAGTTTTGGAAATCGGACTTTTGGTGCTTTTTCTTGCGGTGGTAGAAATGATTTTTCTTTCGCCGGAGCCGCAAAAATAATTTAAAATTTCAACCGATGAGACAAACAAAAATCGTTGCTACGTTGGGACCAGTGTCGGATTCGTTGGAAAACTTGGAAAAATTGGTCGACGCGGGCGCGAATGTTTTTCGACTCAATTTTAGCCACGGGACGCACGAATCGCACGGACGAGTGATCGATCGGATCCGAAAAATTTCAAAAAAACTGGGGCGCGAATTTCCGATTATTTTGGACACAAAGGGTCCAGAAATCCGGACGGCGGATTTGAAAAAACCGATTGTGTGGAAAAAAAATTCGAAAATTATTTTGACGGTTGAGCACGCACCGTACGAAAAATCGGGGAAAATTCAGATAAATTATGACGCATTTGTGTCGGATGTTTTGGTCGGCGACAAAATTATCGTTGACAACGGATCGATGGAACTCGAAGTTTTGGAAAAAAAAGAATCGGATGTGATCTGCAAAGTTTTGTCCGGTGGGACGCTCGGTTCTCGGCGACATCTGAATTTGCCGGGAAAAAATGTCTCGCTCGATTCGATCACAAAAAAAGATTGGGTGGACATCGAATTTGGGGTGAAGAAAAAAGTCGATTTTATCGCACTTTCTTTCGTTCGTTCCGCGGTGGATGTGGAATCCGTCAAAAATTTTCTCAAAAAAAAGAAATCGCAGATTGACGTGATGGCAAAAATTGAAACGGCCGAAGCGGTCAGGAATTTGGAAGAAATTATTTCAGCATCGCACGAAGTGATGGTGGCGCGCGGCGATTTGGGTGTGGAAATTCCGTTTTTCAAAGTTCCGCAGACACAGCGCGACATCGTTCGTCTTTGTGCAAAATATCAAAAATCCGTGATTGTGGCAACGCACATGCTGGAGTCGATGATCGACCATCCGATCCCGACGCGTGCTGAAATTTCGGACGTGGCGGCGGCGGCGTTTCAGCGGGCGGATGCGACGATGTTGTCGGGCGAGACGGCGATTGGAAAATTTCCGTTCAAATCGGTTCGGGCGATGGGGGAAATTGCGCACGAAACTGAGAAAAATTTTATGCAGAGTCGTGAAATTCGTGATCTGCAGGCGTTTTCTGATCGGGGCGGATTGAGTAAAATTGTTGCACAGCTTCCGGAAGAATTGGCGGACATCGCGGCAATTTTGGTCGTGAGCGGGAGTGGATCGACGGCGCGACTTGTGTCGAGTTTTCGTCCGCGCGTTCCGATTTTTTCGTTCACAAATTGTGTTCACTCGCAGCGAAAAATGCAACTTTTGTGGGGTGTGGATGCGATGCACATTCGATTTTCAAATCAACCAGAAAAAACAGTGGACGCGGCGAGAAAAGCACTTTTGAAAAAATATCCCGATTTCGTCGGAGAAAAAATCGTGTTGATTTCAGGATTTCTCGTGGGAAAAGGATTCTGTCCAACGGTACAGATTCGAAAATTGTAGTTGACTTTTTTTTGAAAAAACTAAAATTGGAGTTGTGTTTCATCTCAACCTTTTTGAGTTGAAATCAGATCTTTTCCATTTCGATGTCATTTTCGCTGGGAAGGTTTTCTGCGGGGAGAGGATCTTTTCAGTGAAAAATATTTAAAGGCTCTTGCCTAGCAGATTTAGAATTTTTTAATAATTTTTAACATTTTAGCATAAATATTTTCGTTGCGAAAGTTCCACCGAAATTCGCATTCTTTGAGGTGGAAATTAAATTTATGAGACGCCAAT
>Ga0209249_1001403_pt1 | contig 23411 bp, 11 predicted proteins | sample SaaInlV_200m_DNA_4_FD_184653 | JGI IMG/M metagenome (GOLD analysis project Ga0209249, IMG submission 184653) | Marine microbial communities from expanding oxygen minimum zones in the Saanich Inlet - SI037_S3LV_200m_DNA (SPAdes) (version 2) | ecosystem: Environmental > Aquatic > Marine >...
CGGCAGGTGGAGAGCTACCGGCGCTTCCGCGAACTCACAAAGGAATGGGTGGACTTGGCAATTGAGGTGTGTAAGCTGAGGGCAGGAAACGGCTCAGACGGCTGAGAACTCGGTACTCTCAAGATATCATCTCCGAGGACAAAAAGAAATTCGCGGCCAACGAGTTCTTCCTGCGCAACAACAGCGACAATCCGGTGAAAATGGATGTGAACACCGCGCTCTATCGATCGGAGCACAAGCGGCCTGACAGCGAGGAGACGTTCCTGAATCTCTGGGACATGGTCGGCTACATGGATCAGACAGGTGAGAAGATGATTCAGGACCCGAAAATGGCCGTCCAGGCATTCCGGCCCCGGGCCAATATTGTCAGAGAACTGAACGAGCGCTACACGTTCGTTCGAGCGCAAGACAACAAATACACGGTTCAGGCGAACAGCACGGCGTACTATCGGTTTCAGGACCCGCTGGAACACGGTGAGTATATCTTCATGACCGAGATGCGTGAGTCCGAGACAGGTGATCTCCTCTACAGCAGCATCCTGCCTTCCGCCTATTTCCCCGGGTTCAATATGGGTGCATTCCCGTATTACCTGCGGCACAACAAGCTCCGTGTCGAACTGGACCTGGGCAGCTTTGATGAAGGCATCAGCCAGGGGACAATTGAGGTCGCGATCTCTAACGAGACGGGTGACGTCGTAGACAAGACACGGGTGACGGACTTCACGGTCTATGAGAACGTGAACGTCTATCTGGACACGTCGAAAGTCGCGCAGGAAACCACAGCTGTGGTCAAGGCCACGCTTCTTGGGCAGACCGGTGACATCAAGCACCAGGAGCAGACCAGCGTATTCCGACCGGAGACCCCGGAGTGGTTCGGTAACAGCATCGGGAAATCCAACGTGATCTGCGAGCCGTTTCAGGCGTTGAGAAAGGCGAACAGGAACACGGTGGCGCTCTATGGACGGACGTACAGGCTCGGCCCGGCAGGCTTACTGGAATCGGTCGTTGCACGCGGCACGGAACTGCTGGCCCGCCCAATGCAGTTCAAACTGAAAACAGACCTCGAGATCAGCCCTGAGGAGTTCAAGCTGGAGCTGAAGAGCTTCTCCGACCGCGAGGGCAAATGGTCTTCGACATTCACGAACGACGAACTCCGCATTGAGGTCCGGACTAAATTGGCTTACGACGGGATGCTGCGCTACGACATCTCCTTCGAGCCGCGCCGGGGGCCGGTCACGATCGAGAAATTCGAACTGCACATACCGATGAAGAAGGAATGGTCGCGCTACTTCGGCCACCACGCGACCGGGACGCGCGTGGAGACACAGGCCATCGTGTGCAAAGCGGGATTCCTCGAGCGCTGGTTCGAGGAATACGGGGATGGCATGCCGTTCACGTTTGCGTTCATGCTCTCCGCCGAAGACCGCGGCATCCAGTGGTTCTGTCCAAGCGACCGAAACTGGTCCAATCAGGACGAGCGCAAGAAGATAGCCGTCGAGTCGGACGACCGGAGCAACACGCTCGTCGTTGCCATTGTCAACAAAGCCAAAACACTGGATGGAACGACGGACTACAACTTCGGCATAACGGTCACCCCTGTCCGGCCTTCCGACCCTGACCATCCAGTTGAGATAAGCAACGGCCCCGGACCGCAGTTTCTTGTTGAAGGGGTGGACGAGAAGAAGGAGAAATGGGGACACCGGATGCTGAAGGCTTCCCAGGAAGCAGGCGGGATTGTCGGTATCCACGGCTACCTGGATCCGCAACGGATCGGTGTGCCGCGTTTGTATGATGAAGAGCAGGAGAAGCGGTACGTTCAGGCCGTTGATGTCATGCACCAGTACAAGATGAAGTACATACCGTACTCCACGTGGGGCGTGAACAGCAGCTTGCCGTTCTTCAAGAGCTTCGGATATGAGATGCTGCAGGAGCCAATCAAGGACATCTCTTTCGGCGCCTTCCAACAGACAATGGCTTCGACATTCCCCGACTGGTTTGTGCACAACCTTAACTACTTGCGCGACAAGATGAAGATCGACGGCCACTACATGGACAGTGTCCAGTACCCACGGCTGTGTTTCAACGAATTGGAGGGGCTGGCATGGACTGACGAACTGGGACGCAAGCACGGAACATATGAAATCTGGGCGCAACGCGACTTTGCTGAGCGCGTGTACGTGTATTGGCATCACGAAGCCAAGCCGAGCGGTCTCGTCAGCTCGCATGTCAGCCAAGTGCCGCTGTATTTCCTCGCGCCCTTCACCGATTGCATGGTAGCGGGTGAATGGCATATAGAGGGGAAGACGCTTGACGAGCAGTGCCCGTTGGACACGTTCCTCATGTTCTACGCAACCTGGCCGCACGGTGTCAGCACCCACCGGCTTTGGTGGAACTGGTACCGCAAGCCACTCCAGCGGAATCAGGTCTGGACCATGTGCCTGCTGCACGATGTGTTGATGCGGAACGGTGGCGGGAACATCCTGGCCTACGGCAAGAGTGTCGGCTACGGCAAGGCGGCGAGGCCTTACGTTCGTGTCCGCCGGGTCCGCCGGGAGTTCAACGGTTCGACGTTTGTGCCCTATTGGAGCCAGCAGATTGCCACGTTCTCGCCGCCAGGTCCGAGAGCGAGTGTGTGGGCTGACAGAACCCGGAAGGCGGCGTTCATCGTTGTGGGCAACATTCCGAATCAGGAGTACATCGGAACGATGACTGTGGACAGACAGGCCTTGCCCGCAGGAATGGGCCTGGATGCCTACGATGCAATGCTGGATGAGGAACTGGGGACCATCGATCAGGCCGTGCCCATCAGCATCAAGCCGATGCGCTACCGAATGGTCACAGTCGGTCTGCGTATTCCGTTGCCGCAGGGCGCGCATGTGGATAACGACGATTGAGCCATTCCACGCCAACGTGCGCGGGCAGGGCTGTTGGGGCGTGGTGCAGTTGGGAATGGTGAGGTGGAAGGCATGGCGGAGGCGACCTTCAAGATCTGGCAGGGCACCCCGGGCGGATACGCCGAACGGACGCCCTACATCGCGGGCTTCGAGTTCGCCCAGCCGACGCGCGTGGATGGGCTCCGCTGTGTGCATCATTACCTGAGTCAAATGGCCGAACTGTCGTACCGGCTCGAAGTGTGGCAGCGGGGCCGTTGGATCCGGGTCCGGGACCGGCGCAACGTGGCCCTGGTCTACCCGGGATTCATGTTCCCTCTCACCTATGAGCACCGGTTCCGGGAACGGCCCGTCGGCAAGGTGCGCATCGTCTACGAGCGTCCGGTGCAATTCTGCTGCTATCGCCTCGAGGTGCTCTGTGGGGATCAGGTCGTGGCAAGCGATGCACCCGAGCCTGTTCTGGAACAGGGAAACCGCTTCGGAACGTTCTACGACGACGCCTGGCGGACGCTTATGGCCGAGACCGTCGCGAGTGTCGGGCAGGTGGAGGACCAGGACCGGTTCGCGGCGATGCGTGACCGGTTCACCAAGCTGCACTTCGACCGGCGAGACCATGTTGCCGAGACCATTCTGCGCCGTGGCGAACCGGAACTGCGGGACATGGAGGAGTTCCTGCCGCGGATCCGCTTCGGCAGCACGGTGATCGGCGTGCCCGGTCAGCCAGGGGGCAACATCCGCGTGGACTGGAATCACGCGCTGCTGTGCGAACCGGCCAAGAACAGCCCGGAACCGAACAACGATCCGTACTTCTACTTCCGCAAGCGCGTGGTGTTCCTGGTCAGTGAGAACAGTGTCCCCTACGGAGCAAACCGGGACCGCTTTTCCGGACTCAAACTGCTGCGAGGCTACCTGCCTTGCGTCAGCTCGCGGTACCGGCACGAGGGGGTCGACTACAGGCTCGAGACCTTTGCTCACGACCCGGGTTCACGCGGCCCGGTCACTTTCGTCCGAATGCGGTCCCGGAACATGTCTACAAGGGAGAGGACGGCCCAGTTCGCGGCACGAATTGAGAAGTACGTCTTCCACGAACCCCCTCCGGTTATCGGCTTGCGCGATCCACACATCGTCTGCGAAAACGGCCGACCGATCCTCGGCGCCAGTGCCCCGTTGCACGAGGCGCAACGTCGGTTCGCCTGGGCGCGTACGCTCGCCCCGGGCGAATCTCACGAAGTCTGGCTTGCGTTCTGTCCGTCCGTATACGCCAACCCCGGGCCGCTGCCCACGCCGATGAGCGCCGCGTGCTACGCCCAGGCACGACGCGAGATGCAAGAGTACTGGCAGACACTGCTGCGCCCGGCCGTGCGCATCCAGGCAGCTGAGCCCACACTGAACCGCTGGTACGCCACCAGCCTCGTCCAGCTACTGCTGCTCACCGACACACCGAACGGCTATCTGTACTACGGCACCGGCTGCACCTACGACCATGCGCTGTACTACATCGAATCATTGCACGGCGCCTTCGCCCTGGCAAAACTCGGACTCGACACGCCCGGCAAGCGCTGCCAGGAGGGGTTCTACACCAATCCATACTACGACCACGAGAATAACCCGGTGCAGCAGGCGACCGGGAAGCTCTACTACCAGGTGAAGCCTTTCCGGAACTGGGCCTGCTACTTCGCGCATCTCACGTATCTCTACACCGGCGACACGGCGTGGTTACGCGAGATGGCTGAGCGGCTGCTGCCCAGAATGGAGGCGCTCATCGAGGAGATCGAGTCCACGGGCAAGGGAATCCTCCCACCCGGCTACTTCGGGGGCGATGTCCACGATCGCGAGGTGTACGCGATCCTGGCCGATATCCAGGCTTGTCTCGGCCTACACGCCTTCGGTCGACTGCTCGCCGCCCTCGACGACCCGCGCGCCCGACGATTCCGGGAGTACGAGCCTGTGTACCGTCAACGCGTTCTCGATGCCATGGAACAGACCCGCGCGCAGAGCGTCTGGGGCCGCCCATCCTACACGCTGGTTCTCGACCCGCACGAAACCGGTTACCTCGGCGAGAGACTTGAGGCCGTAATGGACAATACGCTCTCGGCTTACCTGGGCCTCTTTTGGAGCATGCTGCTCTTCACTGACGTCTTCGCGCGCCATGAGTCGCAACTGGCGGAGATCCGCGACTTCTACGAGAACAGCGGCGCGTTCCTTGCCGGGCTCCTGCGGATCCACGGGCTGCAGGTCGACAACACCTACGTGTACGGCTACCGGAGGGATCTGCTGTTGCGCGGCGAGAAGGACCGCTTCCTCCAGTCGCTGTTTGCCGACGTAACAGCCAACTGCACAGAGCACTTCCAGAGCTCGGAGCACTGGATCGTCGTCCCGGACAAGGACTGGGGCGCGGTAGAGGAGAAGCATCGGATCGGGGTCAGCGAGGCCCTGGTCGGGAGCCTGCGCAGTCTCTGCGACATGTTCTACCTGGAAGAGCTCAGCAACGTCGAGCCGACCGGGACTGTCTTCATCGGGCGCGGCGTACCTGACCGGTGGCACACGGGCACGCGCGGGTTCGGGGTGCGGAACGCACGCCTGGTCGGTGGCCAGATCGATATCCGCTACACGCCGCAGGACCATGGCAAACACATCACGCTGGCGGTGCACGCGCGCGGACTCAAGAGGGACAAGCAGTTCCGGATCCGAATCCCGCAACCCGACGGCCGCCTGCCGTCCGCGTTCACAACAACCGCGGTTGCGTGCGAGAGCGGGGAGGAGTTGATCGTGACCACGCGGCGTTCGTTCCGCATCACCTTCGCCTACATGTAGGCGCGAGGGCGATGAGCGGTTCCCGAGGCTGTTATGCGAACGTCGAGCTGCGCTGCCGCGGGGCACACCTGCCCGGGGCTGTCTCTGCTGATGGAGCTAGCCTGGAACAGGCGCACTACCGATCCTTGAGGCGCCAGCGGGTGCCCATGAGACAGGTCTTCTCACCCGACTCGTGAATCTGGTAGTAGACGGTGAGAATGCTGCCGTCCGCAAGCTGAGTCGAAGCGGGGTACCCGAGGTCACCGCTCATGGCGCCGGCGAGCTTGATCTCATTGTCCACATCCCAGGTCCGCCCGTTGTCCCAGCTGACGCAGGCATATTCACCATACGGCGCCAGGCGACGCCCATACACGGTGACGATCGCATCGTTCTTGAGGCGTATCAGATGTGGTGGATAGCCGAGCAGCGGGGTGGCAACCGCCGGCGTCCAGGTCTTGCCCCCGTCGGTGCTGATCGCCTGCCTCAGGTAGTCTTTCCTGCCGTCCCGCTTCCTGGTCTTGGGGTCGCTCCAATGGTATCGGAACTGAGCGATCAGGGCACCGTCAGCGGCTTCTACGACATGCGGTTCGTGAAAGCCGGTGATCGCGTCTCCCGGGCTGGCCTGGATGGAGGCAATCTGCTGCCAGGAGCGACCGTCATCTCGTGATTCTTCGACCGTGAGCTCCGTGTTCTTGTGCGGGAACCGCCTGCCAACGTAGAGCAGACGTCCGTCTTCCAGCTGAATGGCTCCGTGCGGCGCGGACCCTTTGGTCTTGACCGGAGCGTCCCACGTCTTGCCCCCGTCCTCTGAACGGCGGGTCCAGTAACCAAGCCACTGTTGCCGAATCTCCGGGGTCAGTTTCTCGGCGTGCAGGCGCCACTGGTTCAGGACGGCATCGCCCTCGAGATTTTTGAGCCAGGAGCTCTTCATTGAACCTTCGAACGCTAGGGACGTGAACCAGGCCACCACGAGCGTGCCTTCTTTCGTCTCGATGATACCGGCGTCACGATCGTCAAGCGGCGTGTTGCAGATGGACACCGGATCGGTCCAGGTCTTCCCATCATCTGCGCTGCGGACGAGTTGAACCTTGCCCCAGGGACAAACGTGTTGGTCCCGATCCCCCGAGAAAGCCGCGAGCAGTTCACCGTCACGGCGCAGGCAGACCGTGGGCCAGCCAATGTACCGGCCCTCCTGCTTGCAGATCACACTGATGTCTTCGATGGTCGCGTTGGTCTGGTCTGTCGGCACTTCGTAATGCATGCGGATCCTCCAGTCCTGGGGCAGTTCTGTTCGGTCACCGGTCACTGAAAACTCCTCGAAGTCGACCTGTCCTTCGCTCGTGTATACACCGGCGAATCCCGAAGCCAGGGCAGTGTCTTCCCCGGACAGCATCTCCTGCCCGTCAAGATAGACGGTGAGTTTGCTGCCGATCATGTCAGCTTGCGCCTCATGCCAACGCCCCGTCTCAAGTGGGATCTTCCGCTTGCGGGTGATTTCGTGGCGACCTTCAGCCCAGGCGTTCCGGGTGAGGATGATCTGGTCGTTCTTGGTGTCGTAGTGCACAAAACACGCTGTGCGTGAATCACTGGACCGCAGGATCAGTCCCGCCGCTTTGACCCCTTTCCCGGCATCAGTCACGCGGAAACGGACGCGAACGCTGGTGTTCGTGAACGCTGCTCCGCGGTAGAACGCCCAACTTCGGCCTTGGACGGAGGTCAGCCGCAGGGCCCTGTCCCCCCACTCATGGGTGCCGCTCTCAATTGTCCACTTGTCGGGTTGCCCCAGAGCCGGTGGGCCAGGTTGCGCCCATCCCAATCCGGCTGTCATGGTGGCAATGAGGAAGACGGTTGGCAGAGACGTCGAAAGGTTCATTGTCCACACGCTCCCATTTTGTGCTCGAACATCGAGGTCGCACTGTGATGCCGATCGGACCTCCTGTCAACGCTTCGGCCTCCTTCCGGCTCGACGTCCTCCGCCTCTCCCGTTACCTTCTGATAGATCGTCCCGCACCGTAATGAACCTGACGGAGGCATGCTGTGAGCACATACCGCCATCTTGTGGTCCTGTTGAGTTCCGGGTTGATTGCCTGCGGTTGGGTCACAGCAGCTCCACCCCCGGCTCTGCCGCCGCCGGACACGTCCCAAGGCCTGCTGTTCCACGCATCCTTCGATGTGGACCGACGTGCTGACGTCGCGGTGGGCGAAGACCTGCCCTGTCGCTCAAGGTACGCACGCGAGAATCGGACGGCCGAGGGGGGCACACACACGCCCGGCGTCTTCGGTGCAGCCCTGTCCGGACGCTGTGGGAAGGGCGGCTCGGGTCACTACGCGGGGCTCGGGAATGTGCTGCCCGAACGGGGGACCATCGCGTTCTTCGTCCGTCAGGTCGACATGCACTACGGCTTTGAGCCGCTCTGGCTGACGACCGTGGATTCATATTACTGGGGGATGTTCCTGCGCTTCTGCAACAAGAACCAGTCGCTCTCCGTCTGGAATATCGACGAAGTATACCGTCCCGACGTGCTTCACCCCCGGGGGACACCCCGACTTGAGTCTGGGGAATGGACCCATCTGGCGCTCGTTTGGGACCAGGCCTACGGGGCTACGTTCTACGTCAACGGTGCCCCGGCCGGATCGGATTGGGGGGAGCGCTCCTGGACAAGCCGAGGCGTCGATCCCGATGGCATTCGCCTATTCTACAACGATCATGTCTTCTACGACGAGCTGTACGTGTTCGATTTCCCGCTGTCAGCCGCACAATTGCAGACACTGCACGGGACCAATACGCCGCCCGCAGCCCCCGCCGAGACAATTTTCGATGAACGCCGGGGGGACAACCGCTTACAGGAACTCTCATGGACCCAGCCGGACCCGGCCGTGGCCCAAGTGGCCATCAACGCCCCCGCCTCGGCCAACACAATTCGCCGGATCCTGCCTCTCGATGCACGAGCAGTCAAGAAGTACGGTGGGGGAGCCATCGACGGCAAGCTCGGCCAGGGGTGGCCCCCACTGTACAACTACCGCTTCAATGGCGGGAACGGCCTGCACATCCACGTCGGACAGCCCTTCGATCTGATCACCATCGAAGGCTACTTCAACGGCGATATCCATGGATCCCACCAGCTGACCCCGACAGACGCCCCGTGGATGCACGTCAACTCCCCCATGTTCAAGAAACGGCTCGCGCTCACCACCCCGCGTCCAGCCGGCTGGCTGAGCCTGTTCAAGCAGAAGATGGAAGACAAAGGCGACCTGCCGGACAAGGAACTGGTCACCCGAAGCCGCGTCTGCGAAGTCAGTTTCTTTCGTCGAAGCAGCGGGCCGTGTGCGGGTGCCGGGCGCGAGCTGTTCCATCTGATCCCCGCGAGTATCGCCGCCGGACGCCAACTGCTCGGACACGAGCTGAGCGGCCGTTACGGGCGCGGCGATCGAGCCACGTTTGCTGCGCAGCCAAATCGCCCGTCCCCCGGCGGACAGCGCCTGGCCCCGCTGCGCTTCCATCACCTCGTCATTCCCGCAACCGACTCTGAACGCTACCTGCATGGGATCGAGCTCTCGTGGCAGTTGCGCGGAGCACTCCCCGGCAACCTGATGCATGTTGAACTGCGCGACCCCACTCTCCCAGCCCGTCGCCCGTTCAGCGTTGACCTGCACCTGACCGGCTCAGGGCAAGACGGGCGCCTCAACGTCGCCCTGGACACAGTTGATCGAGTCATTCCGCCCGGCAAACCGTTGTGGCTGGTCTTCTGCTTCCGGGATCCGGTGGACATCGTTTGGGACAGCGAGTCGATCTCCACCGTCACTCTGTTGACCGGAAGCCGCGACTCTGTGCTTCCCGAGTTCACCACCATGGAACTCGGTTTTCTTAAGGCGAGGTTCCGAGCCATGTCGGAGCCGCGACCGTGGGGTGCCCATGAGGAACCGGAGAAGGTTCTGCCGCAGTTCAGTCTGCTGGCCAGAGAGCTCTTCTACCCCCTGCAGTACCTCTGGGAGATCAACCCGGACGACCCAAAGGTCAAGGCCCTGTGGCTCTGGACTCACAAGTTCTACACCGACACGACACCCGTTGACCCCATGCCGGTGCCCGGAGCAGAGGACGCCCCGCGCTGGGCCCTCCTGCAGCGGGAGTTCCTCCGACGCTATCGTGATGTGTTTCTCTGGTGGATCGAGCACCGCCAGACACCCAACGGAGAGTTCGGCGATGCCTGGGGTGATGACACCGACCTGACTCAGAATCTCCCCAAGCTCTTCTATGCCGGCGGCCCGACCGAGCGCCTGAGCCAAGCCGCCCGTCTCGTAGCGGATGGAGTCTATGACGACGGGCTGATCGAGCGCGGCATCAACCGGCGGCTGATGGACACGCTCCATGCCTACGAGGAAGGCGTCAACGTGCAACCCGTGATGGGGCTGATCGACTACGGCGAGCCCAAGTACATCGAACGCATGATGGAGGCGGTGCGCACCGTGCGCAGTGAACTCATGGCACCTGATGTCAAAGGTCGTCTGCGCTTCCGCTCGAGCTGGTTCGGGGCGGAGGGCATTCGCGACCAAGGGCGCTTCGGTCGAGACCAGCCCGGCAACGCGCTGTTCATGCATCCGGCGCTGTTCCTGACGTACTACAGCCGGAATACGTTTGCTCTGGCGATGCTGAGAGACTGGATCGACGGCTGGCTCGACATCTACAGCACTGGGATCGAGCACGAGCCCAAACGGCGTTTCCCCAAGCACACGCTGCTGGACGGCAGTGTGATCGGCTGGGATTCGAAAATCCGGGGCTACGGTTACCTCTGCTGCTATGCAGGGCTTCATGAAGTGACCGGTGATCCTCGTTACAGGAGCTTGACCCCATACTGGACCGGGGGAAAAGGCCCCGGTGGCAGCTTCATGCGCGGGTCGAATTACACACCGGCTCTTGAGCTGATCGACCGTCAGAAGTGGCGCGAACAGCTCATCGCCTGGGCCCGGGAAGCACAAACGCAATACCCGACCAGTGATCGCATATCGGGAGCGGCCCGGGAACGCTACATGCTCTGGGAAGTGACCGGCGACGAAGCCGCCGCCTACGAGGCCCTGGAGGCCGGAATCCGGAACCTCCGGCTAACCTACGACGCCTACACGTGGGGGGAACCGATCAATGATCGGATCTGGGCCACGGATCTGCCGCTTGTCATGATGATGCAGGGAGAGATCTCACACCACCGGAATCAGCTATGGCCGCGGCACTATGTGAGCTACGAGGGCTTCTCTGATCTGACCGCCTGGGTTCGGCGACGCTCCAACACTGCCCTGACTGTATGGGTGTACAGCTTCGCACAAGAGGCCGAAGCGGGAGCGGTACGCGTCTGGCGCACAGAACACGGAAATTACCGGGTGTCCTTCGGGCCTGATACAGACGGTGACGAGGAACCCGAGAACCCCTCAATCCAACAGCTCGAGCTTCACCGGTCGGCGGAGGTCCCACTCGTTCTCCCACCCAGGAAGCTGATGGCGCTGACCATCACCCAAACGAGTCGAGGCGACGGAGACTACTGGCAACGGCCGGACCTGGCATTGGCGAGGGACACAATCGAGATTGCGGAAGGGGCGATCGAGGCATGGGTGCACAATCTCGGCTCAGGGATCGCACGCAATGTTCTCGTGCAGCTTCAGGATGCGTCCGGCAAAATGCTCGAACAGACAACGATTGCGGCGTTGGATGCCCCCGTTGACTGCATCCCCCGGAAGACGCGCGTGCGCTTCACCAATGTTCCGGGAGCGCAGCGCATCGCTGTCGATCCGCAACGGGGAGTTCCGGAACTCAATCAGGCCAATAACGTGGTCACGTTGCCGGGGCGTGGGAGATAACCCCGGCGGGACCTCTACCGGGAAAATGCCCCGCGTTGCCGAGCTAGACCCGAATGGCGTTAGGATAGGGGCAATCGGGGCATGGCAGCCCCTCCCACGTTGGCTGCATCTGACCTCAATGTGGGAGGCGGTGCCATCCGGCGACCTCTTCCTTAATGCACTTCCCACCGCTTATCTTAACGCCATTCCGAGCTAGACCCCAACCTGCCCCCGCCGCTGAGCTCCGCGACTTCAGAGCAGAGCTCCTACTTAATCCTCTTCCGAAGCGACAGGTAGATCGAGAAAAAATGTTGTGCCCTCTCCCGGCGTGGTCGTGAACGTGAGTTTCCCCCCGTGCTCTTCCACGATATTGTGGCTTATCGAGAGGCCGAGGCCGGTCCCCTCCGCCCGTCCCTTTGTCGTGAAGAAGGGATCCCACACCTTCTCGGCCACGTCGTCCGGAATGCCGCAACCGCGGTCTTCGACCGCCACCCGGACCCAGGGCAAACCGTCCACGGCAATCTCTTCAGCGGTTATGTTGAGTACCTTGTCGGGGTGGTGATGTCCGTAACGCGCGTTGAGCGCGTCCCGAGCGTTCGTGATCAGGTTCATCAGGACCTGCGCGACCGGCTGTTCCCGACCGGATACGGCGGGCAACCCCTCCGGAACGTCAACGTTCAGAACGATCGCGTCACGACGGATGATGACGTTGGCCAGGGCCAGGTTTTGGGCGATGACCGTCCCAATATCCAGGCGTGTCTTGCCCTCCGTCGTGTCACGACGGGCGAAGGACAGGAGGCCTCGCACGATATCCGCGACCCGCTGGACCTCAATGATGATCTCTCTGGCATACTCCGTCAGGCTCGAATTCTCGGGGGGAAGTCGGTCAATGATCAGCTGCGCGTAGTTCATGATCCCGTTGATCGGGTTATTGATCTCATGGGCAACGCCTCCCGCTAGCGTGCCGACCGCTTCCAGCTTCTGCGCCTCCCGCAAACTCGCCTCCGCCGCCTTCCGCTCGGAGATATCGACAAAACTCTCGATCAGACAGGCCCGTCCGTCGAGCTGGACGTGGGTCACTGTCTTCAGGATCGGGATCCGGGTTCCATCGGCCGCGAGCAGCGTTCGTTCCGCGTGATCGCACTCCTGCCCCGGGGCCGTGATCGGGCAGGCTCCTTCGTGGGCTGGACACACGACTCCATGGCACATCTTGCCAACGATGTCCTCTTTTGGACATCCCACCATCGTCGCCACAGCCGCGTTCACATCGAGGATCTCGTGGGATGACGCGTCAACGGTCATGACCCCGGCGCTGATCGAGTCCAAGATCTGCGCCAGCCGCAGTCGTCCGTCGTCAATGCTCTTCTCGGCTTCTTGGACCACCCCGAGCATGCGGTTGACCTCGGCCGCCAACCCACCCAACTCGTCGGATGCCAATGGGCTCACCCGCCGATCGAAAGCCGCATCGTCCGAAATCTCGGTGATGTCGCCGGTGAGCTGCTGCACGGGTCTGAGAACGAAGTGGTGGATGACAACCAGTACGCTCAGGTACACACCCAGCGTCAACAACGCCAGCAGAAACTGCAGGCGTGTGAACACCATCGTTCCCTGCCGATGAATCGCCCGGTTGCTGTGCAGAACGAGACGACAAGCCGTCTCTCCATAGATGTCGCCCAACCAGACGGTGGTGATGACCTCTCTCTGCGTCTTCACAGTAGATGTGGGTGGCGAACCGGGCAGCCAGATCGGCGAGACCGACATGGGGAGCGAAGATGTCGGGCCCGAGCGCTCGGGTGTGAGCCACAAAACCAGCTCCGTCTGCCTGACGAGACGATCGTGCATCCCCTCCGACCAGTACTTCCCCAGAACGACGGTCCCGGCCGGCCCCGTATCCTTGTTTCGGGCAGTGGGGCGAGACGCCACGAGAACGATCCTCCCGTCGACCAACAGGAGCCCTCCAATGCCCTGGCCTCTGCGCCCTGAGCCGATCAGAGGACTCTCTGAAGTAAAATGACCGAGTAGCGCTGGGGGCAGCGGGGCGAGTGAGTCGGCCGTGTGATCGTAGGCTTCTCCGAGAGCAACCTTGCCTGCGGGATCCAAGACAACTACAAAGTCCAGGAAGTGATCACAGAACGTGTGCTCGAGCTGCTCGTGGCCGATGCAGCCGGGGTCGTGGGTCCGAACCAGTTCACGGATGGTCTCCCGCCCGACCCAGTCGCCCAGAGAGAGGTGGAGACGGCCGACTTCCCGGTCAAGGGCTCGGATCGCTCGCCGAAGATCCCGATCCACATGGGCTTGTTCAACAGCATCGAAGCGCGTGAGGAGGGCTTTGAGGGAGAACAGACCGAGAGCTGCCAGCAGCACAGCACCGACCACTGTGGCGGCAATCATCGTTTTCGCGCCCAAGGTAAAGACACGCGTTGCCATCACGCCTCCAGTGCCCGATTCTCCGGCCCCGGGTCAGATCCGTCGATGGAGCTGTCCCGGATACACAACTGGCCAGCTTAAGAGGGGGGGCAATCGTGTACCCATCAATCACCCCGTGAACTTGGCGGATGCTCCCTTGCAGTCCGTGTCCCTACGGTAACTGTAACCCGAGGAAAAGCGAGGAGCACGGATTCAGCGATGCTACCAGTCAATCTCGTGGGGCGAAGACTCCAGGACGGCTCAAGAGACTCCCTCCCTCAAGGAATTCCTTCGGCCATCTGCGTCCGCTGGAGGGAGAGACTCCGTCGAGCCGCCTCACGAGACCGAGGTCCCATTTAGCGATGCGGTGCGGCAACGCCGTGGAGGCAGCTGTGGAGTTCGGGTCAGACGCGCCTGCCTCGACCAGGAATCACTGGCCTTTCAGTTGCGTCTGAAGCCAGCCCTGCACAATCCGGGAAGCTGACGCGCTGTCACCTTGAGCGCGCTCGATGACCGGGACATCATGCCCAAGGATGATCTGGCGAGCAAGGGCATCAGTGGCGAGAGCCGGTTCAGAGCGACCGGAGGCGTTGGAGACCGACGGCAGGATCCCAACGACATCCCACTGCGAGCGCCCGAACGCAAGGCTCCAGTTGACCACCCAGGAGTAAGCCCGAATCAGCTTTTCCTCGTCGTAGCCTGGCAGCAATGCTGAGTCCGGAACGGCGACCAGGACCAAGTTGGGTTTGGCGGCACGCACGTGCTTCTGAGCCCACGTCTGCATCGCAAGGAGCGTCTGCCCCTCGGCTGGCCATGGGGTCACTTGCACATCCGGCGCTCCCGCTGCCTTGAGCATCTCTGCCGCGGCAGCAGCGTAAGGTTCGGGTGCAACGATCCTGATGGGCTTCTGCGCAGCCAGCAGCTTGCGGACGTGAGGTAGTCCGGGACCGACCGGGGGCACGTCTTTGAGTGAGATGCGCTTCCCGCTGATCGTCGCCGCCATCGTCTCGGCAAAGAGCTTGTGCCCGGCCATGCTTGGGTGGATTGTCTCGCTCATGCACAGCATCCAGGCGCGTCGATTCGTGGTACGCAGTTCCTCGTAAGCTGCGTACCCGTCAGCCACCGGCACGCCTTTCTCTCCGCCGAGGTCACGCATGGCCCGGGCATACTCTGCGATGCGTTCGACCGGTCGCCGAGGTACTCCTTCGGGGTAGATCGAGTTCGGGGTGCACAGCAGCACCTCGGCTCCCACGCCTCTGCACTGATCAATGATTGAGCCGAGGTTGCCTTGATACCGTTTGCGGATGGCTTCAAGCTGTTCCGGGGACCTGCCTTTAGCATCGAATGCCAGATCATTCATGCCGAACATCACCACGACAAGATGAGGCTTCTTGCTCAGCACGTCCTTCTCGATCCGTTTCAGCCCGGCGGTTGTCGTGTGGCCGCTACGGCCGGCATTGGTCATCTCGATCTGCGCTTTCGGGTAGACGCGCTCCAGCGCGATCTTCAGCATCGCGGGCCACGCCCGATGACTGCCCGTATGGTAGTAGATGCCCGTGATGCTGTCACCAAACCCGACAATCCGGACGTTCTCGCTGCCGGATGCCAGCAGCGCCTTGGTCCGGGCGAGCGGGTCATCGGCCGCAAACGTGCTCAACGCCAGAACGCCGGTCAGGGCAAGCGCTTTGGACACACGCTGGGGTCCATGGCGAAGCGAAGTAGCAGGTCTCGGCGTGCGTGTCTGTTCGTCTGTCGGTTTCATTGCAGAGCGTCCTCCTCGTTCTGACATCGTCGTTCTGGGAGCTGCTCAGCCCCTCAGAGTGTGAATTCATCCCCGTCGTGGGCAATTTCGACAGGATACGGCAGATCAGCCATGATGGCGCGAAGGCGCGCCTCGCCTTCACCATGCCAAGGGTCATGTACATGGTTGAGGATGAGCCGGTCAATAGGGCAAGCCATGAGCAACGGCAGAGCGACCTCGGGCTTGTAGTGGGTGATCTCGCAGATGCAGAGATCGCACCGTTCCTGGCGAATGACCTCCGGAAAATCGGCAAAGTCGCCTCGCAAATCTCCGGTTGTAACGATGCGCTTCCCTTCGGCTTCAAGCACATAAGCGAAACTGGGAGCGCCCAACGGGGCCATGTGTTCAGTAGGCACGGCGGCGACACTCAGCAGACTGTCGTCGTAGACGGGACCTTCGGTCGTGACGCCAAACGTTACCACCGGGGAGGGCCAGGCGACGTGCATGGCCCGAAGCCAGCCGTCAAGCCCGGCCTGCGCCTCGACCTCAGGCAGAAAGACAGTTGTGCCCCCTTCAGTTCGAGGACGCTTTACCAGTGCTTTGATCAGGTCAGGCAGACCGCCCACATGATCTTCGTGCATGTGCGTGACGAAAACAGCCTGCAGCTGCCCGAAGGGCTTGTTGGCTCTGATCATCAGTCCGTTGACCGGCTCCCCGCAGTCCACCAGGTAAGACTGGTCGCCGATCTCGTAGAGCGTCGACGAGTTGAAGCGGCAGTAGGTGTGGTCGCCGTGGCTTGTACCAAGGGTCGTGATTCGCATGGCCTTCATACTCTCCGCCTGAGGCCCGGTATATCGTCCCCCTAAGCTAAGTGAGCACGCCCCGGACGCAAATGGCGTCAACCGAGAAGACCGAGGTGAGTCGGCTTACCGCGGAACAAGACGGGTCCGGGCAGAGCCGCTATATTGGAGCATTCGTGAATGGCCATTGCCCCCGAAGAGGACCGCGTTCTGTCCTATGGTACGTTCAGATCCATCGTCAATGAATCCGCCATTGAGCACAAGTCCTCGACCGCATACGGGCGGGTCGCTGTATTGCGGCGCCAGGTCTCGGACAAACATGGGACCATCCCCACGCAGCCGACGCTGGCTGCCCTGGACGTTCGGCTGTGTTCTCTGCGCGTTCCTTGCCTGCTTTTCCGGTCGTGTGTCCGCCCAAGCACTCAATGCATCGGAGCATGAGCTTAAGGCAGCGTTCCTCTACAACTTCGCGAAGTTCGTTGAGTGGCCTGCGGACGCTGCCGAGACGGCTGGACTCCCCCTTGTTCTCGGGATCTTTGATCCGTCGCCCTTTGGGCCTGTGCTGGCCACGATTGGCGGCAAAACAGCCCAGGGCCGCGGAATCGTCGTGAAGGCTTGCAGCAAACCCGCGGACGCAACGGCGTGTCACATCGTTTTCCTCAACGTGTCGGATGAGGCGCAGATCAGAGAGACACTTGCTCTGGTCAGGGAAACGTCCGTACTGACCGTTGGCGAGGCAGATCAGTTCACGGTATGGGGGGGCATCGTGAGGTTCTATGCAGTGGGAAAACGGCTGCGCTTCGAGATCAACGTCGCGGCCGCCGAGCTGGCTGGTCTGAGAATCAGTTCGAAGCTTCTGAAACTTGCGAAGATCTTCCGCAGAGGCACAGAAACGGGACCGGGCTTCAAGGCAAAGTCGGACTGATGTATCAATGCCGAGAGAAGGCCGGCAGGCGTGCTGGAAAAGGAGCGGGATATGGAAAACAAAGTAGACGCTAAGCGTAGAGAAACAGCCGTATCGCTGGCGCTTTCCACGGGGGCCTCCCTCCTGCTCTTCTGTTCCTGCCTGATGTCACTGAACCTGCTTGGGGCGGAAGCCGGCAACAGGAAAGCAGAGCAGAGGCCTGACCTGTTCGAGATGAGCGTCGAGGAGTTGATGGGCATTGAGGTGTCGCTCGTATCCCGCAAGGCGGAGTCCGTTCTTCGGGCACCGGCGGCCATCCACGTGATCACGCAGGATGACATCCGCACGTCCGGCGTGACCACAATCCCGGATGCGCTCCGGCTGGTGCCGGGATTGCAGGTGGCTCGAATGGAGTCGAACAAGTGGGCTGTGAGCGCTCGGGGATTCGGCGGGCGTTTCGCCCGTCACATGCTTGTGCAAGTTGACGGTCGCACGGTCTATACGCCTCTGTTCTCCGGCGTCTTCTGGGAAACGCTGGCGCTGCCGCTTGAGGATATTGAGCGGATCGAGGTCATCCGAGGACCAGGCAGCGCCATGTGGGGAGCAAATGCCATGAACGGAGTCGTCAACGTGGTGACCAAGAGGGCGCGACAGACACAGGGCACGGTAGTCACCGCCGGAACGGGCACCGAGGAAAACGCGTTCGGCGGCCTGCGTTACGGCGGCCAGCTTGGCCCTGACGCCCATTACCGGATCTATGGCACGGCCTTTGACCGGGATTCGGGGCTCGTTGACGGAGAGGATGGTCACGACGACTGGCGAATGGCCCAGGCCGGTTTCCGGCTCGACTGGGACATCGATGACATCGACATGATAACCGTCCAAGGCGATGTCCATGGCGGAGAAGCTGGCCAGAACGTAGCGATTCCCGACATGACCGCCCCTCCGTCGTGGACCAGAGAGGTCGTCGAGGATGTCGACCTATCGGGAGGCAATGTACTGTTTCGGTGGAAGCGCACGTTCAGTGAAGCCAGTGACCTCGCACTCCAAGTCTACTATGACCGGACCGAGCGCGAGGAGGAGATCCTCGATGCCGTCCTCGACACCTACGACGTCGATTTCCAGCATCGTTTCCCGGTGGCTGACCGACACAACCTGATGTGGGGTGCCGGGTTCCGTTATACAAGCGATGACCTTCGCCCTTCGCCGACGGTCTCCACCGTGTCGAACAGCCTGCACGAGGACCTCATCACGGCGTTCCTCCAGGACGAGATAGCAGTTGTCCCAGAACAGCTGACACTCACCCTGGGGGTCAAGGCCTCACGCAGCGATGACACGCACACTGAGTACTCGCCCAGTCTTCGCCTGGCCTACACGCCAACCCGTCGCCAGACAATCTGGGCCGCCGCATCCAAAGGCGTTCGCACACCTTCCCGGCTTGAGCGCACTGTTGTTCTGCAGGCCGTACTGCCTGCAGATCCACCTGTGCCTATCGTGATGCGCGGGGATGAAAGCTATGATTCCGAGGATGTGATTGCCTATGAGACTGGTTACCGGCTTCAGGTGACCGATTCTCTGTCGCTTGACACGACAGTCTTCTTCAACAACTACCGCGACCTCCAGTCTGTGGAACCGGAGTCACTCGCCATCTTGCCCATTCCATTCGAGCTCTTGAACAGAATGGAGGGGGAGAGTTACGGCGTTGAGCTATGTACACAATGGCAGGTTCTCAGCTGGTGGCGGCTACAGCTCTCCTATGCGTTCATGCGGCTGCACCTCCATGCCCGTAGCAGCAGTCAGGACCTCTTTACGGAGGACAACTTTGAGGAGGACTGCGCGAGGCACCAGGGAAGTATCCTCTCGACCATGCAGTTGCGCGAGAATACCGAGCTCGGCCTGTGGTTGCGGTACGTAGGGCAGGCGGCTGATGTGGACTCGTACGTTGAGCTCGACGTTCACCTCAACTGGCGGCTCTCCGAGTCCGTCGATCTCGCAGTTGCCTGTCAGAACACTCTGAGCCGGAGTCTGCATGAATACGGGCCTTCCATGATCGTCTCAACGGAACCAACCGAAACAGAGCGGCGCGCCTACGTGAAGATGACTTGGCGGTTCTGATTATCCGGAAAAGAACACGGGCAGACCATGCGCTCTCTTCGTGACATCCCCGTCAAACAGAAGTTGATCCTGATCATCTTCGTCGTCAGCGGGACAGCCTTGCTGTTGGCCTCGGGGGCTGCGTTTCTTCATAACGTCTTCATCCTGCGTCACAGCCTCGCCCACGAAGTCACCGCCCTGGCCAATATCGTCGCCGTCAACGCGGCCGCTCCCCTGGCCTTTCGCGATGGTGAGGCGGCGCGTGAAGTCCTGACGGCCCTGGGCGCCGAGCCACGTGTTCTCCTGGCGTGTATTCACGACAAGGAAGGCCGCGTGTTGGCTGCCTATCTTCGTGATAGGCGGCGGGACGATGTCCACGCAGCGAGGGAGCCCAGGCATCAACACGCTGCTGCAGGTCGGTCTCTGTTGGAGTCCCGGCCTGTTATTCTAGACGGTGAAGAGATCGGCACCGTCTACATCCGCTACGATCTCTCGGCGCTGGATACGCTCCTTGCCCGGAGCGCCTTGGTTACGGCGGCTGTCCTGGTCGTGGCAACCTGTGCGGCCGTGGCGTTGTCGTGGTTCCTGCAGAGGCTGATCTCCGTGCCTATCCTCCAGCTGACCGACGTCGCCAAGCTCATCACGCGACACGGAGACTACTCGGTGCGAGCGGAAAAGCACGGAGATGACGAAATAGGCGTCCTGATCGACGGCTTCAATGCCATGCTCAACCAGATCCAGACCCGCGACGCTGAACTGCAGCATCACCAGGAACGCCTCGAGGAACAGGTAGAGCGCCGGACTGAGGAGTTGAGACAGGCGAATGAGGAGCTGAAAAGGGAGATTTCGGAGAGAGAGAGTGCCCAGAACCGGCGCCGCGAGTTGGAGGCCCAACTTCGCCAGAAACAGAAGCTTGCCTCAGTCGGTACGCTTGCGGGAGGGGTAGCTCACGAGATCAACAACCCCATCAACGGGATCATGAACTATGCTCAGCTGATCGTCGATCGGCACGCGGACGACGAGCGAATTACGACCTACGCAGAGGAAATCCTGCATGAGACGGAACGCGTCTCCCGAATTGTCCGCAATCTGCTGGCATTCTCCCGGCAGGAAGCCCAGCAGTCCAATGTCGCGAAGATCGAGGACGTGCTGGACGCAACTCTCTCTCTGGTCCAGACGATTGTCCGTCGGGACCGGATCGTGCTTGACCTGGACATCCCGGCCGGCCTGCCCAGTGTTCGGTGCCGAAGCCAGCAGATCCAGCAGGTCTTCATGAACCTGATGACCAATGCCCGAGATGCGCTGAATGAACGCTATCCCGGGCACAGTCCGGACAAGAAGATCAGGGTCGCCGCCGGCGAGATCGTCTCATCCGGCAAACGGTGGGTTCGGACGACTGTCGAGGACCATGGTTCCGGAATCGCCCCAGACATCAGGGACCGCCTGTTTGATCCGTTCTTCACAACCAAATCCCGGGCCGAAAGCGCGGGGCTCGGCCTGGCGATCAGCTACGGCATCGTGCTCGACCATGGTGGCCGACTGGACGTCGAAAGTGAGCTCGGTCAATTCACCCGCTTTCACCTTGACCTGCCGATTGCCGAGCCGCCTGACGAACCGGCGGCCCCATTGGGCAATGGAGCGCCTTCATGCACGTCTGAGGAAGATAGCCCCTGACGCTAGCCCGAACCCCAAGCCCATGAGAGATGCGAGCTGGGGATCCGTGATCTGTTGTGCACATGCGCGCGTGGAGGACCGATGACCGCACCAACTTCCCTTGCCCCCTGTGCTCTGAGTGCCCTCCCGTTGGGAGCGATCACTCCTCGTGGATGGTTGGCTCGGCAACTTCAGATCCAGGCCGATGGGCTCAGCGGCCACTTGGATGAATTCTGGCCGGACATCAAGGACAGTGCCTGGTTTGGCGGCCAGGCCGAAGGCTGGGAACGAGCCCCGTATTGGCTCGATGGGGTGGTCCCACTTGCCCGTCTTCTGAATGCGCCGGATCTCACCACCCGCACTCAGGGCTATGTCGATCAGATCCTGGAGCGGCAACACGACGACGGCTGGCTGGGCCCGCGTCCCGAGAACACCAGCTCCTACGACATCTGGTCCCTGTTCCTCGTCCTCAAGCCGCTGATTCAGCACCACGATGTCACGCACGACGACCGGATCGAAGAAGCGGTGCGCCGATGCCTCCGCTGGATCGACCATCACATTGGGGCCAACCCGCTTGTGCGCTGGGCGAAATACCGCTGGTTCGAAGCGCTGGTGGGGCTGTACTGGCTCTACGAACGCGCCCCGGAACCGTGGCTGATCGACCTGGCAGTCAAGCTTCAGGCTCAGGGCTTCCACTGGGTGGACTTCTTCGAGCACTGGCCACTGACCCAACCCACGCCCGCAAAGCAATGGAACTTCGCCGGCCATGTGGTGAACAACGCGATGGCAATCAAGGCCGGGCCGCTCTGGTGGCGGCTGTCAGAACGGCTCTCTGACCGAGAGGCCGCACGAAACATGATGGGGCAGCTGAATCGCCATCATGGGCAGGCAACAGGCCTGTTCACCGGAGACGAATGCCTGGCCGGCCGGGACCCCATACAAGGCACGGAGCTCTGCGCGGTGGTCGAACAGATGTACTCCCTGGAAGTCCTGCTGACCATTCTCGGGACACCCACACTCGGAGATGAGCTGGAGAGAATCGCCTTCAATGCACTCCCCGCCACATTCTCGCCTGACATGTGGGCGCACCAATACGATCAGCAGGCGAATCAGGTGGCCGCCGTCATAAAGGAAGACGCTCCGTGGACGACGAACAGCCCGGACGCCAATATCTACGGACTCGAACCGAACTACGGGTGCTGCACTGCGAACCTGAGTCAAGGCTGGCCAAAATTCGCAGCCCACCTCTGGATGGGCACGCCGGACAACGGCCTCGCAGTCGTGGCCTATGCGCCATCGAGGGTCAAGACCAGGATCAGCGGCGTGCCGGTGTCCGTCACACTGGACACGGATTATCCCTTCGAATCCGAGTTACGGCTCAAGGTCCAGTGCCTGCGACCGACTGCGTTCCCGCTACTACTGCGGATTCCGCAGTGGGCCCTCGGAGCAACGGTGCGAATCGAGAATTCCCCCCCCGTGGCGGCTGACCCGGGTACGTTCTTCCGGCTGGATCGCGAATGGGGCACGGAAACGCGTGTGACCTTGACCTTCCCTGCTCACCTGCGGACATCGCAAGGCCCGGAGGGGACCATGTCCCTGTCGCGCGGGGCTCTCGTCTATGCCATGAAGCTCGACGAAGCGTGGGAGCAAGTCCGGGCCGATGTCCCTGGTCGGGAACTCCCCCATGCAGACTGGGAAGTGCGGACAGAGACGCCGTGGAACGTGGCGCTGACGGTGGATGAGGCGTGGCGGCCGAACGTCCTGGGAGTCAACAAGCGGGCGGGCGGAGAGTGTCCGTTCTCGCCTGAAGGAGCGCCGGTCGAGATTCGTGTCGCCGCGCGTCGCGTCGATGACTGGCCCACCGACGGGGAAGCTGAGCCGCCCGCAAGTCCCGTTCAGACGGACGCGCCTGAGGAGCCGATTACACTGATTCCTTACGGCTGCACCAACCTGCGCATCACCGAGTTCCCAACCTGTAGGTAAGGGCAAAACCGCTTACGTTGTGCGCGGCTCGGAGCACTGTGTTCTTTCAGAGCCCTGATCCGCCGTCGCCCCCTCAAAGGCGGCTATGGCGGGACAAGCCAGCGGGAGGGGGCAAGAACCGCTTACGTTGTGCGCGGCTCGGACGGACAGAAAGACGGACCGCTCCCGTGAGTCGCGCACAGGCGTCATGCCAAGGCGTTATCGACTCTTGGACAGCTCAATACACCACGACAGGCGATGGTGTCACCTAACCCCTCCGTTACGTGAGGCGGCTCGACGGAGTCTCTCCCTCCATCGAACACAGATGGCCCAGAGAATCCCTG
>Ga0209249_1001405_pt1 | contig 23406 bp, 23 predicted proteins | sample SaaInlV_200m_DNA_4_FD_184653 | JGI IMG/M metagenome (GOLD analysis project Ga0209249, IMG submission 184653) | Marine microbial communities from expanding oxygen minimum zones in the Saanich Inlet - SI037_S3LV_200m_DNA (SPAdes) (version 2) | ecosystem: Environmental > Aquatic > Marine >...
AGGCAAGCTTCTACCGAGGTTTGCCGAGGTCTATTACTCTGCTGATGGTGTCCCTGAATTTTGGTCTATCCATAATTATTTTAAAGATATACTATGGGCGATAAGCCAACCAGTGATTGACATTTTTAAGCGTAAGCCCTTAAAAGAATCGGACTTTGTGGAAATGGAAGAATACGAATTTAACACTGTACTAACTGTACAGAAAGATGGTGAGGATTATTACATAGACTTGCCCGGAGAATTGACTAAGAAATTAAATTGGGAAACGGAAGATGTCATCCGTTGGGATGAAACAGAAATGTGCATAGATAGTGGAGAATACTCTACATATACGTTAATGAATCAATCTCTCGAAGAGCGGATGAATAAGGGAATACAGTTTTCAGCACAATGAGTAACATAGTACGCAAATGAGTAAAATACTACGCACAAATAGTAGCCCATCGGTAAAAATTGACCTGAAATGGGTAATCATACTTATCATTCTAAAGTTGGGCGAGCCTGATTTACTTGATGCAATAATTAAATGGATAGAAAAATAGTTTAAATATGTTTAAAAAAGACAACAATAGCTTGACCGATTATAATAACCAATATGCTATATATTGTGCATATAGAATCGCATTAACAGCTAATATACGAGCCAGTAATGCTTAAAACTGGCAAATATACTATGTTAACACTATTGTTAACTATGTGTTCCCATGATAAAGACGGTTCATAACGTGTTATTGGTTGTACTTGCAATCTTAATTATGGTCATTGTAGGGCAAAATGCACCTTTATTTGCCCTCGTCGAAGGAACAGGTGTAAATGTTGCCCTTATTGTATGTGCCTTGATTATCGGATTAAAAATACAAATGAGGATGAAATGAACGGTAAGGGTGATAAGAGAAGACCGATGGATATTACCCATAAAGAATTTACGAAGAAATGGAATGAAGTCTTCGGGAAGAAAAGGAATAAGAAGAAATGAACTTAGAGATAATAATTTTAAATTCCAAGATGGCGAAGATGGAAACGGAAAAGGTAGAAAATTTAGAACAAGAAAACAAAAGCCTGTTACAAAGAATGGGCTTGAAGAAACCGTGATTAACAATAACAACAAGGAAACGAAATGGCCAAAAAACAAAATAAAAAAGAAAAAGAGCCTTTTCTTAACATTGACGGAGCTGAATATTCCGTTGATGAGCTTAACGACAATCAGAAGCTGATGGTGCAACATCTATCAGATTTGAACAGGAAAATTGATAGTGCAAACTTCAATCTTCAACAACTGCAATTTGGAAGACAGGCATTCGTTGATGCTCTGAAAGCTTCTATTGATGAATCGCCAGATAGCGAAGACTCAGAATAGTAATTAAGAAAGTTTAGGTGATTGATTCTAAAGTGCTCAGCCTGTATGCAGAATATGGAGCTGTTGGAATAATAGTAGTTTTATTCGCTATGATGATAATCAATTTGATTAAAAGTCAGAAGCTGCAGAATGAAGACTTAGATAAGATTAGACAATCAATCGCCAAAGCTGAGACTAAGATGGCTAATGTAGAAGGGATAGTATTAAAGATGTTAGACAGATGGAATCGTTCAGATGAAATCTCTCAAAGGCATAGAGAAGACATAGTTAGGGAATTAAATGATGTTACAGATGACCTAGCTTACTTAAAAGGCAGGATAAATGGAAAATGAATAGAAACCAAGTGGATAACTGGAGAACAGATACTCAAGATAGACTCGAGGAATTGACCATTATGAGTGCCAAGCAAAATAGTGATATTCATTATATTAAAGAAATTGTGGATGATATTAAAGTTTTAGTAAAGGAACAGAATGGCAGGGTTCGTACATTAGAATCTTCTGTATCAAGTATACAGAGTGTAGGTTCATTTGTAGCCCTTGTGTTCAGTTCATTAATCGGATGGTTATATAAAGGAGAAGCGTAATGGAATGGTTTAGTTGGAGTAACTTGTTTTATTTAGTTGGATTGATTATTGCTGGTGGTGCTACTCTTGTAGCAACTAAGTATAGGAATATTGTCAAAGAAATGAAAGAAGTAGCTTCTGAATTACAGAAAGCCTATGAAGATGGTCAACTCTCTAAAGAAGAGAAAGAAGCTGTCATGAAAGAGGTGTTAGATGTATTAAAGGCTGTTATAAATTTAAAGTGGAAAATCTTTTAATTCATGGCAGATATAGTTACATTAGGAGATGAATCCACTAAGGATACAGGCTCTGGTAGTCAATTAAAAACAGGCGGTAGGAGAAAACATAGTATGGCTGATAAGTGCAAAAAGGGTGAAGTCTATAACACTAAAATAAAAAAGTGTATATCTAAAAGAGAATCACAGCTTAGAAAGAAGCTCGGTGGAAGATATGATAAGATGAGTCAACAACAAAGAGACTTATATCCTACAAAAATAGATTCATTTAAACAAAGTACAAAATCAGATACTACAAAAAAGAAAAAACGAGGATACTAATATGCCTAAAGCATGTGTAAAAAAGAAAATGAAAGATGGTATGTCTAGGGGAGCTGCTTATAAAGCTTGTTATCCTGAAATGGGTAAAAAATTCCCTACAAAAAAACAAGTTATGGACCAGTCAGCAAAAACAGCTTTAGATAAAATAAAGAAAACAAGAAAAATGGGACCAAAACCTAAAGGATATTAAAATGGAAAAACAAAAAGAATCGAAGAATGAACCAAGTTTAAAAGATAAGGTTGATACGATTTATGAAATTCTTTCACAACATAAAATAGATATAGAATATCTTGGAAGTAAAATAGAAGATATGTCTTTAAATGTTGATAAAGTAAAAGGTCGAATGGGCATTTAATGGGGAAGCGAGTAGATTTATTTGGACATGACTGGAGTATTGATGAAGGTCTTGGAGACACAGTATCAAGAGTTATTAAAAAAGTTACAAAAGGTAAGATTAAGGAGTGTGGAGGATGCAAGAAGAGACGAGATACATTGAACAGAATGGTGCCGTACAGCAGGGGGGACAAGAAGTAGAAGATTCAGAAGAGGATAAAATGCTTTTGAATACTGTTCTTGATGGTGGAGCTGTGCAAGGGAAAGAAGGCGGACTTAGAATGGATATGTTTTCACATGATGACCCTGATGATTTACCATGTTTATGTGATTTACCTGCTCATGCTCAAGATATAATTATAAGTGAATCTGATTTATAGTGCCTAAACAAATACATAAGATAGACCAATTTCATGGCGGTCTTAATACAAATGCAGACCCTAGAGATATTGCTGATAATGAATTGTCTGAAGCTACAGATATAATGGTAGACCAGTTAGGCAAAATTAGAAGTATAGGAAGTCAAGGAGCCCATGCTAGTTCTGCTAGAGCTAATGTAATTACTGCTGGTTATGGTCTATATGCATGGAATCATGATAGAGTAGATGGTCATACCTCTTCATCTGCTACTGATGACCCAGAAACTGGTGAAAATTATTTAGCTTTTTCTGATGCTAATACTGATGGATTAGTAAGCATATATGCATTTGGCGATAATACATGGGGCAATCCTATTACTGGAATGGGTAATAATACAGGAGGCACTCGTAAAGATGTTTTTTATGCTATTGATGGTGCTCTTAGGGTATGTGATAGCCGATTTACTAATACTAATACAAGTAAATGGTATGGTTATGTAGATAGAGAATATATGTATAATTCTGGTAGTACAGTAACAGTAGACCAATGGTCATTAGAATCTCAATATATACCAAGACCAAGTGCAAATTCAGGTTGGGATGACGATATATCTGCATCTGCTACATCGGCGGCTGATACTCACATAAGTACAGGTACAGGAATAGGAAGCGCTATAACTGATGAAATTGGTTTTGGTGATTCTGCTCAAGTTCAAACATATTTTCAGCTTGAAAATGTTTTAAATGATGAATCAGGTTCAGCTGTAACTAATATTTATACAATGGATATTACCGTTAGAGTTCAGTATGATGGTATAGCTGATACTGTGTGGTCTTATACTCTTACAGCTGGAGATGCTTCTAATTCTACTACATTTGTTGCTAGTCCTTCCAGCAAGTCAACAAGTTATGTTAGTGAAGGTTCTGTTGATGATACTAATGTTATTGAAGATAGGGTTCATACGTTTACTTTTGCGGTTGGTGATACAGTTCAAGGAACAGGAATCACTGCTGGTGTAAGAGCTACTTTATCAGTAGATATGTTGGGAGGAGATGTTGATTCAATAGGAATGACACGAATTGTTGTTACAGAAGGGTCATCGAGCGGATCAGCTCATCTTGGAGTAGATGGCAATGCTATAGATACTAATGAAGTCTTTATAGAATGTGAATTTGAAGCCACAACTGATGCTATAGGATGGGGTAAAAAATGGGAGCATGGATTTAGTTTTATATATGATAAAAAACAAGAAAGTCTTGTTAGGAGAATAGAAAAAGTAGACCCTAGTAGTGGAGCGACTTCTCCTCCTACATATGAGCAAGATAATAGTGCTAATGATGCTTATGCTCCAAGTGTAAAACTTAGTATTCCTTATGCTTCAGATTGGAATACTAGGATAACGGGCGGGGTCTGGTATATTAGAGATGTTTCTGGAGCAGTTCCTTCCAAATGGTGGGCTCAGATTGAATGTGATTTTATAGAAGGTACTGGAAAAATTTTAGGTAGTGGTAAAGAGTTTGATTGTACATTTAATCCAACAACTAGTGAATATAACTTTGATGTAGACCATGAAAATTTATTACAGCCTAATCAAACTGATACATATTTTAGTAGAACTCTTGTAAATGAAGATGAAGAATCTATTACATCAAGATTTTCTACTGCTGTTGTAGTAGGTCGAAGAGTTTATATAGGTAACGTACAAATTATAAAAAATGATGGTTCAAAAGAAGTCAAGGGTGATGCCATGATTAAATCTCCTGTAAATAGATTTGATACTTTTCCTTCTAAATCTTTAATTGAAGCTGCTATAAATGATGGTGAATCTATTACAGCTCTTGAAGAATTTGCTGATAGGATATTGCAATTTAAAGAACAAACATTATATATAATAAATGTATCACAGGATATAGAGTTTCTTGAAGATATGCATAAGCATAAAGGAGTGCTTTTCCCAGCTGCTGTATGTAAAACAGATTATGGCTGTGCTTGGGTAAATAGACTTGGTTGCTATTTATATGATGGTAAACAAGTTATTAATTTACTTGAGAAAGGCGGCAGGCAGATAATAAAAGAAAGTGATTGGTTTAGTTTTACAACTGATAATTCTATTATTGGATATATTCCAAAAAAGAGACAATTAATAGTGTTAAAAGATTGCACTGCAACAAGTGTTGGTGATATTTTTATTTATGATATGGTAACACAGAGTTGGGTACAAGGAAATTCTGCTCTTACAGATAGTCAGATTCAATCAAATTTTGTTAATGACGTTAATGGTGATTTAGTATGGTCTCATACAAGTACTACTGGGACAATGCAAATTTGGGCTGACGCAAGTGCTATTAAAACTGGTATTAGTTTTAAAACAAAAGATTTAGATTTTGGACATCCTGCTATAAGAAAAAAGATTTATAAAGCTTATGTATCATATAAAGGAGATGGTGGTGAAATTACTGTGAATTATGGTACTGATGGTAATACTACTATGGCTGGAACGTTTTATATTACTGGTGCTACTGGAGAATCTACGAAAGCTAATGCAGCAGATTTATGTTTATATAATGCTAGTGTGGGAACAGATGATTGGGTTTTAGCAGAGCTTGTACCGTCATCTTCTATTAATAATATAGATAGTTTTCGATTATCATTTGCTGGTGATACTGATGATGCAAACTTTGAAATTAATGATATTTCGGTAGTTTATAGAATGAAGAGTATTAAATAATATGGCTATGTCACGGCAAGAGAGAATTAATGTTCATAAAAAGCAGGACAGAATAGATAGTGTTAAAGAATCTTTTAAAAATGATACATCTATTTCTGTAAAACCAATTCGACAACTGCAAGACGACCTTGATGGTGCAACATTTGATAGAGATAAGTTAACTACTAGTTCAACGCCTACCGTTGATGAGCTAGAATCTTGTGTTGGTTCTCTAGCTGGGAAAGTTAATGAGATATTATTATCTCTTAAAACTGTAGGGATTGTCAAATAATATGACTTTGATATCACTATTGAATTATAGTAAATTTAATGGGAGAATACTATATGGCTAAAAGTTCTTTATACTCAGCTCATAGAGCCGCTGGAGCCTCATCAGGCAGATACAAAGCTAGTTTATACGACATAGCTAATGTTGGTTATGCTGGGGAAGCTGATATTGGCATGGAACAATTTAAGCAAAAACAGGCTCAACAAGGGTGGGAAACTCTTGGAGAGGCTCTTTCTTTAGCTGAATCAGTTGTTGGCGGTATTCAATCTAGAAAGGAAACTGAGGAATTACAGAAACTATATGGTGTCAAACCAAGTAAGACTTCAAAAGATTTTTATGGCAAGAAAGCTGGTTTTGATATGGGTGATTTATTTGGTAAGAAATCTATTTTTAATAAAGGAAAGTCTAGACCTACTGCACCAAAGGCTACTAAAAAAGTTCCAACATTAGGCTCTAAAGAAAATCCATATAGTCTTTCAGAAACTGGGACAAAAGCTGTTGGTGAAGCGTTTAGACAAGCTAAAGAAGCTGGCGTTGAGATAGGTTCTACAATTTGGGGTAAGGTTGATGATGAGCTAAAATCATGGAAATATGAATATAAATAACATGAATAAACAAGACGCTAAAAAACAATTTGATAATATGACAGAAGAGTTAGGAATAGAGCATACTTTTCCTTTTGATATTGCATGGTCTTTTGCTAAGTATGTAGAGATAAAAGGAGGCTTAGAAAAGCCATTATCATTTTTACCATCTGAATATACTAAAGAAGAATTTAGGATTGGAATTAAAGATGTAGAAAATAAAATGTCAGAAAGTGAAAGGTCTCTTAAAGGTAAAGAACTTGAACATTTTAATCCACTAAAACATTCTTTTGCTAAAGGTGTCTATATTAGAGAAATATTTAATCCAGCTGGTGAATTGTTAGTTACTAAAATACATAAGTATTCTCATCCATTCTTTCTTTTGCAAGGAGAGATGACGATTCTTGGTGAAGATGGTGAGAAAAGAATAAAAGCTCCACATTATGGGATTACAAAAGCTGGTACTAAAAGAATTATATATGCTCATACAGATTGTATCTTTGTTACTGTTCATGCGACAAATGAAACGGATGTAGATAAGATTGAAGAAGAAATAATAGCTAAAGATTTTAAAGGGATAGGATAGATTATGTCTTTTGTAGCAGTAGGTTTAACTCTAGCAGGAGCTTCTTTTTTAACTGGTGTAGCTTCATCTGAGAGCGCAGCAAAATCGGAAAGAAAACAAGCTCGTATAAAATCTGATTATCTTGGTCAACAAATGGCTAAAGCTGATGAGTCTTTAGCTGCGTTAGAGCCTGTTAAAGAATCAAAATTAAAAGTTGCTCAAGCTAGTTATATGCAAGATATAGGAGATTTATCAGCTCAGACTGGTCAAAGCAAAGAAGATTTACAGCAACAATTTGCATCAATGGTTCAAAAAAGTGGCATGGCTACATCTGGTTCAGCGAATGTTAAAGCTTCTCAAATGTGGAAAAGAATAGGGTCGTCTTTTGGAAGAGGTCAACAAGGTTTAATGGGTCGTCTTGGTGAGAAGATGGGTGCTGTGGAAGAATGGTATGAATCTGAGAAAGCAAGAGTAGGCTCAGAAAAAGCGAGGATGACTCATGAAAAAAAGTTAGCTGATGCGCAAGGAGGTTCTAAAACTTTAGGTGAAAAAGCGTGGTCAGCAGTTACATTAGGAATAGGATAAATTATGGCAGCAGGAGCATTTGCAGCATTAGAAAAAATATTAGAAAATAGACAGCGTAGGGAATCATCTGATAGACAATACGCTTTAGCATTAATGCAATTTGATTATCAAAAAAGACAAGCTGATATGGCTCAGGTTGGTAAACAACTTGAATTGTTACAAGGAGCTAATGCTCAAATGATGAATAATGTAGCTCAAAGTTTTATGTCAGAGTCTGGTTTAGATATGATATATAATGCTGAAGATAAAGGTGGTGAGGATGCTATGGATTCGTTGAAAGATTTAGGTTTTTCAAAAAACGATGCTACTAAAGTAGTTTCAGCTGTATGGGCATATCATACAGCTCAGAACCCTCAACCAATATTAAATCTTGGTAGAAAATTAAAGAATATTGCTCAGTCAGAATCTGTCACAGGAGAACAACAGAGATTTGCAAAAGCTTTAGGTGGTCTTATTGGATTTAGTGGTTCAGAATCTCAAGTTGAAAAAGCTAAAGAATTATTAAATAGAACTGACAAGATTTTACAGAATCAAGATGATATTATGAGTGAAGTATATGAATATGGAACTGGTGATTTTGAAATACAAAGAAAAGATATTGGTTTAGGTTTGCAACAATTAGCTGAAGAAGCTGAAGCAGGTGAAGATGATATAGGAGGCTCACCTATGGTATCCATTCCAACTCCAAAAGAAATGTTAAGTCAATCTCAGCAGTCTTTAAAAATAGCTGAAGATGAATATGAAACTAAACAGAAAGCATTAAATATTTTAGATACTGAATCAATGACTTTAAAAGAATTACAGAGGAAAGGGACTTTGACAGATATTCAAAGAGAGTATCTCGCTAGGATTCCTAAGATGAAAGATGTTAATGTTCAACAATTAGCTGATTTAAGTGAAGATATATCTAAAGCAAAGGAAGAATTAAGAGAATCTAGGGGATTTGAAGCTCAGGTAAAATTATCTGGTATTATGAAAGCTAAAAGAAAATCTACTGGTGGTAGCTATTCTCCTTATTAATATAAAAAATGGCTGATAATCTAACCCAAAAATTCCTAGATGATTTAGATGCTAGAGCTAGGAATGTAACAACTCCAACGCCTATGGCTCAATCTGGACCTGTAACTACTGGTCAAAGTTTATGGGAAACAGCTGGCACGGGTCAACAACCAAATTGGATGACTGAAACTTTAGAAGGTGAAGGCAGTGCTTTTAGAACAGCTGGATTGGCTCTATGGGGTTTTCTTGAAACTGGTACTCTTGGTCTAGCTGGTCTTGGTGTAAGAGCCGCATCTAAAGAGGCGTACGAAGGATTACAACCTCGTAACTTTGCAGAAAGAGTTGCTACTGGTCTTGGTACTGTTGGTGGTTTTATTGTACCATTTGGGGCTGCGAAAGCTGGTGCTTCTGCTTTATTAAAAGGAGCTAAAGTAGTACGAGACGGTAAGGTTGTAGGATATGGTGCAGCTAAAGCTAGTGAGAAATTTGTAAGTAATGCATCTAGAGTATTAAAAGCTGACCCAGCTTTCAAGAAATGGTATGTTAATCAAGGTCTAGACCCAAAGGAAGTAACATCATGGATTGAGAAATCTGGTCTATTGCAAGCACCTAAAGCATCTATTAAAGGTGTAACAAGAGGTCATTTTGGTAGTTCACACGCAGCTCGAACTCAATACGCTGCTAATGTTGCTAAGAATACAGAATCAATTATTCGTAAGAAAGTTGATAGTATGGCTAAAGCGTTTGCTAAGAAGGGTGATGATATACCCTTTAATATAGATGATAGGTCAATAGGATTAATAAAAGATGAGGTTACCAAATATATAGGTGGTAAATATAATTTCCCTATAACTAATCTTCATCAGTATTTAGCAGCTAAATGGGGCAATTCAAAAATGGCTAGTATAGCTGCATCAGCAGCTGAAGAAGCTATATTATTTTCTGCTGTTGAATTACCTATGAATTTAACTAATAGTATATACAATGAAGATGTAGACTTTGAACCATTCTCCACATTAGGACATTCGATGGTACTTGGTTCTGCTCTTGGTGTTATTAGATTAATACCTGGTGGTAGAGACATGGGTATTATGAAGACAGCTTGGGGTAGGGCAGGTCAATTTCTGACTAGAAGAAAAAGATGGTCTAATTATAATGTAAACGATGCATCTGAAAGAATGTTGCTTACTAGAAGAGCTCAAGATTTATGGGATAATAATCCTGAGATATTTAAAGGATTAGCTGGTACTAAATTATATAAATCTGGTGGTAAAAGTACTGTATCAAGTAGAGATGAGATAGCTAAGTTTGCTGAATCACCAGAGACAGCTAAAGAATTAAGAAGTTGGATGAGTTCTGTTGAAAGAACATTTTATAAGGAATGGTGGCCTGGTTTCTTAAAAGATTCTGGTAAAGATGTATTTGGCTCTATGCCAAGAATGATTGCTGGTAGTGTTGCTTTTAATGCTGGATTATTTAATGAGTATAGAAAAGGTAATATACCAACTGAAGATATGGTATTCCATACTCTATTAGGTGCTGTTATGACTAAGAGAGGCAGAGATATAGAGTATATAGACCATAATGGAACAACTCAATTAATCCCTGAGAACAGAAGACCTCGTGTATATGATGATAGTTTTGAGAAAGTAGATTCATATCTTAATTCATTAGGTCTTAAAGTAGACCATGCTGCTTTTAATAATCTTATGAACAATATGGATATTCTAAAGAAGAATGGTAAACCAGATTATTCTACTGATGATATGCAAAAACTATTTAAGTCTCTTGAAGAACGTGATTTTGTAGTTGATGCAAGTGATGAAGTATCTATAAAAAATGAGAATATATCTGGCAATGATTTATATGATACTTTAAGTATTCTAATGGAAGGAGCTGTTCCTGAAGGTAAAAGATTAAAACAATCTATTGAGTTATCTGAATCTGAATTAGCAGATTATCTAGTGCATATAAGAGGTTTAGAATTAAAGTCTTTACAAGAGTATAGAACAGATTCAAGTAAAACTGGTACTGGTAAAGGGATATATTCAGTAGCTGATATAAGAGATATAGCTCAAAACTCTGCTTCTAAAAATATAGAAGCTGCTTTAGAAGTTAATAGAAGAGCTGTTGAAGATGCATATAATATAATATTACAAGAAGAAGCTAGACAAGAAGGTAAGCTTAAAGATGATTGGGCTCCTGTATCTGAAGATGCTAATGGTAAACTTCCTCTCAGAAAAATTAGATATGATAACTCATCACCGATAGAAGATTATGAAAGAGTTATGAGATTGTTTGGTAATGGTAGAAATGATGGTGAAGATGGGTTTAAAAGTGCTTTAGGTTCTATTAGAAATCGTGTTATTATGAGAGAAGGCGATAGAAATGAAATAGTATACAATGCAGAAATGCATAGAAAATTATTTGGTGATAAGGCTAGTGGTGATAGAGGCGAGATGGATAAGTATGATAGAGAGCTTACTACCCAAATGTTTGGTGAAGGCGTAATGTCTGACGATGCTTTGCTTCATGTTGGAGATGCTTATTTTATGGATGGTATAGAATCTCATATGTTCGCTAAGGGGATTAGAGATACATGGTTAGAGTTCGAAGCTATAAGAGATAATGATACTAAAAAGAGTGTATTTGGGGATGAAGTAACAGATATAAGAACACTACTTGATAGAGCATTTTCAGGAGGTCCTGGTTTATCTGGAAAAGAATTACCTACAGGTATAGTCTTAACAGAAGGTGGTAAAATAATAAATCCGAATAGAAAAGAACAATTATTCGCGAGTGATGTTTTAGAAGTATTAAAGCAACAGAAAGAAAGAAGCTCTATAAATGAATCTATATCTGGTTCTGTAGTAAAAAGAATGGATGTAACTGAAATGGGTCAGTTGATGGAGAAGTTCGACGCCTTTGGTATACTTGATGGGTTTAAAGGGAATAGAGAAAGGGTTGATACGTTTGTAGCTAATCTTGCTCATTATACTAGGACTAAAGGTTTAGCGATGGCTACAAGGAATGATGGTTCACCGTTGACTCCAAAAGATTTAGCTACTATGGAAGTTCTTACAAGGTCAAGATTGATGGGTAAGAATTATGATATGGCAATGCTTACAAACCAGATTGGTAATTTAAAAGATTTCTTCCTAAGTTCAGATGTTATTAACAAATATAATTTAAAAGCAGAAGATACAGATGGAATAAGCAAAAGCTTGCTTAAGTGGACTAGAGATAATGACTCTACAGTAAAAGAAATATTTAAAGATTTAGAATCTTCTAATAAAAAATTATATGATTTATTTGTTGATGCTGCTGACAAGATGGAAGGTGTTGGTCGTGAGAATGTATCAATGCTATTGGGTGACTTCTTATCTTTATATGAAGAATCATTAGCCCCTTTATGGAGAACAAGAAATGGTGGTATATTAAAAGAGACTACTACAAAAGCAGCTGTCACTAGTGACTATCTATTTAAACTGGTTTCTGAGTTTAGTAGAATTAAAACTGGTGAAATTGATATGACTCATAGAGATTTGCTAGCTGCTATTGATGATGTTTATTATAATACAGCATCTAACCAATATAGAGATTTCTTACAATTAACACTTAATAGTGTAGTTGATAGAAAAGGTGATGTTACAAGAGTTATAGAGATACTCAAAAGATATAAGTTATTTAATCCAAAGACTAATGTATTCTTATTTGATGAAGCTGATAAAACATTAACAGATAAAATCAAAGATGCTTCTAGAGAAATAGAGGTAGCAACACAAACATTGCCGATTGAAAGAGAAATTGATATATTAATGGAAAGAGATAAACAGGATTTCAGTCCTAAGTCTCATTCAGATACTCATGTATCACTTACTCTTGAAAAATTTAAGAAAGATTGGGGATTAAAATATACAACACCTGATATTGTATACGGTCAAACGCCAGCTGCTATGTTAGAAACTATAGTAACTGGTATGCCTGGTGGATTTACACTATCAAATTTCTTTGATTATACAGTTAAAAAAGGTGAAATGAGTAAAGAGATTGACGGTAAAGTGTATACTCATAAAAACTGGAAAGAGATGCCTGAGTATCAGATTGAAAGATTTGTAAATGATGTAATTAAAATATGGTCTGGTATAACTGAAGGCGTTAAGGTTAGAAACCTGAAAATTGGTGAAGGCGAAATACCCTTAGATGAACCAGGCTCAGCTAGAAGAAATGACCTTACTGATTTCCTATCAAGTGAATTTGGCGAATCTGTATTTGTTGATGCTGAGTTTTATGATAAAGCTGGTATAAAAAGAAATGTTAAAGAAGTAACTGGTGATTTAAGAGTTGGTTTTTATACTGGGGCTGGAAGAGTAGGCCAAAAAGCTGAGGCTAGATTAGCATCAACTGAAGCTGAAGCGTATGATTATTATGAAGGAGCTAAGAAACCTCAAAGTGGATATATTGTAGCTTGGCTTGCTGATGTAGAGTCAGGTATAGGCATACCAATAACAACTGCTGAACCAGGAAAAGGTCTTAGTGGTGTTCATAAATTGGCAAATAGGTTTGTAGATACTTTAAATGAAGCTAAAGAACGATGGAAAGATTCACCTGAGATATCAAATTATATTGATAGAATGATAAGTCAGTATGTAAAAACAGATGATACTCGCATTGTAGATACATTTGATATTGATGATGAAGGGAATCCAATTAATTATAAGTTTAGAGGTGAGATTCCTTCAGATGAAAGAACATCAGACCATGCAACTGTAATGTTAACTACTGTATTTGGGGATAAACAATTTGGTAAAAATTTCTGGGATTCTTTAATTAACTCAAAAGCTGATACAAAAGGATGGACTGCTGAAAAAGAATTTGCTCATGATTCATTAAGAAGAATGAGACTTTTTACTAATAGAAGTACAACTAATCTTGAGACTAAAAGAATTAAACAAATAACTGACTTTATGGATAAATCAGTACCTAAGAACCTAATGTTAGATATGAGAGGAATTATTGATACTGTACTAAAGCCTATAAATAAAAGTGGTATGTACAATTTTCATCTTTTAAGAGACGAAGCTTTATCTAAGGGTGAAACTAACCCTGCTATATCATCTGCTTTTAAAAACTTAGCTGAACAAGTTAAGAGAGCTAGAGAGCTTAATTCTGATGCTAATATATTAAGCGTTGATAAAGATTATAAATACCCTGGAGGGTTAGGTGATACAAGCCACTTTAATTCTATTGTAGTTGTTAGTAATAGATTTATGGAAGCATTGAAAATACTTACTGGTGATTTTCATAGGAGAGGTTCAAAAGCTGCTAAGCCTATTATTTCATTTGCAAGTAATGGCGACGCTGCTTTCTTAGGTAAGACGATGTTTATGGTAGATAGTAGATTTGAACCATACTTAAAAAATAACAAGATAGATATGGTAATGTTTGATTCTGCTGTAAAAGCTAGAGGTGGAGATTATGATGATTCTATTATAGATTTAGGTCAGTACAGAGATATGGATAGTTTCTTAGCATCTACTAATGCAGATAAAACAGTAGGTCTTCCTATAGAATCAATACAGATGCAGAGTTGGCATGCTGAAGATAAACCAGCTCGTATACCAATGCACGTTGCAAATGATTTGGTAGGAGGAAAATTAAATGATGCATATTTTAAATGGTTAAATAGACCAGCCGTTAGAAATTATGAAGATAGATTGGCTAGTATTGTAGGTGGTGGTAATATATCTAGAATGACTGCATTTTCTAAGTTCTTAATTGGTGAGGTTGGTGATGACGTTGATAATGTAATGTACAGTACTATGTCTAGATGGTTAAGTGCTAATGGTTATCCTATGTTTTTACCATTTAAGAATAGTATGAAAAATGCTATGATGAGAGAGTTTATTGATAAATCTGGTATGATAAGCCCTGAAAATCATCACGGCAGTCAAAGTGTATTAGTTCCTTCTTATTATGAATTTGACCATGTTGATGGCTTGAGGAATATGTTATTTGAAAAATCAAAAGATGGGATTGATAGTGTATATACATATGGGAATGCTGAAATAGGTGATAATAATTATACAAAAAGATTTGACCCTCAGAATACAAATGTAATTGTAGGTAGAGAAAATGCAGCTGACCAATTAATGACTTGGAGTGACCTTATAAAAGGAATAAGAAATGATATTAGCAAAGGTCAAAGAGGCCAAGTATATATAAAAACTAAAGAGCAAGCTAAGCTAAATGCAAAAATGAAAGGTAATGTAGAAGGTTTTGTATTTGGAGGTAAAAGGGAACATCAATTAGGTAGGTTAGTTGATTGGGTAAAAGATTTAAATACATTTATGGATAAGAATATAACTGTTGAAGTTGCTGGTGTATTTCAAAGAACGCCTTCTACTCGTTCATCTGATAAAGTTATAGCTGGTATAAAAGGTTTTGTTGATGGAAACTTTGCTAGATTAAATACTGTTGATTTATGGACAAGATTAGAAGCTGACCATGATTATGATAAATTAAATTATTGGTGGGATACTCCAACTGAAATATTAAACGCTTGGGATAAGATGGCTCCTGATGTTAAATCAGTTGTTAATACATCAGACCCAACATCTATAAGAGAACTTGATTTACTTAATCCATCTAGCCTAAGAAAATATAACTTTGATTCACAAGTATCTTCAAAAAAGAGAGGTGAAGTTGTAAAGATTAAAAGAGTCTTTCAATTTATGAAGCATTATAGAGGCGAAGATGGCGAGAGAGGCTATAATATAACTTTGCCTACTCTACCAGGAGAGCCTAAATCAGTTATAAGAATTAATCCAGATAGAATGATGGAAGCTGAGATAAAAACTACAGATGATATTCAAAGAATTGTAGATTCAAAAGATGGGTTTACAGAAGAAGACTTTTCTGATTATTATAGAGATATATTATTTGGCAAAGAAGGTTTAACTGTAAAAGTTGAAGATAAGAATGGGAATACAATCGAAACAGAATATCGAGGTTTATTTGAAAAAGGAGTTCTTGTAAGGGACTCTAAAGGCAAAGAACAATTCCAATCAGAAAAAATAAAACCTGTAGAACAAGATATTATAATAGCTTCACTTCAACCTTATAAAGGATTCTTACAATTAGCTACTGATACATATGAAGCTGGAGAATCTAAAAGAGTTAATTATGAGTCATTTATAACTGGATACGATACATATAGTGATTCTATGTTAAATCTTGAAGCTTATGTATTAAGAGCTATGGGAAGAAACCCAAAATATAAGTTTAAAGATTATGCTAAATATTTTTATTCAGATGCTACTGGTGGTAAAAAACCTGTTTCAATATTTGGGTTGCAAGATGCTAGACTCCCAAAGGTTGCTAGGCGAGGTGAACGAGTAAGCAATTTAGGTTCAGAGTTATTACCATTTGATAGGTCTGTATGGTCATCGGCATCAGTTGATAGAATGGGATTAGAAGAACCATATAAATCTCACGATAAAAGTGAAGAAGCTTTTAATGATATATGGAGTGATTATGTAGATAAAGGTAATGAGACAGATGCTGTTGTAAGAAAAATAGTAAACTCTATTAAAAAGGATGCTGAGAATTTTGAATTTTTAAATATTCTAGATAGGAAGATTGTTTCAGCTAAGTCTGGTCTTAAAAGAGCTAAGAGATATAATGATGAAAACTTAGAATCTTGGCTTGGAGATAGAGTTAATAGGCTGCAAGGAGTAAGAGATAGTGTAAATGATAAGATATTACTTGATGAATCAGCTACTATACCAATAGCAAAAACTATTAGAAGACAGTTAATGCAATCAATCGTTAAAGGATTGCCTGTTGACCTTGTTACTATGTATAAAGATACTAAAGGGAATATTAAATATGGTAAAAAACAAAGCATTGGACCTGAGCAGACTGGTAGGTATGTAAATCAAAGACAAGAGTGGATAAGAAATAACATGAGAAGGATTGTTGCTTCTACTTGGCAGAATAATAAATTAGCTATTGAAATAAAAGGTATCAGTAGTAATGATTATGCTCAGATGGTTATGTGGCATAGAACACTTGCTGAGAAGACAGGGTTTATGTTAGACCCAAGAACAGTTCCTTATTCAGAAGCGTTTGAGATTAGTGTATCCGAAGCTAGGAGAGAGTTAGGTAAAAAGTGGTCAAGTTGGTTTGAGCATAGAGATTACGCTCCTCATGAGAGAGAAGATATTGTACAAGCTGACATTATGAGATATATGAGAACAGAATGGGGCAGATGGAATGATATGGAAGATGGTCTTGGCAATCTCTGGATACTAAAGTTTATGACACCTGAACCAGATGGTATGACAGCTACTTACCACCAAAAGCATTTTCTACCAGGGTTCTCTAAGATAGATAAACAAATTAAATATATTACATTGGGTATGAATTTCTTATCTACAAACCCAGAAATATTAGATATACCTATAGCTAGACAAACTGCTAAAGAAGCTGGTTTATCTGGTAGGCAAACAGATTTATTGGTTGATAAAAGACAACTGTTAATCAGAGAATTAGCTGAATCATTCACAGATAAAATGAGAGCTTTGTATAATCAAGAGTCACCAAGACAAGATGTTAGTAAGATGAGTGGAGAAGAAAGACTTAAAGCTGCTCTTGGTGGTGATGATATAGGTTCTTCTATATTTGCAACAAGTGAATCATTGTATTCTGGCTCCAGTAATGCTGATATGATAAAAGAAGCTGGTGATGTATTTAAAGCTATAGATAAAGGTGAAATAGAAACAATACAAGATTTAAACCCTGAGATGAAATTATTATATGGAGTTACTGGAGACTTATCTCTTGATTATCTATCATTAAAAGGAGCCCCAGCTAAGATTGACCAACTATTGGATATTAAAAATATGGCTAGATTTTATTTTATGCCTAATAAAGTATTGAATAGTAGAGGCAAATTAGAAAATGTAAAAGATTTAAAAGGGTATTATGATAGTGTTAAGAAAGATGGTAAGATATGGTTTGGTGATTTATCTGAAAAGAATATGCTTGTAAAAGATAAGGTATCCAGTATTGATATGAATCCATTTGGTAGTCCTATAGAGAGAAATGTAGAGACTGGAGAACAAGCTAAACAAGTCTTCAGAGACAATATAATGGGATGTTAAATAAAGGAAATTAATTATGGCACGTTGTGACCCAAAGGCATTAGAGTTAGGTGAAAAAGTAATAGATAAATGGTTCAAAAAAGGTGGAATCATATCTAAGAATCTTGGAAAAGATAGCTATGGATATTTAAAACAACTGTGGTGGTCAACAACTAGAAAAGATTTTGATTATGGTGAGACGCCATCAATCGCAGAACTTAAGGTTATAAGTAAAAGAATTGATAAAGTAGAGAAAGGGTTTACAAAAAGAACAGGAAAGTTTGCTGAATTATTTTATTTACCTGAGGTTGTTTTAGCTAATAATATGCCAGCTAGAGATGCTTATAGATTTTTTATGAAATCTCATCAGCAATTTCAAGGCCATAGAGATGATTACCAAAGTGTTTTTAATAGTATTGTAAAGAAACTTGGTGAAAAGTCTAGACTGCTTGGATTGAGCCGTAAAAGTGGGTTTAAAACTATGAACAAAGCTCATAAAGAACTTCAGAAAAAGTATAATACATATCAAGAGAAAATGCAAAATGATGGATGGAAATCAGCAGAAGATTATTATAAAAAAGAATTAGCTGACCTATCCAAAGATACTCAGTTTGAAATATTTGAATTAGCTAATGATGTATTAAGAGACCCTGATTTAGTAAGGAAAGAACTAAAAAAGTATGGCATATTCTCAGACATAGCAAGCGAGTGGAAAAGTATAAGTCCTAAACTGTATAGAGATTTAAAAAATGGTTTAAGATTTCATATAGAAGCTATATCAGAAGCCAATGAATTAACTGGTGGTGCTTATACAGAAATGTTAGGCAACATGAGAAAGATACAAAGTAATTTAAAGCAGAGGAAGAATTATTTTCCAACTGAAGTGCTTAGAATGTTTCCTACTATGAAAGCTGTTCAAGAATCTATATATGAAAAATCTAGTACTTTAGAGAAAAAAGATTTAACAAAAGTAAATGACTATGTTGCAAACATGAGTGAGATACTTATTGATGAACTTAATCTATCAAAGCATGCTTTAGAGGCTAAATATGGAGATATGGCTAGACATAATAAAGATGTCATTGGTGTAATGGATAACTATATTAGAAATATAACGATGTTTAACTTCGCTGGGACAACTTCGGCTAAGCTATTGCAAGGTATAAGAAAGATAGGCGAAATGTCTCCAGATGAGGCAGACCATCAGTCTCAATTTTATATAGATTATCTTTATGATACTCATGCAACTATGTTAGGATTGAATGTTAAATCATCATTTTGGAGAGCTGCTACTAGAAATGTTACAGCTTGGCAGTTTATGTCTAAACTTGGTTTAAATCTAAGAGGAGCTGCGAGAAATGCAACTCAGTCATTACAAAACTATGTTTACTTTGGTGTAAAGGGGATGAGAGATTCTTCTCAATATTTAGATACTGCTAATATAAGGGCTTTAGCTGACGTTGAGGCTAAAAAGCATGGTGTTTATTTTGCTGAAGCTCGTGAACTTACAAATACATTAGGTTTGTTTCCAGATGTAGCGACATCAAAGATAAACGGGAAAGAAGTACTTACATATAAATATGACAGTACATCTAGGAAATTTTCAGAAGGTCTTGAAAAATTTGCATCAACAACAGCTAAGCCAATGAGGTGGGTTGAGAATAAAGTCAACAGACAGTTAACATTTAAAATGGCATTTGCACTGAGGCATCAACAGTTAAATAACAACGCTGGTATGATTGAACGAGATGTTACTAGGGCAATAAAAGAAGGTAAGCTCGATAAAGATACAGATATAAATGATTATATACAGAATTTAATAACAAAAAGGTCTTCAAACTTTGCAGCCAATATGGTAAAAGAACTTCACTATGAATATTCTGGGTTTGCAAAGCCAAAAGTTTTAAGAACACCAGCTGGTTCTATATTAGGTCAGTTTATGACATATAGTGTTAATTTTTGGAACTACCAACACAAGATAGCTACTAGAGGTAAAGACAGTATAGTTGCTGGAGACTGGGGGAGTCCAGAAGCTTTTAGACTTTATAGGTTAGGAATGTTATACTCATTCTTATATGGTATACTATCACCTCTGACAAATACAGATGTAGGTAATCTTATACAGCACGATACTTATGAAAGATATCAAAACTTCGCTGACGCCTTTAGTGAAGATGAAGAAGTTAAGAAGAGAGCTTTCTTTGGTAAAGGTCCTATAATTGGAACTGTAGGTGGACCTTTCGTTGGTGATATCGTTACTATGGGTAATGTATTTGGTCTATACGATTTAATGTCCAATGGTGAATTAGATGAACATAGTTGGTTAGGTTATTTAGCTGGATATCAAGACTACGCTGATTCCCGTGACTCTGATAGAGTATATGATGCTGTAAGAACATTAAACACAGAAGTAGCAAGACAACTCTATGTTATTTGGCCTCGTATGTATAACGGTGCTGGTCTTGGTACATTAGCTCAAATAGAATTAGGTCTATTCCCAGACAAAGAAATGAAAGAGAAGAAGGCTGTGGTTGCTAAGGCTGTTGGTCTACCAACTCCTGCATATGCTGAACCTAAACCTCTAAAGAAAAAACCTAAGAAGAAAGATATAGTATTAGAATCTCTAAAAAATCTATCAAAAGATGGCAGGAGAATACAAGGAGCTGAGAATGTTGGTTCAAATGAATGGCTTTCAAATATAGTGAATAGTCAAAAAGCTTATTCAGCTGATTTACAACCACTAAAAGGTTCTTTATCTAGATATAATACAAGACTATTATCACTAGCTCACCAAAAAGGATATCAAGGTGGCTTTGACAGAGGAACTTGGAGCTAAAAAAAGGGGGCCGAAACCCCCTCTCTTTTTTGCCTGATGATTAATTAAGAGGAGTCCAGGCGGAAGTTCTCTTCATATCTTTTAATAATCTTTTATTTCTTTTACTAGGTATCTCTACACCATAAGTCGCAAAAGATGCCAATACATTTTCAGCTCTTAATCTTATCTCTTTACCTTTATTTTCTAACTCAGCACCACTCTTTATAATATCTGATAATTCACTTAATATTTCTTCTGTTAAAACTATTTTATTTTTAGTCATTAATTATCATTTTCATTGTTTACATACCAAACTACCATTAAAGCTGCATCACTTGTACTCAATGTAATCTTATTCTCTGGGAATAAATTAATTGCTATTTGTTTCAACTGATTTTTCCTTTCTGTTTTTATTTTTGAAAGAGGCTGGAGTGGCTTCATCCATGCTTGAGGCGTAACTTCTAGTGTTGGAATATCATATGCTCCAAGTATCCCTAACCATTTACCAAAGTTACATCCGAATTTAAACGCACTACTTCTTGCATCTGTAGGGAAAGCATGAACCTTCTCTATCACACAAAAAGTATTCTTATCTTTAACTCTAGCTGTATTTATTATAGCTGCCATTTCTTTTGGTGTCTCTGGACATTTATGTAGTATCATCTTATCTTTAGCTTCATCGTATATTGCTACTCCACCTTTTGCTCCAGGGTCAATACCTATTATAATCATTACTCCCAATCCTTCCTAGCTGAATATTTATTTTTACTTTTCTTATGTCTATACTTAGACCGATACGTTACTACTTTCTCGGTTTTACTTTCCATATACTTTTTCCTGTACTCATCTAATATATTATCAAGTTCACTAGATGAGCAATCCCACAACTTTTTAGTATCAACTATCTTCTGTTTAATGTCGATAGTCGTCTCTATTGTGAGATGCTCATCAGCTTGGATTGTTGCTAACTTATCTGTAAACTCTTCTAACTTCACTACTTTTAAAATGGCACTTTCCTTTTAGTATTGATATCAATATCATTCTTCGCATCATCTCTATCAAAGTAAAACTTACATCTGTTTCCATTAAAGCCCATAACATAAGTTCCTATTGTTCCATATCTACTCTTAGGTACTATTATTTCTATTTCATATCTATCATGTGATTCATTATCAAAGTTCCACCCATAGAACGGCATGATTGCTGTCTCTGCTGTTTGTTCTATTACACCTGACTCTGCGAAATCACTTAGTCTTGGTTTAGGGTCTATTCTCTTTTCAATTTCTCTGTTTAATTGTGATACTAATATTGCACTGCAATTTTCTTTCTTACATATCCATTTATACTCATACATTATACTTTCTATTTGGAATCTTCTTTCTTCTATATCATCTACTTGTATTAACTGTATATAATCATCTAATATTACATCTGGTTTGTATCTAGATATTTCAAGCATCGCTTCACTAAGTTTTCTTATGTTATCATACATTATAAGATTTTTATATTTCTTATCTATTTTTTCACTTAACAATTCAACTTCAGTTATTTCTTCATCAGTTAATTTATTCTTTCTAATCTTTGAATATTCAATATCTTTACTTTCCATAATAATAATTTTCTTCATTACTTCTTCATTCGACATCTCTCTATTGAATAACATTACCTTATATCCTTGAGCGATTAAACTTCTTACGATATTTATAGCTAATGTAGTCTTTCCATGTCCAGGTCTACCACCTAAGACAGTAACTTCCTTTCTTGTCATTCCCCCGGCAGGATAGTCGAGTTGTTGGAGACCGAAAGGTATGATGTTACTACTGTTTTTCAAGTTGGAAATAGTATTACTTATGATAACATCTATGTCTGTCTTCTTAGAAGGTTGTAAATCCTTTAGCTCATCTATTAATCTACTGTGTTGTTGTAATGTAGTATCTAATTTTTCATAATCTGTGAAACTTGTTTTGTATAATTTATTTGCTGTCTTCGCTGCTTCTCTTTGTATATGTCTTTCCCATATTATTTTCGCATGATACTCTGCATTTGCTGTCGTTGCTACTTCCATTGGTAATCCAGTAATGAAGTATCCCATTGTTTCATCGGGACTTGTATCTTTTACTTTGTTGGTTACTGTTATGACATCAATCGGTTCTCCTGATTTATATATTTCTTTTATTGCTTTCCATACTGTTTGATTATCTTTATAATAAAATGCATCTTCATCTCTTATCCATGCTGCTACTTTCTCATAAATAGAAACTCCATCAAGTAGAATGCATCCAAGTACTGACTCTTCCGCATTCTTGCTCGACGGAGCTACTTTTAAATTTGTCAATATATACTCCTTTCAGTTTTAGCTAGAAACGCTCCTTATGTTTGTTCCATCTTCATTAGAATTTTTCTTATGTCTAATGTATGGTGTCTTACAACTGTTACAACGATATACTGGAAACTTATTTGCTGATGTAATATACTCAGAATTTGTTTCTATTATATCATCTGCTCCACAAGTCGAACAAACATCTTTATCCATTAACACACCT
>Ga0209249_1001411_pt1 | contig 23336 bp, 17 predicted proteins | sample SaaInlV_200m_DNA_4_FD_184653 | JGI IMG/M metagenome (GOLD analysis project Ga0209249, IMG submission 184653) | Marine microbial communities from expanding oxygen minimum zones in the Saanich Inlet - SI037_S3LV_200m_DNA (SPAdes) (version 2) | ecosystem: Environmental > Aquatic > Marine >...
TGATACCAAATCAAAATATTCAAATAACTCTTCTGGCAGTAAGTGACGTAGTAGTAATTCCATTTCCATGGATGAAAGATAAAAGAATATTTTTTATTCCACCAACCCGATAATTAAACTGATCCATAAAAAATGTAATATTGACTTCCCGCTAAAATATCAAGCTGCTCACTTTCTGAAAAGCCCTGTCTCAAAATAGCCATGCAGATTACAATAGCATTAGTTAACTGCAACTTGTTTGTTTTATCCAAAACCCAAGGGGTTTAGATATTCAAATGTTAACTTTGTGCCAAAACAAAAAGAATGGAAAACTGGGCTGAAGAAATTAATGTTAAAATTAGAAACTCGCTTGAAGGAACAAGAGAAAAAGACATCCGGTTTTTCCGGGTTGAAGAGTTTAAACGAAATATTATCAGGGTTGGTACTTTTTCATCGGGTTGCCAATTTTGTCAAAATCAGAAAATTAATATTTCTGAGACCGTTGAAAAAATTGATGAAGCCATTCATGTTCCGGGGAAATCGCGTCGCGAATACGACAAGCTAATCAGTAGGTTAAATACGCATATTCAAAAAGAGCATGGTTTTTACACCCCGTTTTATTTTACCTATTTATATTCGTTTTTCGGGATGGTTACAGGTACACTTTTTGGTTACGTGCTATTTTTGTTATTTCCGGAATACAATTGGGCTATGCTGTCTCTGGGTTTTGCAATCTGCTTAATAGTTGGCTATTTTTGGGGAAACATAAAGGACAAAAAAATCAGGTCTGAAAAAAAGTTAATGTAAATCATGCCAAAAAATTTCAAATAAAAGAATATAAGTTATTTTTGGATTTCATAGACTATTTGATTTTAAAAGACAGTAATACAGAATGCGGTTTTTAGTTATTGAAGGAAATATTGGTGCAGGAAAAACTACACTGGCCAAAAAAATGGCACAAGAGTTTAACGCTAAACTTGTTTTGGAACAATTTGCCGACAATCCGTTTCTACCTAAATTTTACAACGACAAGGAGCGTTATTCGTTCCCTCTGGAATTATCTTTTCTCGCCGACCGGTACAACCAGATAAAAAAGCAAGTTCTCGACCTCGACCTTTTTCACCCGTTCTTAATAGCCGATTACTATTTTGCGAAATCGGCTATTTTTGCCCAAAATACTTTGAAGGACGACGAGTACCATTTATTCAGGCAAATATTTGATATTATTTTTGAATCGATGCCCAAACCCGATTTATACGTTTATCTTCATGCTGATTCGAAAAAGCTACTAAAAAATATTGAAATGCGCGGACGGGAATATGAAAGAAATATTGACCCGGAATACCTCGAAAAAATCAGGCAGGGGTATTTTAATTTTTTCAAACAAATAACTACTTTTCCTATTCTTGTAATCGATACTAATAAAATCGATTTTGTACATAATGAAGAACATTTTAGGCTTTTAAAAGATGCAATATTTAAAAGTGATTATAAATTAGGCATAAACCGCTTAATATTGTGATAAAAAACTTGAAAAGCTTCTTTTAAATACTAAAAAGCTTACTATTTTTGTTGAATAAACCGAATCATTTAAAAATAATTTAAAATATTGACTATTATGAAAAATTTCAACTTTAAACCTTTAGTTTTAATTGCATTGGTAGCTGTACTATTTTCGGGTTGTGCCGGGCTGCAAAAAATGAAAAAAAATGCCGACCAATTACAATTCAAAGTAACGCCAGAAATCCTTGAAGCTCATGCCGGAGAAGTAGATTTGGCCATCGACGGGAAATTTCCAGCTAAATACTTCAGTAAAAAAGCTACTTTAGTTGCAACTCCTGTATTAAAATACGAAGGTGGCGAAACTGCCTACGAACCTGTGACTGTACAGGGAGAAAAAGTAGAAGCAAATAACAAAGTTATCAGCTACACAACTGGTGGGAACGTCAGTTATAAAGATGCTGTTGATTTTGCAAAAGCAATGAGCAAGTCGGAACTTTATGTGAACATTACAGCTTCGCAGGGCAAAAAAACCTTGGATTTTGACCCCATTAAAATTGCTGACGGTGTTCTTGCAACAAGCGAAATGGTTGCTAATTACCCAAAACCAATTCTTGGAGTAACCCGCGAAGCAAATACTTCTGGTAAATATGATCCTAATATTGATGCTTTCCAAAGAATTGTCCCTGACCAATTGGAAGCAGACATTCATTACCTGATTAACAGATCAAATCTTCGTTCTGACGAAACCGGAGCAAATGATGTTACCGCTCTTCAAGATTACACTAAAAAAGCAAACGAAGAAGAAAGAATTGATTTAAAAGGTGTGGAAGTTTCTGCATACGCTTCGCCCGATGGTGAACTTGATTTGAATACCAATTTAGCTGCAAAACGTAAAGAAACCTCCTCTGAGTTTTTAGCAAAAAAATTAAAAGAAGCAGGTGTTGATATTGAATTGAAAACCAAATATACTCCTGAAGACTGGGACGGATTTAAAGAATTAATGGAAAAATCAAATATTCAGGATAAAGAATTGATTATGCGTGTTCTTTCAATGTACAACGATCCGGAAGTTCGCGAACGTGAAATCAAAAACCTTTCTGAGGCTTTTACCGCTGTTGCTGAAGATATCCTCCCAAAATTACGTAGGGCAAAAATGACCACGAACGTTGACTTGATTGGGAAAACCGATGAAGAGTTAAAAGCACTTGCAAAATCTGATCCTGCATCTTTAAATCCAGCTGAATTACTTTATGCAGCTACCTTGTTTGAAGATTTAAATGAACAACTTTCAATATACAACTCTTTCATTTCTGTTTATCCCGACGACTGGAGGGGGCCAAACAACGCTGGTTATGTTTTGGCTAAGCAGATGAAATATGACGATGCAAAACCATTGTTTGAAAAAGCAGAAAAATTAAAAAACAACGAACCAATCGTAAAAAATAATTTAGGTGCAATTGCTCTTAAAGAAGGTGATGTAGATAAAGCAGAAACATTGTTTGGTGCTGCCGCAGGTGCAGGCAACGAAGTAAATTATAACCTTGGGATTGTAAGCGTAAAAAATGCAGAATACGATAAAGCGGTTAAATATTACAGTAAAGATGCTGATGTAAATACAGCCCTTGCTAAAATATTAGCTGGCGACAATAATGGTGCTTTAAAAGATTTAGAAGCATTTGAACGTCCGAATTGTTATATGAAAGAATATTTGAAAGCTGTTGTTGCTGCCCGCTCGGCAAAAGATAATTTACTTTACGAAAGTTTAGCTGAAGCTTGTAAAATTAATGCTGATATGAAAGCAAAAGCGAAAGTTGACATGGAGTTTGCCAAGTATTTCGAAAATGCAAAATTTAAAGAAATTGTTGAATAAGCAATACATTCAAGATTTATCAAAGGGCAACTTTTTTGGTTGCCCTTTTTGGTATGTCGGATTTTATGACATTTACATTTTATTAATACAACAAAAAAGCTTATTTTTTCCAATTCAAAATAATACTAAAATTATCAATAATTGACCATGAAACACATTAACAATTACGTTGAAGAAAACAAAAACCGATTTTTAGATGAACTTTTTGGATTGATCAGAATTCCTTCAATAAGTTCAATTTCAAGCCACAAACCCGATATGTACAAAGCAGCAGAATACTGGAAAGATATGCTTTTAAAATCGGGTGCCGACAAAGCTGAAATCTATGAAACTGTAGGAAACCCGGTTACATACGGAGAAAAAATAATTGACCCAAAACTACCAACTGTGCTGGTTTATGGCCACATGGATGTTATGCCGGTTGATCCAATTGATTTATGGGACTCACCTCCTTTTGAACCGGAAGTTCGTGATGGAATTATATTTGCCCGCGGTGCCGACGATGACAAAGGACAAAGTATGATGCACGCAAAAGCATTTGAATTGATGGTAAAAACCAACACACTCCCGTGCAATGTGAAATTTATGATAGAGGGTGAAGAAGAAATTGGTTCCCCCAGCCTGGGGAAATGGTGTGAAGACAATAAAGAAATGTTAAAAGCCGATATAATTTTAGTTTCAGACACTTCAATGATTGCCGCAGATATTCCTTCAATAACAACTGGTTTGCGTGGTTTAGCCTACTGGCAGGTTGAAGTAACCGGCCCAAATCGTGATTTACATTCTGGGTTATTTGGTGGAGCCGTGGCAAATCCAATTAACGTACTTTCATCTATGATTACCAAAATGGTGGACGAAACCGGTAAAATTACTATCCCCGGTTTTTACAACGATGTAATGGAAGTTTCTGCTGAAGAACGGGAATTATTAGGTGGAGCGCCTTTCAGCGCGGAAGAATATAAAAAAGCTATCGATGTGAAAGAGTTGGCAGGGGAAGAAGGTTTCACTCCAATGGAACACACGGGAATAAGACCAACTTTTGATGTTTGCGGAATTTGGGGAGGTTACACCGGAGAAGGTGCAAAAACCGTTTTGCCTTCAAAAGCATTTGCAAAAATTTCGTGCCGTTTAGTACCAAATCAAGACCATCTAAAAATTGCTGATTTATTTAAAGAACATTTCGAAAGTATTGCACCAAAAAGTGTAAAAGTAGAAGTGACTTCGTTACACGGCGGACAAGGTTATGTTTGCCCAATTGATATTCCGGCATATAAAGCAGCTGAAAAAGCATACACTGATGTTTATGGCAAACGTCCGGTACCAGTACGCTCCGGAGGAAGTATTCCGATTATCTCAACTTTTGAGGAAGTACTTGGAATTAAATCGGTATTAATGGGATTTGGCTTGGAAGCAGATGCAATCCACTCGCCAAACGAAAACTATCCGCTTGAACAATTTTACAATGGGATTAAAACCATTCCTTTATTTTATAAGTATTTTGCAGAGTTGAGTAAATAATGAGTAGTAAATAAAGAGGGTGTCCAAATAGCTGTTAGAAACGTCATTCTGAATTTATTTCAGAATCTCAATGTTCTGAAATACAGACCCTGAAATAAATTCAGGGTGACGAAAGAATTTTGGTCGAATACTTTTTGGACACCTCTTTCTATCCAATTGTAATTTTCTCCTGAGTTCCGCACGTTTTTTTGCGCCAAACACTTAATTGACACACAATCAATGTGATAGTTATTTTTTTGTTGCAGATTGGGTGTCCCAGGGCTATATTTGCTTCATGTTTGTTAGGAAAAAGAAGAATAAAAGTGGAGTTGTCAGTATTCAGGTTATTGATAAGAGTACCGGGAGCTACAAAGTAATCAAAACCATAGGAAGCTCAAAAATTATTAAAGAGATTGAGCAATTGTATTCACAGGGGAAAGAGTATATTAAAACTTATCAAGGGCAGCAAACCTTCAGTTTTCAAGACTAGGATTTTGCTAAAACAGTAAAGAAAAGTATAACAGGCATAACCATTGAAGGAGTTAACCTTCTTTTAGGGAAAATCTATACAGAAATTGGTTTTGATGAATTAAGCAGCGAGTTGTTGAAGCATCTGGTTATTGTCAGGCTCTCTCATCCTGCAAGCAAACTCAAAACATCGCAATACCTAAAGAGGTACTTCTCTTTGGATATTAGTGAAGATAAGATTTATAGATACTTAGACCTTCTCTATAAAGAACAGAAAGATATTGTCCAGCGAATCAGTTATCAGCACACATTGAAAATCTTAAATGGAATTATCAATGTTGTTTTCTATGATGTTACTACGATTTATTTTCAAATAGATGATGAAGATGAAATAAGAAAGCGGGGATTTTCAAAGGAAGGAAGGCATCAGAACCCTCAGATAGTATTGGGGCTCCTTGTCAGTACAGACGGATATCCGCTGGCATATGAAATCCATGAAGGGAATAAATTTGAGGGACATACGATGCTTCCTATAATTGATTCTTTCAGATCAAGATATGATATAAAAAGCTTGGTCATAGTTGCAGATTCAGGTTTACTGTCAAAATCAAACATTAATGACCTTCAAGAAAAAGGGTATGAATTTATATTGGGAGCAAGGATTAAGAATGAGGGCAAAGAAATAAAAGATAAAATACTATCAGTGAGATTAGAAAATGGACAGAGTTTCATTATCGATAAGGAGCCACAGTTAAAACTGATATTAAGTTATTCTGATAAACGGGCCAAGAAGGACAAGCACAATAGAGAACAAGGGCTTATAAAGCTTGAAAAGAAAATCAGTTCAGGGAAATTAACAAAATCAAATATCAATAACAGAGGTTACAATAAGTACTTAAAACTTAAAGGAGATGTTGAAATAAGTATAAATAGAGCAAAATTTGAAGAAGATGCCCGTTGGGATGGGCTCAAAGGATACTTGACAAATACATCGTTAAACAAAGAAGATGTTATTGATAATTACAGCCATTTATGGAAAATTGAAAAAGCATTCAGGGTATCTAAGCATGATTTAAAGATTAGGCCTATTTTCCACAGGTTGCAACGCAGAATTGAAGCTCACATCACAATAAATTTTGTTGCATATAAAATTTACAAAGAACTCGAACGCCAACTTTATCATAAGAATGCGAATATAAGCTGTGAGCAAGCTATAGAAATTGCAAAGACAATCTACTCGGTATACATTACAGATCCTACTGGTGGCAACACATCAAAAGAAACCTTATTGCTTAATGAAGAGCAGAAATATTTGTCAAAATTATTTGATTTTTGATTTGGGTGTCCCAGTGCGGAACTCAGGAAGAGGGTGTCCAAATAGCTGTTAGAAACGTCATTCTGAATTTATTTCAGAATCTCAATGTTCTGAAATACAGACCCTGAAATAAATTGCTAATGACGAAAGAACTTTGGTCGAATACTTTTTGGACACCTCTTTCTATCCAATTGTAATTTTCTTTTTAAATGGTGTAAAACCGGTTAGGTAAACACAATCACCATCTGGTTTTTCCAAACCTCCTCGAATACGAATCCACTCGTGCTCAACATGTCCGATACCAAATTCAATTTCATCGTCTTCAAACCGATATTTTCCTTTTCCCTCTTTAAAAAGAAAAGCTCCATTTTCGTGTGAGGATTTTTCAACTCCGGTTAAACTTCCTCCATTTCGAAAAGCCATTTCAATAGCAAGTGGTACATTCTCAGTTCCACTAACTTCAAAATCCAATTCAAAAACACCATCCTTTTCAGAAATTATAATTTGTGCATTTGCATGTTGAACTTCGCTTTTTTCTCGTCGTCGTCGATCAATATCAAACGGTAATTCGTAATTTGGTTTTTCACCTTCAAGGAGCGGTTGAAAATAGCCCCAGGTAAAATTCCATTTCAAAATAAAACTGTCTCCTACCCTTTCCACTTTTTCGGTTTTAAACTGTCCCCGGCCAAAAAAAGCCGAAGCCATTCGAAGAGAAGCTAGTACCGCTTTCCCTTTTGTTAAAGTAAAAAATGTTGGGTTTTTTGCCAGAATGGTTGCATCGACATTACCATGCCTTATTCGGGCTAAATTTGAATGTGGAAATTCCTTAATATAATTATCAGGTAAAGTTTTGGTTTTTGGTAATTCACTTTTATAAACAGGATCTTCGAGCAAATAAACCAAGTAGGAAAGTAGTTTCTCAGGAACCGTTTTTTCAATTTGATTAACCAGATTTGCAAACTGTCCGTTTTTATCTTTTAGCGCCATGTATCTGAGCGGAACATAATAATGCTCCATAAATCCCACCCGAAACTGGTCTTGCCTGCCAGAAGCTTCAGTTGCAACCTCGCCATTTGGATGAATATAATACAAAGTCATATCCAGATTTTTACGAACAGGCTCCAATAATTCCGATCGCTTCAACAACTTCGACATGGTTACCAAACACCGGTTTGTAAGCGGAGTGTAGATGTATGTACTTTGTTCTTCGTATTGTCCGTCGGCATCGATATCAATTCCTTCGCGCAACCATTCATCAATTCGTTTTACATACTTTTTATTTGGAAAAAGTTCATTCAACCGGGAAAGTGCCATACTAACCACCCACCGATGATTTGGAGTATGAATTCCCCCTACAATAAAAGCTTCGCCCGCTTTTTTCAGAAACTTCTCTAATAAACCAAGTAATTCATGTTTCCCGTCAAATTGAGTTTGATTCAATAATTTATAGCAGGCACAAAGTGGTTCAACCACAAAACCGGTATCGGGTGTTGAATGAAAATTTGTAGAAAGTAAGTCGATTGTTCCATCGGAATGTTGAACTTCTAAAAGCTGTTTTGCGGCCAAAATCATCGAATCAACCAATTTTTCATCTAAAAAATATTCTGAATTTTCCTGAGTAAAAGAGCAAGCAAGTATTTTTATTAATCCGCCGGTAGAACCAGGCGTATAAATTTTCCAGCTATCGCAAACTCCCCCAAAATATTTCGAATTTGGATCGCTCTCCTGCAAATCCATAATTTTTGGAACAAGACCATCATTCAAACTAATTAGGTTTTTTAGTAAACCCTCGAATCCTTCAAATTCAGGAAAAGGTTTGGTTGCCAACAAAGTTACAGGTGAAATTATTCCGGTTGAAATTAATGAGGCTGCTCCCGTGTAATGTAAAAAGTTTCGTCGGTTCATTTGAAATAAAGTTAGTTTTATCAAAGATATATGTTTGAACGCTCAAATTAAAAATTCCTGTCAATTTCATCTGGGAAAAAACCACACTTGCAACATAATTTTTATCTGTTGGACATTTCTTTTATTGAATTCGAGAAACTTTGTACTATTAACTACAAAACTGTTTAGTGTTGCCAAACCCCTTGACCGACCTTTACATCAACAAATTCAATGTTTAACTTTTAAAAAATAATACCATGAAAAAGTATGTAATTTTCCTGTTCTGTCTGATTTTATCCTCAATTGTATTTGTACAAAGTAATGCACAAAATTTGATGGATAAAAATGATGTAATTTCACCAAAATTTAAAGGGGATGAAAGAGTAAGTGCTATTCTTACTGCCGATAATTCTATATTGGTTAATAATTACCTTTTAGAAAATGTAGTATGTCCGAAATCTGCTGCCGAATGCCAAAAAGAAGGTACCGAAATTGTTCAGTTTACTGTAACCAAGTCGGGCAATTTAACCGATTTCAAGGTCATTAACAGTGTATGTACTGAATTAGATAAAGAAGTGATTCGGGTATTAAAAACTACTAACGGAATGTGGAATCCGGCTTTAAAAGATGGCGAACCTGTTGCCATAAAAAAGGAAGTAGCATTTATGTTTGGGGCTCATGAACGTAATACAATCCTAAATTATTTTACTAAGGCAGCAACCCGCTGTCATAAAAAGGGTAGCAAGCATTTATTTGTCAATAATAATCCTAAAAATGCGCTACGGCATTATAATATAGGCATAAATTACATGCCAAATGACAAAGCCTTGTTAATGTTACGCGGAATATGTCATTTTGAGCTTGGTAATAAAGAAAGAGCGAGTCTGGATTGGAATCGTATAGAATTTCTTGGTGGTATTGAACCAGCTAAAATAGACAATAGCTTAATTAGTATGAAAGGATATTCCGAGATGATCGAAATTTTGGCCAATAATAATGATAATTAACCTCCATTTTATAGGTGATTTGTTTGAAGCAGGTTCTGGTTGTGCGGAACCTGCTTTTGGAGATCAAATAAAAAATTAGGTAAATTTTTAAAAAACATTGCCATGTAACAATATTGTCGTAACTTTTTAAAACCATTTTTCAACAGCTCAAGAACAAAACAATGTCTGAATCACATTCACACGAGAATGAGTTTATAAACAAAATCACTAAAATTGTTGAAATAAATTTATCCAACGAACATTTTGGTGTTTCAGGATTGGCAAAAGAGTTGAGCATGAGCCGCTCGAACCTTCACCGAAAAGTAATTATAAATGCAAAAATTACAGTAAGCCAGTTTATTTGCCAAATACGTTTAAAAAAAGCAAAGGAAATTTTAAGGCATACCTCTTTTACGGTTTCTGAAGTAGCTTATAAAGTTGGATTTGCTAACATATCTTATTTTATAAAACGGTTCCACGAATTTTATGGCTATCCCCCCGGAGAAGTTGGGGACAGAACTGAGGGAGACCATATTTCTGTTCAAGCTAACAAAATCCGGTTAACTAAAATCCTTACTTCAACCATACTTGTAGTTTTTTTTGCAATTGTTCTATTTGTATTATTTAAATCATATACATCTAAACAGCAAACTCTTGAAAAATCTGTTGGCGCATTGCCATTTGAAAATATCAGTAACGATTCAACTATAAATCATTTTGTTTTTGGATTAAGAGAAAACATTATCAGTAACCTTTCTAAAATCAATGATTTAAGAGTAGTAGGAACTTCATCAATGGATAAATACAGGGACAAACCAAAACCACCATATAAAGAAATAGCAGCTGAATCGAATATTAATTATATTATCGAAGCCAGTTGTCAAAAACCTAAAGAAGAAATTTACCTGGATGTTAAATTGATTGATGTACCAAACGATAAGATTATCTGGCAGGACAATTACCGTGAAAAACCTGAAGAGATTATCAGTTTGCAGATTAAAGTAGCGAAAGACATCGCAGATGGGATTCATGCAAAAATTACAAATGAAGAACAGGAAAGAATAAATAAAAAACCAACTGAAAACATCATAGCAAATGAGCTCTATTTGAAAGGAAAGATGATATCTGATAATGCAAAAAACAGGAACGATTATTTCAATGCTGTTGAATATTTTAAAAAAGCACTTGAACAAGATGATGAATTCGCCCTGGCTTACGCCGAGCTTGCATATTGCTATTACCAACTGGACATTAGATTAAGTGAAAAAAAATTTACTTTACAAATATTAAATAATGCGGATTTTGCAATTTTGAATGACTACCAACTGGACATGAGCTGGATTGCAAAAGCATATTATTATCTAAACATAGATAATTATTTAGAGGCAATTGAGTTCTTAGAAAAAGCTTTGGAATTTAACCCTAATTCGTATCGGGCACTTCGCCATTTGTATGCTTGTTATGGAGTCATACGAGATCACGAAAAATCTTTAAAATCTGCACTTTTAGCGATGCGATTAAATATATCGCTAAGCGATCATCCTTCTTCAACAGTAAGTGTTGCTGACACATACAATTATTTGGCCAATGCACTTCGTATTTCGGGTTTTTTTGAACTTGCCAAAGAAAATTACAATAAATGCCATGAAATTGATCCCAGTCACACAAATTCGTTAATTTATTTAGCTGAATTGAACCTGGACATTTTAGTCTCATCCGGTCAGTATGGAGACTATTTAAACGTTAAGAATCTTACAATCGAAATACTGAAAAAAGATTCCATAAATTATTTGGCAATAAACCAACTTTGGAAAGCCTGTTATAAAATGAGAGAATATGAGGAAGCATATAACCATTTTAAACAATGGCGTGAGATGATTTTAGGAGAAGAAATTTCAAATTATAATGGAATGTATTCCGGTCGAATTGCTGTAATTTATTCGGAGTTAGGTGAAGTAGAAAAATCAGTAGAACAAATTAAACAGTATTTATCTTACGCAGAATCTCAACAGGAATTTAGAATTAATAGAATATTATGCGGAGTATATTCTTTAACAGGAGACCACAAAAAGGCGCTGGAACACTTAAGACTAGATTTAAATGCCGCTGTAAATATTAAATATGCAATTATCAGAAACTATATGGATGATCCGGTTTATGATAATATTAGGAAACTACCTGAATTTCAGAAAATCATTTCTGAAATGGAAACAAGGTTCTGGAATAACCACAAAAGGATTAGAAAAGAATTTGAGAAGGAGGAATTGTTGAATTTGTAAATCTAATTTCTTATAACTGTTTTGAAATTGTATTTTTGAAAGAATACAATTCAAAATGTCTATCAGAAGTCTATCCGCAATTTTACTCCTTTCTGTTCTATTTTCTTGTTCAACAAAAAAAGCACCACCGAACTTTTGTATTTATTTTAGTTGACGATTTGGGTTGGGCAGATGTAAAATGTAATTATCCTGAAAATTTTTACGACACACCAAATATTGATTAATTGGCTGAAAACGGCGAGCGATTTACACAGACCTACTTTGCAAACTCTCAAATCCTTTAAATTCATGGAAAGGTTTGTTTGCCAACAAAGTTACAGGTGAAATTATTCCTGTTGAAATTAGTGAAGCTGCTCCGGTGTAATGTAAAAAATTTCGTCGGTTCATTTCTAAAGTTTTAGGTTCTTTCAAAGATATGAGTTTGAAATCAAAATTTAAATTAAAAGTTTAAAGGAATTTACCTTAAGCAAAAACACATCTATTTTTGCTGATATGTAATAGTTTTTATATTTTTATGCAAATTGTAAATCTAATTTTCAAAATGCACGCTTTAATTCAACGTAAAATAGAATCTTTTGTCTTTCAAAACCTTAAAGTATTTCCTGTTGTTGCACTTTTAGGATCAAGACAATGTGGTAAGTCCACGTTATCAAAAATGCTTGCAGGAAAAATTCCAAATTTTTTATATATGGATCTTCAAAATATGTCGGACCTGAATAAGCTGTCAGATCCATATTTGTTTATTAAAAACAATAAGGAATCCACAATTTGCCTTGACGAAATTCAGAAAATGCCTGAAATGTTTTCAATATTAAGAAGTATAATTGACGAAGACAGAAGAAACGGCCGGTTTATCCTTTTGGGTTCTGCGTCGCGCGAACTAATTTCAAATTCGGCGGAAACATTGGCTGGCCGGATTGGTTTAATAGAATTGACTCCATTCTCAATTTCCGAAATCGGGTATTTGAAAGAATTTGAACTTTATAAACACTGGTTTAGAGGTGGTTATCCTGAAAGTTATTTGTCGGCAAATGACAGTGACAGCAACTTGTGGCGAGAAAATTTTATTAGAACTTATATCGAGCGGGATATTCCTCAGTTAGGATTTCAACTTCCTGCGCTTCAACTGCGCCGGTTACTTACAATGTGTGCTCATAGTCAAGGTCAAATCCTAAATTCTTTTAAACTTGGAGAATCTTTGAGTCTCACACATCCGACCATTCGCAGATATATTGATTTATTGGAACAAACTTTTGTTTTGCGCACGCTTCAGCCGTTTATTGTAAATGTAAAAAAACGCCTTGTTAAATCACCTAAAATTTTTGTTCGGGATTCGGGAATTCTTCATCGACTGTTACAAATAGATGGCTTTAATGATTTATTAGGCAACCCAATTTTTGGTTCGTCGTGGGAAGGATATGTAATCGAAAATATCCTTAGTATTGCCCATGATTGGACCCCTTATTTTTACCGGACAGCATCGGGGCATGAATTGGATTTGGTTTTAACGAGAGGTAAAAAAGTTATTGCAGTTGAATGTAAAGCTTCAACCGCCCCGCAATTAACAAAAGGTTTTTGGAAAGCAATTAACGATGTGGGTGCAGAAATGGTGTATGTTATTGCGCCAATTTCTGATATGTATCCGGTAAAGGAAAATGTGTTTGTTTGTGGATTAAATCAATTTTTAAAAACGCTGTTTCCTTGAAAACCAAAATTCAGAAGCAATAATAATTTTAATATTTAAAATCGTTTTTTAAATTTAAATTCAATAAAAATGGCAAAAAAGTATCTTTTTCTAATAACAATGATTTTCTTTTTATTCTCTTGTACAAACGAGAAACAACAACCCAATTTCGTATTTATTCTGGTTGACGATTTAGGTTGGGCTGATGTAAAATGTAACTATCCCGAAAGTTTTTACGACACTCCAAATATTGATAAACTGGCAGAATCAGGAGTTCGGTTTACAAATGCCTACGCTGCAAACCCGGTTTGCAGTCCTACCCGCGCCGCATTAATGACAGGCAAACACCCCAACCGTGTAAATATTACCGACTGGATTCCGGGAAGTGATCCAAAAAAAAGACCACTACTTGGACCACAAGATGGAACAGAACTGGCACTCAAAGAAATTACACTGGCAGAGAAGCTAAAAGAAAATGGTTATAAAACCTGCTTTGTTGGTAAATGGCATTTGGGCGACGAAGGATTTTTTCCAGAAGATCAGGGATTCGACGTTAACATTGGTGGCCACGAAAAAGGCAGCCCTCCCGGAGGTTATTATTCTCCTTACAAAAATCCTAAACTTTCCGATGGTCCTGAAGGTGAATATTTAACCGACCGATTAACCGACGAAAGCATAAAATTTATCGCTAAAAATAAAGAAAATCCATTTTTACTTTACCTGGCTTTTTATACGGTTCATACTCCTATTCAGGCTTCAAAAAAGCACATTGAAAAATATAAAGCCAAACGCGAGCAGTTGAATTTAAATGAAGTTCCGCATAAAAAAGAAGGCGACGGCTGGACTAAACTTATTCAGGAAAATGCTGCTTTTGCGTCGATGGTGGCTGCAATGGATGAAAATGTTGGGCGAGTTTTGGCAGCATTAAAAGAACAGGGATTGGACGAAAATACCTGGGTAATTTTCACCAGCGACAATGGCGGACTTTCAACTTTAACAAGGAAAAATGCACCAACAAATAATGGTCCGTTGCGAGCCGGAAAAGGTTGGTGTTACGAGGGGGGAATCAGAGTTCCATTGATAATTAAAGGCCCTGAGGTTTTTAATCCAGGAAGATTTGAGGAAGATCCTGCTATAAGCATGGACTATTTTACCACTATTTTAAGTCTTGCCGGAATTCAGCATGAAAAAAACGACGGTGAAAATCTTGTGCCAGCTCTCACCAAAAACACAAATTTAGAAAGAGACGAACTATTCTGGCACTATCCACATTATCATGGCAGTGCGTGGAAACCGGGTTCGGCACTTCGAAAAGGAGATTGGAAACTGGTGATTCATTACGAAGACATGCAAACTAAGCTTTTTAATCTGACCAATGACCCCGGCGAAACCACAAATATTGCCAATCAAAATTTAGAGAAAGTTGCCGAATTAAAAGCAATTCTCAATACAAAACTGGCCGATTCAAATGCTAAATTTCCTGAGGTGAATCCAGATTACGACCCGAAGGATTAAAGAACTGTTCTCTAATTGCTGAGAATAAAAAGAACAGTTTCCAATAAATAATTTTAACAGAATAAATTGAAAATCACATGAAAAAATTTGAATATAAACTACTAACCATCACTATCACTCATTTAAGAAGAAAAAAATTTCAGGAAGAATTGGACAAAAAATTCCAAACTTGGGGAAACAAAGGATGGGATTTAATAAAAATGGAACCCATTACTTCAGGAGCCTTTTTTTTCCAGGGGGCAACTACCAGAGAATTTCTTGTTGTTTTCAAAAGAGAAAAAACCGAAGAGTCCGGATTTTAATCGTTACGAATCACACCTTTAAGGTTTTAAAAAACTTCGAAGTAAAAAACAAATCTTCCTTTGTGAGAGCATTGCTTCTTATAATCACAAAAAAAATAAATGAAATTCTCGTAATTGAAGATGAACCTGAAATGCTGGAATTGATAAAACAATTTCTGGAAGATGAAAATTACAATATAGAAACAGCCAATAATTTTAACTCGGGATTGGATAAAATTGTATCGTACGATTACGACTGTATTTTATTGGATATTATGCTGCCCGGAGGAAATGGACTTGAATTGTTGCAGGAGTTAAAAAATTTAAATAAAGCCGACAGCGTTATTATTATTTCAGCAAAAAATTCGCTCGACGATAAAATTAAAGGGTTGGATTTGGGAGCCGACGATTATCTTACCAAACCTTTTCACCTGGCGGAGTTGAATGCCCGCATAAAATCTGTAATTCGCAGAAATAAAATGGATGGCCACAAGCTGCTTGAATTAGAAAACCTGAAAATTGACATTGAAGAACGTTTGGTTTTTATCGACAATCAATCTGTAATTTTTAACCGGAAAGAACTGGACATTCTTGTTTTTTTAATGATGAATAAAAATCGGATAACACGGAAATCGGCAATTGCCGAAAACATTTGGGGCGATTACATCGACCAAGCTGATGATTTCGATTTTATCTATTCACAAATTAAAAACCTCAGAAAAAAACTTCGTATCAACGGTGCAAAGGTGGAAATTAGCGCAGTTTATGGAATGGGTTACAAACTGACTTCAAAATGAAACTTTTAAATTACACGCTTTTTTATTTGTCGGCAACCTTGTTTGCAATCGTAAGTTTGTGGGCTGTGCTTTTTTATTTTCAACTTTTAAACCAGGTAAAATTTACCATCGACGAAGGTCTTGCCAATTATAAAATTCTTATAATCGACAAATTAAAAGATGATTCGCAACTTATTCCGCAAGATTCTTTTGGAGACAAAAATTACATTGTAAAAAGTGTAAACGAAGAATATGCATTGCAAATAAGAGATACGTACAAAGACACACTTATTTTTTCAACTGTAAAAAACATTTTTGAAAGTAACCGTTTGCTAACAACTGCTTTTGTTGCAGAAGACGGATTGTATTACGAAATGCAAGTTATTTCGCAGGAATTAGACCGTAACAAACTTATAAAAGAACTGGCTACTTCTTTGTTATGGCTGTATTTATTCTTGTTAATCTGTATTTTGCTGGTCAATAATTTTGTATTGAAAAATGCATGGAAACCTTTTTACGAGCTATTAAATTATCTGAAAGATTTCCGGCTCGACAAAGGTTCGTTAAATGAGCCGGCAAAAACTAAAATTAAGGAATTTTCAATTCTAAACGAAACTATTCTGAAACTTTTAAAAGATAATGTTGATGTCTACTCCAGTCAAAAGCAATTTATCGAAAATGCCTCGCACGAATTACAAACACCATTGGCCATTGGAATTAACAAACTCGAATTGCTGGCCGACGAAAAAGATTTGTCAGATGGAAACATTAAAAAAATAGGCAACATAATTCAAACACTTCAAAGCCTGGCCGACCTGAATAAATCTCTTTTACTGATTTCAAAAATAGAAAACAAACAGTTTTTGGTTGAAGAACAAGTTAACTTCGATGATATTTTCACCAGAATAATAAACGATTTTTCAGATTTTACTGAATATCGAAAAATTGAAATAAATTATAAAAAAGAGGGAGATTTGATTTTTAAGATGAATAAAAACCTTGCTGAAATTTTAATCATGAATCTTGTAAAAAATGCGATTATCCACAATCAACCGGGTGGAGAAATTGCTATAAAATTATCTTCATCTCAATTTACAATCGAAAACACAAGCGATGAACCAGCTTTGTCAACTGATGAAATATTTAAAAGATTTAGTAAAAGTCAGAATAAAACAGGTTCAACCGGTTTAGGACTGGCAATTGCAAAAACCATTACCGATGTGTCAGGCTTATCTATAAAATACTCATACACAGGAGAGCATATTTTTAAAGTTGGTTCTGAGCCGGAATAGTATATAAATTTTCTGTTTTATTCAATTTAGGAAATTCCAGATTCTTTCCAGAATCGTTCCCACTTGCTTCCAGATTCGTTTCATTTCTTTGGAAAAACTAAATCTAAAAAAGTGAAATTATGAAACTGGCCTATTTATTCTCAATAGTCGCAATTCTAACAACAAATATGGTTCTCGCACAAAATAAAGCCGATAACTATCTTAATAAAAGATGGAAAGATGTGGCAACCAAAATGCCTGTTGATTGGTATGGTTCTGATGAAGCAAAATTGGTGGCTGAAAATGTATTGCTAAGTCAAAAGGAAATTGGTGGATGGGAGAAAAACAAAGCCTGGCATCATCCTTTTTCGGCATCCGAAAAAAAATATTATTTAAATGACAAGGAAGAAATTGGGGCAACATTCGACAACAGTGCAACAATTACAGAATTAAGATTTCTTGCAAAGGTTTATTCTCAATTAAAAGATGAACGCTACAAACAATCATTTGAAAAGGGAATGAATTATATTTTCATATCACAATATAAAAATGGAGGATGGCCGCAGTACTATCCTTTACGAAGTGGTTATTATTGCCGGATAACTTATAACGACGATGCCATGGTAAACATTTTGAAATTTCTGGATGAAATTATTTCTGATAATGAAGAGTTTACAGCATTACAAATAAGCAAGGAAAATAAATTAAAAGCCCAAGAAGCATTTAAAAAGGGTCTTGACTGTATCGTTAAAACGCAAATAATTGTTGATAATAAACCTACTGTTTGGTGTGCCCAACATGATGAAATCACACTTGCTCCTGCCAAAGCCCGTAGTTACGAACTTCCATCTTTTAGCGGTTCCGAATCGGTTGGCATAACATTGTTGTTAATGAGTATCGAAAATCCTTCAGAGGATATTATAGCTGCTGTAAATGGCGCTGTTCAATGGTTTGAGAGCAACAAGATTGAGGGTATAAAACTGGAAAGGGAAACAGATAAAAATGGGAAAAAGAACCGAATTGTGGTTGAAGATGCAAGTGCTTCACCATTATGGGGACGTTTCCACGATTTAGAAACCAGCAAGCCCTTTTTCTGCAGTCGCGATGGTATCAAGAAAAATTCGATGGCTGAAATAAGTCACGAACGCAGAAATGGTTATAGTTGGTACACAAGTTCACCGGAAAGGGTTTTAAAAGAATATCCGGAATGGGAAAAGAGCTTGAATGCCAAATAGACGAGCTGGAAAATTATTTAAATAATATTGATTAAAAACGATATATACTAAATTATAAAAAATGAAACGAATTATTGGATTACTACTATTAACAATATTTGCCGGATATACTTTTGCACAAGATATTAGTCAAAAAAATGTACCCGCAGTAGTATTAAATGCCTTTCAATTAAAATTTCCAAATGCTACCGATACTGACTGGAGGTTAGAAAAAGGAAACTACCGGATAAAATTTGAAGTGAATAACAAAGACAATGAATTATTTCTGGACGACCGCGGAAATATGCTAAAACATCATCAGGATTTATACGGAAGTGAAGTTCCTGAAAGTGTTTTAAAAACCATTAAATCGAAGGTTGCTCTTTTTGATTTAAATGATGCAGACAGGTTTGAAGAGGGTGGTAAAATAATGTACGAAATCAATTTCGAAATTGGGAACAAAGATCATGATTTCTGGATTGATGGTAATGGTAAGTTGATTCGTTATGAAAAAGAACTAAAAGATAGTGAGGTTCCAGTTTCTATAGTTACTGCAATTAAAAATAAATATGGAGAATTGGATATTGACGACGCAAATTTTAAGGAAGAAAACGGTAAAGGCATTTATGAATTAAAAGGGGAAATTAAAGACAAAGATCATGCTTTTTTGTTCGACGATAAAAATACTCTTTTAAAACATGCACAAGACTTAAGAAACAGCGAAATACCCGCTCCAATTCTGAGTACATTAAAAACAAGTTTCAGCGGTTTTGAAATTCGAGATGCCGATTTATTAGAAGATGGCGGAAATGCCATTTATGAACTTGAACTAAGAAAATCGAAAGAAAAAATTGAAGTAAGATTCAACCCGAAAGGGGAGATTCAAAAAGTACAAAAAAATTGATTTGTTTATGAATAAAAATGTCGGGTTCATAAATCGGTTATTTTTTAATTGAAATTTGAGCCTGGATTTTTCTCACATCCAATATTTCCTTAAAGCCATAAAAACCTTACCATGAAAAAGTCTATTACAATTATACTATTATCTGTCTTTACGATGTTTCAATTTCAATCATTTGGGCAAAACGAACCTACACCAAAAAAAACCCTAAATTTCTTCCTCGATTGTTACCATTGCGATTTCGATTTTGTGCGGCAGGAATTAAAATTTGTGTTGTTTGTACGCGACCCAAAACAGGCCGATGTTCATATTTTATCAAGCAGTTCGCAAACCGGAAGTGGTGGTACAAAATATTTCCTGAATTTTATTGGAATGAATAAACTGGCAGAGCAAAACATTGAATATGAATATTTTTCAGAACAATCGGCAACCAGGGACGAAAGAAGAAAAGGACTGTTGAAATTGATACAAACTGGAGTACTTCATTATTATTCTAAATCGGGAGATTTGGGCAAAATTGAAATCGATTTAGATGAAAAAGAAACCAAAACTGTTGTGGAATCGGTTGACGACCCATGGAATCTATGGATTGTTAGAATGTCGGCAGGAAGTGATTTTGACAAAGAAGCGAGCCAAAACGAGTTTTCACTGGCAACAGAAATTAGCATTGAAAAAGTAACTGAAAATTGGAAAACGGAGATTGAAGCAAACCATGAAATCGACCGTGAAAATTTTTTTGATGATGGGGAAAAAATTGTCAATAGCCAAACCCGAACAAACATTTCGGCAGATTATATTAAAAGCCTTACCCCAAAATGGTCTGCTGGAGTTTTTGGTGATTATTCTTCTACAAATTATATAAATATAAAAAACGCATTCAAATTTGATGTGGGAGCAGAATACAATATTTTTCCGTGGGATGTGAGCAGCCGGAAAGTTTTTGCACTGCGTTATATCGCAGGAATTAATACCTACGATTACAATGAAGAAACCATTTACAACAAATTTAATGAAACACTTTTTTATGAAGCTCTGGGATTAAACCTGGAAATGGTGCAACCCTGGGGACGAGTTGAAATAAGTTTGGAGGGAAGACATTATTTTCATGATTTCAGTAAAAACCGGTTAAAGCTGAAATCCGTTTTTTCGATGCGATTGACAAAACAACTTTCGGTTTATTGCGAGTTGGAGTCACAAGTAATTCATGACCAACTTTATCTTCCAAAAGGAGATACTTCTTTGGAAGATTTACTTTTAAAGCGAAGAAAACTGGCAACAACTTATGAAGTTGAAGGAGAACTTGGACTTCGTTTTACCTTTGGTTCAATTTATAATAATGTGGTAAACGAGCGGTTTTAAGCGGTTTTGTTGACTAAAAAATAGCATCTCTAAAAAAATTATAAATATTACATAGTTGTTTCTTTAAACAGTATGTTTGTAAATAATTAATATTTTAGAACAACTAAACCAACATCAACCTAATGAAAATATTTCAGATTCTTTGTATTGTAATTGCAGTAATTTATGCAACAACTGATCTAAAAGCCCAGGAGAAAAAAATTACTTTGGAAGTGGAACAAATAACAGCCGGGCCCAAGCATCACTTATTTGGCTATATTGGCCATGCCCTGACCATACCGTGGAATAAAAGTGAAAGGTACATCGTTTCACTTCAAACCGATTTTTATAAAAGAATGCCGCAAAAAGGAGAGGCAGCCGATATAATTCTTATTGATACAAAAAATGATTACAAAATTATACCGGTTGACAAAACTTATGCCTGGAACCTGCAGCAGGGAACCATGCTATACTGGAATCCGAATTCGCCTGAAACACAATTCTTTTTCAATGACCTTGATCTGGAAACAGGATTGGTTTTTACTGTTCTTTACGATATTGAAAAAAGAGAACGAATTCGGGAATACCGATTTGAAAATGAATCAGTTGCCAACGGAGGAGTTGCCCCGGGTGGCAAATGTTTTGCCGGAATAAACTATGGAAAGATTTCGCATTCGCGGGAAATTATATCTTACGCGGGAGCAAAAGATTTTGGACGGGAAGGTCCTGCCAATCCAGACAACGACGGACTTTTTAAAGTAAGCATTGAAACTGGTGCAAAAGAACTTTTAGTCTCCTACAAAACCCTGGCTGAGCTATTTGACATTCCAGAAGACTACCCGATTTATGTACACCATACCCTCTGGAACCGGAACAGTGATCGTATTGCCTTTATCGTAAGGGGAAAAGGAGAAGGTAAGTATCCCAACGGAGCATGCGTAATTCACTCTGACGGTACAGGTTTGGAGCGTATTAAAAAAGGCGGTCATCCCGAATGGTTAGATGGGAACATTTTGTCCGTTGCAGGAGAGGGAGGCGTGGAACTTTATGATGTAGATACCAAATTGTTAGAAGGAACTATTGGTGATACCGGAACATTCCCAAATCCCGGTGACGACAAGGCATACTCACCGGATCGTAAATGGTTTGTGGTCGCCCATAAAGCCCATACAAGAGCCGAAAAACGAAATTATATATTTTATCGTTTTTCCGATCAGGTTCATTTCAACACACCAATGATCCCAACTTACTATGGTGCAGGACAAGCCAGCGTAACCAGAATTGACGGAGCACCGCGATGGAACCGAGAAAGCAATAAAATTCTGGTTGGAGGAGTTGCTGACGATGGAAGCAGGCAGCTATTCATTATTCGAATCCAGCCGGAAAATGAATAAGCAAACGAACAATATCAACTTTGTACCCGGCCTAAATACCCGGCAGAGTTGTGTCCTGATAATTGAGAAAGTTGGAAAGAATCTAAAGAGAACTTGTTCTATTTTGATGAGTGACGATGCAAAATCTATGGAATAAATATTTAAAGGTGGAGTTAAACCAAATTGGCCACAATTGAATAGCCTTTGTTCATAAGCCGGATAAAAATTCAGTAAAAAAATCAATTTGGATATTAAAGTATGAAAAGAAGAATATTTATTAGAAATGCATTTATTACAGGTGGCGGATTGATTGCTGCACCATCTTTCGCCAAAGGCCTGTTAGAAAAGGGAATAAAGGTAACCAGGCTTACAAATACCAATGCTCATCATTGGTTTGGTTATTACGATAAATTACAAACAGATCCCACAGGTAGATATGCTCTCTGCATGGAGGTTGATTTTTGTTTTAGGACTCCTACTGCCGATGACATTATTAAAATAGGAATGGTAGATCTACAAGACAACAATAGTTGGATTGATCTGGGAACTTCCCATTCCTGGGGATGGCAACAGGGATGTATGTTACAGTTTATCCCTGGCTCTAAGGATGAAGTGATTTGGAACGATAGAAAAGACGGAAAATTTATTTCCAGAATCGTTAATATTCATAGTAAAAAGGAACTTGTGCTGCCACATCCTGTTTACACCTTGGCACCAAACGGAAAGTTTGGCGTTGGCACTAATTTTACCCGAATTCAATACATGCGTCCGGGTTATGGATACAAAGGAGTAGAAGATCCAGGCCTGCTGGATCTTAGTCCGGATAACGAAGGCATTTACACCATCGATCTTTTGACGGGAGAAACAAAAACCATTTTAAGCTATAAACAAATAGCTCAGGTGCCCCGGCCACTTGGTGATGTTTCTGATTGGTTTCACTACTTTAATCATTTGTTGATTAGCCCAGATAGCTCACGTTTATTTTTCTTAAACCGCTGTAAAAAGCTAAAAATAGAGAAAGGACCAGATATTCTGGAAAATCCCGATAAATACTATTCCAAATACAAAACACGTGCATTTACCATAAATTTGGATGGCTCTGATATTTATGCTTTAAATGATGCGGGGTACTTTTCTCATTTCATATGGAAAAGAAATGACATGATTACAGCTTTTGGTAGGCCTGAAGACTCGGACAAAAG
>Ga0209249_1001412_pt1 | contig 23324 bp, 23 predicted proteins | sample SaaInlV_200m_DNA_4_FD_184653 | JGI IMG/M metagenome (GOLD analysis project Ga0209249, IMG submission 184653) | Marine microbial communities from expanding oxygen minimum zones in the Saanich Inlet - SI037_S3LV_200m_DNA (SPAdes) (version 2) | ecosystem: Environmental > Aquatic > Marine >...
TTTAGACTCATCGAATGCCTCATGAAGGTCTCCTGACTTCCAGAAATACAAGAAGTTTAGGAGTGTTTTGTCTGAGGCAACAGGGGTATCAAAGTAAGATTTTTGATGAAGCAATGCGCGGTCTCGGCGCAAACGAAAGAGCGATTATCGAGCGCATTCCCATTCTGCCTTTGAGAAAATTCGCTGCCGGGATGGTGCGAGCGAAGATGCGCGTCCAATTTACTGGATGGCTGCAATATCTCTTACCGCTGATCTTCATCCTGATACTCGCCCTGCTCGCAGGCGTATCGCAGCTGCTAAAGATCTCTTTTCTTGTCTCCAGCTTCTCCACGCTTGGATACTTGATACTGCTCATCGCCCTCTTCGACTTGGTGACCGTCAAATTCAAAATCCGCCCCCCCGAACGCCTCCCCCAACGCAACGATGACCTCGATCTCTTCGACCTGATGCGTTCCCGTCACTCCTGCCGCTCTTTCCAAACCCGAAAGCTGACCGAAGCCGACCATGCCGAATTAATGACCTCCGTCCAACGCCACCTTGACGAACCCAAGATCGGCAAACCTCCCATCCGCTTCGAATATATTTCCGCCCCGTTGACCGTTTGGCCCGTCGTCAACGCGACCGAATTCCTCGTCGCCATCGCCCCTAAGGAATACAACAGACTCAGCGTCATCGACGTGGGACGCAGCCTGCAAAAAGTCGTCATGGATGCCACCCGCATGGGGCTCGGCACCTGCTGGATCGGCCCGGGCGCGGACCATGCCAGCATCATGCAAACTCTCGGCGAACGCTTTGACCCTGAAAAGGATCACATCATTTGTGTGCTTGCAATAGGTTATAAATCGAAATACATTCCCTTATTTATTCGTCTTTTCAATCGTCAAATGTCCACCAACCGTTTGCCGCTTTCCGAACTCTTCTTCGCTGCTTCAACATTTACAACCCCTCTAGATGTGAATGCCGCTCCCTTCAATCGTTTCGGTCGCAATTACGAGATTTGCCAATGGGCACCCTCCTCCTATAACGGACAAACCACCCGCTGCGCCGCCGTGACTGATGAAAAGGGCACTTTAAAATCCTTTGATTTCTACGCCGCGACAGCTTCCCAATACTACGCCCCCGTCGCCCTCGGGATTTGGGCCGCCAACTGGGAAATGGGCTGTGCAGCGCTGAGGATTGAAGGTCATTTTGATGTGCGCTCATCAGAAGAAACGCAGTCTTCCCTTCCAAGATATGATTTGAGTTGGTATTCGCCAAGAACTTCCTTTGATGTATACTGTCCGTAAATCAAAAGGAATATGTACTTATGACAGAGCATCAATGTAACTTACAAGTCTTGCTTTGTACTTCATCAAATGACAGACCCGCTGCTAAAAAAATTAGCCAACTTCTAGTAAAAGAAGATGGGATAGTGCCTTGGCTGATTGAAGAAGGTGCATATCAGCGTACTTTTAAAAATCAAGACATTAATGCCAAAATTCTTAAGACAGATGTGGTAATAGTCCTTTTATCCGAGAATACGGTTTCAAATGAAGGCTATAAAGAGAAAGAATTTTATATACAGTTAGCCAAAGCCCAAGACAAAGACGAAGGTTCTTTACTTATTATTCCTGTTCGCTTGGATGATTGTGTGCCGCCACCATGTTTTCAATCATGGCATTGGTTAAACTATTTCGAAAAAGGAGCTCACAGTAAACTACTTGAGGGGTTACACTCCTTTGCTGATAAGTTGGACATAAAACTTTCCCCACCCTCTCTAAAGGCAGTCTCCGTAACAAGTTCTGCCATGAAGCGGGAAGATTTTAACTTATGCCACTTCATAGAAATTCCAAATGACCCCATAGAGACAGTTGACTATACTTTCTGGGTTTCTCAGTATCCTGTGACAACTGCCCAGTATGAACGCTTTTTATCGTACTCAGATTACTCAGGCAAATTATTCTGGGAAAACTTTCGCAAATATGATCATAATTGCGAATACATTGGAGAATGGGGGAATGAAGGGACAAAGTGGTTGCTGTCCATGCGTGATATTTTTACAGCAATGCCATTGCGGATGTCCAGAGTTCAACCACATCACTGGAAACATCCCGACTTGACTCTTGTGAAGCCAAATGAGTTTATTCGAGGAGTTTCATGGTATGAAGCAAATGCCTACTGTAATTGGTTAACAGAATGTTGGCGTGAAATCCCAGAATTTGTCGAATACTCTGGATTAGATACAGCATTAAACTTATGGTTTAGAGTTCCGCTAGATGTTGAGTGGTTTGCTGCTGCTAAGTTTTGCCAAACAAAGTCACCGAGAGATTATCCTGATGGGAGAAGTCCACAGGATGTAATGTATGTTCCGTTTTATTTGAAAGAGTGGTTAGCGAATTACCGCATTGAAGACTATGCTCGTTTGAACTCTATGGCCATGTGTCTCGGCGAGATGTATGTTGATAAATATATTGCAGATTTAGCCCGCTTAAGCTATAGATATTCTTCTTCCCCTGGTTCTCAAGAAAAGCACTTCGGGTTTCGTGTTGTGGCTTTTGTCGTATAAAAAACTAAGCATCTCGTATAAGTAAAGCGCCTTCCCCATCAAGGAAGGCGCTTTACTTATCACTCTTCACGCATCAACTCTTCTCAATCACCACCGCCGCAACCTTATAATCAGGGATTTTCGCCTGCGGGTCACGCGCATCGAGGGTCAGCTCATTTGCGGCGGCTTCAGCAAAATAGATCGGGATAAAAATCATTCTAGGGCGAGAGCGTTTGCTGGCCTTTTCTGTTTTCTAGGCAGCCATCATTTCTTCAGAAAGTTTCCACAATCTTTCGGTGATCTCTTTTTCTTCTGCAGAGATCTCTATCTCACGTTCTTCCATTTTGTAGAAATATTTTCCAGTCGTATTGGCGACCGCATCATCAGTCGCAAGATAAATAATACGTTCACCGCCTTTTTCAGGTTTCTCGAAAAAGAGATTCAGTACCTTACTTAGAAGATTTGGATACTCGCGGAAAACATCAGTTCTCAAAACACCGGGATGCAATGTATTAACCGTGATCTCCTTCTCCTTCACTTTCTGAGCCAATTCAGCAGAATAAAGTACCGCCGCATATTTGGTGTTTGAATAAACAGTACCAACTTTATAGTCATTTTCGAGCATCAAATCGTCAAAGTTGATCTTGCCACCTTTGTACATCATCGAAACCACGTTGACGATGCGTCCGTTCCCGCTAGCGGCAAGATTATCGAGCAGAAGCTGGCATAACATAAACGTTGCCAAATAGTTGACGGCAAAGCTCATTTCGACCCCGGTTGAATTTTCTTCTCGTTTGACTTTATAAAGACCTGCATTATTGACCAGTACGTCGATCTTGGGATATTTCCCCTGAATTTCAGCAACCGCCTGACGAATGGAGCTTGGCTCCGCTAGATCAGCTGTGATCAAGACAATATTTTGATTGCCGGTTGCCGCAACAATCTCATCTCGGGCGGCTCTGGACTTCTCGCTATCGCGGCTCAACATGATTACTTGATTGCCTGCCTGGGCAAGTTTCAGTGTAGCTTCTTTGCCGATCCCTGAATTCGCACCTGTAACAATAATTGTTTTCATCTTTTATCCTTAAATATTTAGTTGATTGATAAATTTCATGCTTTTTCCAGTATCACCGCAGCGACCTTATAATCCGGTATCTTCGCTTGCGGGTCACGCGCATCGAGGGTTAGCTCATTTGCGGCGGCTTCAGCAAAGTGCATCGGGATGAAGACCATCCCCGGTCTAGAGCGTTTGGTGATGAGCACCTTAACCCTAATCTCACCGCGTCGTGAGCGGACTTTGATCCAGTTACCGGCGTGGATATTGAGCGGTCGCGCATCTTTGGGGTGAACTTCCACTGTTGGGTCGGGGTAAATATCGTCGAGCTTCGAGCGACGAGTCATCGTCCCGCCGTGCCAGTGATAGAGCACGCGCCCTGTAGAGAGCAAAAGCGGATATTCATCGTCCGGCAATTCCTGCGAGGGGCGGTAATTCAGCGGGGTCAGTTTTCCTTTCCCGCTGGGGAAGGTATCCGCAAATAAGAAAGGTGTGCCGGGATGATCGGGGGTTGGGCAGGGCCAATGCACGCCATCTTCTTTAACGATACGCGCATGGGTAATGCCCTGGAATTCTGGTGTCAGACGAGCCATTTCATCCCAAATTGCGGAGGGGGAATCAAAGACAAAACCTGCGCTTTTTTCACGCCCCAACTTCTTTTCAACGCGCTGCGCCAGATCGGAAATAATTTTCCAATCATCACGCGCATTGCCGGGAGCTGGCACAGCTTCACGGATCAACTGCACGCGTCTGTCGCTGTTCGTAAAAGTACCATCTTTTTCTGCAAAACTGCTTGCAGGCAGAATGATGTCGGCATATTCGCCGGTTTCGTTCATGAAAATATCCTGCACGAGCACAAAATCAAGTTCTTCCATCACATGGCGGGCATGGCGCAGATCGGGCTCACTCATCATCGGGTTTTCGCCCATCACATAATAGCCCGTGATGGCTCCCTTTTCGGCAGCGTCAACCATCTCCATCGTCGTCAACCCAGCTTCGGGGTTCAGTGGCACGCCCCAATCAAGTTCGAATTTCGCCTTAATTTCAGGATCAGTCACACTCTGGTAGCCGGGGAAAACGGCTGGTAGGCCGCCCGAGTCCGAACATCCCTGCACATTATTTTGGCCGCGCAATGGGTTTAATCCCGTGCCTTCTTTGCCAAGATTTCCACTCAGCAGCGCCAAATTTGCGAGCGAGAGCGCATTATCGGTGCCGTGAACGCTCTGGCTGATGCCCATCCCCCAATAAATGGCCGCTTTTTCGGCCTTGGCATAAAGCCGGGCCGCCGCACGGATCTCATCGGCGGGTGTGCCAGAGATCTCTTCTGCCCACTCTGGCGTGCTCTCCTGGATGGATGCCGCGTAATTGTCGAAGCCCTCCACTCTTTCTCGGATAAATGCCTCGTCGTACAATTTTTCTTCGATGATGACCTGCGCCATTGCCTGAAAGACGACCACATCTGTACCCGGCTTTTGACGGAGCCAACTTGTGGCAAACTGGGTCATTTCAATTTCACGTGGGTCAACGACGATCAGCTTGGCACCGTTTTTCACCACCGCTTCCCGAAGGAATGTGCTGATAACCGGATGCGTTTCACTGGTATTTGAGCCAACCACGATAAAAACATCGAGGTCTTTCATCTCTGCAATGGAATTTGACATCGCCGAAGAACCGATCGCGATCTGCAACCCCGCCACCGATGCGGCGTGACACAGACGAGCGCAATGATCGACATTATTTGTCCCGATCACGCCGCGCACAAATTTCTGGAAGATGTAATTATCTTCATTCGTCGCTTTTGCCGAACAGAAAGTCCCCATGGCGTCCCCACCATTTTTCTGAACGATTTCAGCGATCTTCTCTGCGGCAAGGTCGAGGGCTTCATCCCATGTGGCTTCACGGAATCCATCCATGCCGATGGCTTTGCGCGGCTTCGTACCAATATCTTTGCGGATAAGTGGATTTTTTAACCGTGAGGGGTGATGCACATAATCTGTGCCGAAACGCCCTTTGGTGCATAGGCGCCCAAAATTTGGCGCGACACCGAAAGGGGCATCTACACGGAAGATCTTTTCGTCTTTGATCTGTAAGTCAATTTGGCAGCCTACGCCGCAGTATGGGCAAGTTGAGCGGACAGATTTTTGAGATTTAATCATGGTGAATTTCCTTCGTACTACAACTTTTTTTCGATTCAGACGTTCAGCCCCCCTGCCCCTCGCTTCGCTGGGGCGTCCCCCCATTTTGCAAGCAAAATAGGGGGACAAAGCCATTCGTCTGGTCTCCCCTAAATTCCACGCTTTTGGAATTTGGGGGAGATGCCCGATAGGGCAGAGGGGGCAAAGTTACGCCTTGCCCATTTTCTTCTTTTCAGCTCGTTTTTCTTGTCTGATCTCATCGTAATCCAAACCTAGCTCCATAAAGTGTTCAGTCTTGCTTTTCAAGGCATTTGTCGGGCAGACAGCGACACAGTTTCCGCAAAAAACACAAGTGGTTTCTGGCATGGGGGAGTCGAAGAAGGTGGAGATTTTGCTATCGAAACCACGCCCTCCTACAGAGATGGAATAGGTATATTGAATATCATCGCCACAGGCCTGAACACAGCGCCAGCACAGTAGGCATTTTTCATAATCCCGTACAAAAAAGGGATTATCATCCTTCACATCTTGTTCGCGCGTTTTTGCGTGTGGGAAACGTTCACGGTCTGCGCCAAACTCATCCATTTGGGCTTGAAGCTCGGGAGCTTCAGATAAATCCACGCTCGCATTCAACATCTCAAGGATGGTTCTGCGTGAACGATTGACACGCTCACTATTGGTGAAGATGACCATGCCTGTACTGACCTTGGTCACACAAGCCGGAGCCAGTACGCGCCAGCCTTCAACTTCGACTACACATTGTCGGCATATCCCCTCAGATGTGGTTGCTTCATGGGCGCAGATGATCGGAGCGGCTTTATTAATGCTCTCCAGCACCTGTTGAACGGTGGCATCTTGCGGAGCTTGGATTTCTTCCCCGTCGATTATTAGGGTGATTGTATTATTCATAATTATTCTCCAGTTCCTGAGCGAAAGGCGAATGAAATGAGCCTGTAGACGAAGGACGGCATTAGCTAAGCGGCTCTTCGACTGCGTCCTTTGCTTCGCAAAGTCCTCCGCTCAGAGACTGTATTTATTTGAATTTCTCCGGAAAATGCTCCATTGCACTCAGCACAGCGGATGCGGCGGTCTGCCCCAATCCACATAGGGAGGCATCTGTCATCGTCCAGCCCACATCTTCGAGACGGGTAAAATCTCCATCAAGTGTTGATCCAGCCACATTTCGGTCGAGTATTTCGGCTTGGCGTTGGGTGCCAAGCTGACAGGGGTAACATTTCCCGCAACTTTCGTGGGCGAAGAAATGTCCCAGATCCGCCAGCGTTTGTTTCAGAGCTACGTTTTCGCTGAGTACGACGACTGCGCCAGAGCCGAGCGTTAATCCCGCTTCACGGGCATCTTCCTGCGTCAGGCGCACGTCCAATTGATCGGGATGCACAAATTTTCCCGCTGCGCCGCCGAGCAAAACGGTTTGAAGGGCTGCGCCATCTTTCACGCCGCCAGCCCAATCAAGCAATTCGCGCAAGGTCGTTGGCGTAGTGATCTCGTAAATGCCCGGGTTTTCAATATCGCCTGAAAGGCTGAAGAGCCAAGGGCCACTCGATTTTTCAGTGCCATAATTTCTATAGGCATCCACGCCGATACGGAAAAGCAGCGAAATGTTTGCAAAAGTTTCCACATTATTGATAACGGTTGGTTTTTGGTACAAGCCATGCGTGGTCGGGAAAGGCGGTTTCAGGCGTGGAAAGCCGCGTTTGCCTTCAATGGATTCAAAAAGCGCGGTTTCTTCGCCACAGATATATGCCCCCGCACCCGAGCGCAACTCAACATCGAATTCAAAGCCAGAACCAAGAATATTCTCGCCAAGATAGCCTTTTGCGCGAGCGGTCTCGATGGCTGCCTGAAATGTCTTCTGCACTTTGGGATATTCGCCGCGCACGTAGATATAGCCCTTCGACGCGCCGATGGCGTAGCCGCCGATTATCATCCCCTCGAGCACAGTGAAAGGATCGTTTTCCAGAATGATGCGATCTTTAAATGTGCCTGGCTCAGCTTCATCCGCATTGCAGACGATATATTTTTGCTCGCCTGGGGCACTCGCTGCACCCTCCCATTTCATCTTAGTCGGGAAGGATGCGCCACCACGCCCTAAAATGCCCGAGTCTGCCATGCACTCGATCATCTTCTCGGAACCGATCTGAAACGCATTCGGAAAGCCCAGAAAACCATCGTGTGCAAGATAATCATCAAGACTAAACGGATCCACCTTGCCTATCCGCCGCGTGATAACACCTTCTTTTGCGTAGACATTCGTGACAACTTCATCTTGCGGATTTAATAAAATTTCGGGGGTGATATTGCCAAGGGCTTTTTCATCAACAAGCGCAGAAGGGGCTTTATCGCATAAGCCCAAGCATGGTGCTTCTTCTACATAATATTTTCCGTCAGCCGTTGCGCCATCTTCGAGCAGATCGAGTTGATGCAAAAGTTCTTCATGCACACTCCGTCCGCCACGCGCCGAGCAGCTTGGGCTGGTGCAAACGCGGATAATCGTCTCTGCCGTTGGCTCACTATGCAGCATCGAATAGAACTCGGTCACGCCCATCACATCCGCAAGGGGCGTGCGCAACGCGTTCCCGATCTTGGTGGCATTTTCTTTGGAAATAAATCCAAATTCTTTTTGTGCTCTTAGCAAAGCTGGTAAAAGCATAGTGCGCCCTTGTGGTGCAATTTCCCCGAGGTAATCTTTAAAAGTGGAAAGTTGTGTTTCTAGCATGAAATCTCCATCAAAAATTTGTCAGACCTTTATTATATACGATAATAGAGTATAATTATCGACAATAATCACCTTTTTTGCCTGTATTTATGGAGAGGAAATAAAAAATGAAAAAGAAAAATTATAGTTTGTTGCTGGCCGCACTAATGTTGGTTTTAGCAAGTATGGCTTGTTCCACGCCAGGGTGGTCGTCTCGGGGTAGAACGAGTGAGGCTTATTCTGCTACTCAAGAAGCTATTGCTACGGAAGAGCCTGTAGAAGAATCTACATCTGAACCCACAGAAGAGCCTGTAGAAGAACCTACAGCTGAACCCACAGAAGAGCCTGCAGAAGAACCTACAGCTGAGCCTACACCAGTTAAGATTTCCTGCGATAAACCCTCAGAAGATATCCCCGGTGATCCCTATGACGTTACCATCGTGAATACAACAGAAGAAGATCTAACGATCTACTGGATCAACAATATGCTGCAAACCGAAGAGATTATGACAATCTCCGCAGGAGAAAGTGCGCTTCTTACCGAAGCTTATACCGGCGATACGTATTGCTTGGTTGATCCTTCCGGCAATAATGTTGCTCAAGTTCATTTTGGTGAGCAGATCAGTGAAGTTACAGTCGATGGCCTAGGTGAAACGGAGCTTGTACCGGCGCCATAATCTTGCTGTAAAGAGACCTCCTGGCACCAGATAAAAAAAACCTTCCGAAGGTTAATTTTCGGAAGGTTTTTACTTTTTTACAAATTCATCTGCGTATTTTTATAAACGGAAGAATATCTAGCTTGGCAATGACAGCGCCGATAAAGGGTAAAGATAACTCCACAATGCGGATGCCAAGGAAATTATCGGCGGTGATGCCGTTCAATGTCAGTGTTGCCAGCCCATAGCAAAAAAGGAGCGCGCCGAGCAGCTTGGGCTGGTGCAAATGCGGATGATCGTTTCACCGGTCGGCTCGCTGTGTAGCATCGAGTAAAACTCGATCACGCCCATCACATCCGCAAGGGGCGTGCGCAACGCGTTCCCGATCTTGGTGGCATTTTCTTTGGAAATAAATCCAAATTCTTTTTGTGCTCTTAGCAAAGCTGGTAAAAGCATAGTGCGCCCTTGTGGTGCAATTTCCCCGAGGTGATCTTTAAAAGTGGAAAGTTGTGTTTCTAGCATGAAATCTCCATCAAAAATTTGTCAGACCTATTTATTATATTCGTAATTACTATCATTGATGGTGTTAATCAAAACTGACCTCCATTTTTCTCTAACGGAATCACCTCAAACTCCGCGAGCGAAGCACGCTATAATTGGAAGAATTATTAGCCACTCAAATCAAGAGAGCGAATCCTATGCTTATCCATTCCGCAACCCAACTTCTCACCATCGCTGGCGGCCCCCAACGCGGGCGCGATCTCGGCGAACTCGGCCTCATCAAAAATGGCGCTGTTCTCATCCGCGAAGAAAAGATCGTCGAAGTCGGCACCACCCCCGAAATGCACGAAAAATATCCCGATGAACCCACACTCGATGCATCCGGCTCTGTCATCATGCCCGGCTTTGTCGACCCCCACACCCATCTGATCTGGGGTGGCGACCGCGCCATGGAATTTGAAATGCGGCTCGAGGGCGCCCATTATCTGGATATTCTCAAAGCGGGCGGCGGAATTATTTCGACTGTACGGGAAACGCGAAAAGCCTCGCTCGAATCGCTCTTGGCACAGGCGCGCCCTCGTTTAATGCGCATGTTCGCCACCGGAACAACTACCGCTGAAGCGAAAACCGGCTATGGGCTGCAAACCGCCACCGAATTGCGGATGCTGAAAGCCCTGCTCGCCCTCGACGACGAAGGTCCGCTCGAATTGGCGATCACCTTCCTCGGCGCGCACGCTATCGCTCCTGAATATAAAGACGACCCACAAGGCTACACCGACCACATCGTGAAAGAAATGCTGCCGATCGTCCACGATTGGTGGGAAACGCACGCTGCGCGCCGCCAGCGCCAACCCTTCGTGGATGTTTTCTGCGAAACCGGCGCCTTCGATTTGGCGCAATCTCGTCAGGTTTTGGAAAAAGCCAAAGCACTGGGCTTCCCGCTCAAGATCCATGCCGATGAGTTTGATAATCTCGGTGGGGCAAGTTTGGCAGCTGAGTTGGGCGCGGCTTCCGCAGATCATCTCGTGGTCACATCCGATGAAGATATAGCCGCCCTCGCCAACTCAGAGACGGTCGCGGTTTCGCTGCCCTGTACACCCTTTGGCTTGGGGCATTGCGACTTTACCCCCGCACAAAAAATGCTCGATGCGGGCGTCATCCTCGCCCTCGCCACAGACTGTAACCCCGGCACTGCCTGGACAGAGTCAATGCAATTTTCGCTTGCCCTCGCCTGCCGTTCGATGAAGTTGACCCCTGCTCAAGCCATCGTCGCAGCGACGATCAACGCCGCCTACGCCATTCGCCGCGAAGATAAGATCGGCTCGCTCGAAGTCGGCAAACAAGCCGATATGCTCATGCTCAGCGTGCCAGATTATCGCCAGCTTGGCTATCGTTTCGGCACGAATCTCGTCAAGAAAGTCATCAAACGCGGACGTGTCTACTCGGTGGATGTTGGGTATTATCAAACAGCTTAAAACTCAGTTCCAGAGCGGATGTGTAGTAAGGCGAAACCGTAGTCGCAGGACAGCATTTATATAACCCGCTCTTCGACTACGTTCTCCTCTTCGTTCAGAACTCCGCTCAGAGACTGGCATCTTCAAAAAAAGGAAATATTATGAGTAAACTAAAAATAGCGTTTATCGGTTCTGGTGCCATGGCTGGCGCGATGATCGCCGGGCTGCTGCGCGAAAAATTGGCTGATCCCGAAAATCTCTTCGCCAGCGACCCGCGCGCCGAGCGAGGTATGGAGCTGCGCGAGAAATATGGAATTCAGCCCTTTACGGATAACGCCGCAGCCGTTAAAGAAGCAAATGTCGTTGTCCTCTCGATCAAGCCACAGCGTTTAAGTAGCGTACTTGCAGACCTAAAAGGAAAGATCCACGAAGATGCATTGGTTTTATCCATTATCGCGGGCGCAACCATTGAGAAGATGAGCGAGGGCTTGGGGCATGTGAAGGTTATCCGCACCATGCCGAATACCCCCGCTCGCATCGGGGAGGGGATCACGGTCTGGGTCGCGTCGGATGCGGTTTCGGATGAGCAAAAGGAACAGGCAAAGAAGATGCTCTCCGCGCTGGGCGAAGAAGTTTTTGTCGAAGACGAATATTATCTCGACATGGCAACGGCCCTCTCCGGGACGGGCCCCGCCTACGTCTACATGTTCATGGAAGCGATGATCGACGCAGGCGTCCATATGGGATTCCCCCGTCGCATCTCCGAAAAGCTGGTCGTACATACCATGCGCGGATCAGTCAATTTCTATGAAAAGAACGACGTGCATGTCGCCGCACTGCGTAATCAGGTCACGTCTTCAGGCGGGACATCTGCCGAGGCTCTCTACTACCTCGAAAAAGCAGGTGTACGCACCGCCATCTCACGCGCCATCTGGGCAGCCTATCAGCGCTCACTAGAGTTAGGACGCGAGAAGAAAGAGCATGTGCCGAAGGATCAGTAGGCCAGTGAGCAATAGTCAGTGAATAGAAACGATAAGAAAAGGAGTATCATGAGCCTTTCAGCATTTCAAAAGAAAGTCAAAGCTGCCGATAAACCCCTCGTGGTGGACTTTTGGGCGCCGTGGTGTGGCCCCTGCAAAAGGACCAAACCAATTCTCGAAAAACTTCGGGATGAATATGCAGGCAAAGTGGACGTGTCTTTTATCAACGCCGATAAATCCAAAGACATCATCCAGCATTACAAAATTATGGGCATACCTACGATGATCGCCTTCCGTGACGGGGAAGTGGCTGTCCGTAAAACAGGCGCACAAACAGAAAAGGCGTACCGTGCCATCTTTGATGCCCTGTTCGAGGGCGGTGAGATCAAGGTTCCGCTGGAACCTTTCGAGCGCTTCATGCGCCTGGGTGCCGGGGCAGTGTTGATCCTTTTAGGATTTAATCAGAGCATCTGGTGGCTGATGGGAATTGGTGCTGTGCTCGCTTTTCTGGGAATTTATGATCGCTGTCCAATTTGGACAGCGATTACGGGGTTCTTTAAGAAGAAGAAGCATAAAAGAAAAACGCCGAAGTTTTGAATACTTCGGCGTTTTTTGTTGGATTGAAATGTTTCTCTAGGCAATCACTATTTTGCATCCTAAGGCATCAACAACTTTGTTGATCGTATCAAATCCAGGATTGCCATCTTCCGAAAGAGATTTGTACAAACTGGCACGCGTAACGCCTGCTTTTTTTGCAACTTTCGTCATTCCTTTGGCTCTGGATGCAATATTCAGCGCGTGAATAAAATCTGATGTATCACCAGTATTTGCTACTTCTTGCAAAAAACCACGAATATCCTCATCGCTTTTGAGATGCTTGGAAATATCGAAGGAGGATGTTTTAGTTTTCATTTTTATTTACTCCAAATCATTCAGAAGGTGCTTTGCTTTTTGAATATCGCTCTGCTGGCTTGATTTGTCACCACCAACCAACAAAAGAACTATGCTACTGCCGCGAACCGTGTAATAGATGCGTAGCGCGCTCCCGAAGAAAAAACGTAACTCGAAAAGATTGGTCTGGATTTGTTTGAAATCTCCAAAATTTCCATTTTCTACGCGAGCAAGCCGAGCCAAAACCTTTCTTTTGGTGGCTGCATCTTTTATTTTTTCGAACCATTTATCAAAGCCTGCTGTGCTGTGAAGTTCGTATTTCATAGAAGGATTGTATCTTTTAGGATACAGTTTGTCAAGGAGGGAATAGCGCAATAGCAAAAGAGAGCTGCGCCACGCACTCCTTTCAACAGGATTTACCAGCCGCGTAGCAAAGTTGGGAAATCAGGGATTCGGTAATCGGGAATTGGGTAAAATCATCCCCAAACCAAGTATAATCTTCTCCGCAGAAAAACCTAACTAACCGAACACTGATTGCTGATAGCTAAAATGTCTTTACTCATCGCCTCCAACCTCACCAAATCCTACGGGCACGTTGATATTTTCAGCGGGTTGAATTTCACTATCGAGCACGGCTCTCGGCTGGCACTTGTCGGGCCGAACGGGGTTGGCAAGACGACTTTGTTGCGCATTCTGATCGGCGAAGACTCCCCCTCCGGAGGGCGAGTGACGAAGGCGAAGAAGTTACGTATTGGCTATTTGCCACAGGCGAAGGATTTTCAATCTGATAGTACGGTTTGGGATGAGTGTTTAGCGGTATTTGCTGACTTAAGGAAGATGGAGAGCGAGATAACGCATCTCGCCGAGCAGATGTCGGACGAAGCCTCAGCAAGTGAAATTCTGGAGCGATACGGACAAATCCAGGCGGAGTTTGAGCATCGCGGTGGATACACCTACGAGACGCGCATCCGGCAGGTTTTATCCGGTTTGGGATTTGTGGCATCCGATTTTGAGATGCCCATCGCCCATCTCTCTGGCGGACAGCGCACGCGGGCTTATCTTGCCAAATTGCTGCTCTCTGAGCCAGATGTGCTTTTGCTTGATGAGCCGACCAACCATCTTGATATTGCCGCCGTCGAATGGCTCGAAGGCTATCTGAGCAAATGGGCGGGCGCAGTGCTGATCGTTTCGCATGACCGTTATTTTCTCGACCATGCCGCCAACGGTATTTTGGAAATGACCGCTGCGGGCGTGGAGACATATAAGGGAAATTACAGTCATTATGTAGCGCAACGCGGCGAGCGTTGGGAACGCCGCCAAAAGGTTTTTAAGGCGGAGAAGGAAAAGCTGCTCAAGGAAGCCGAATATATCAAAAAACATATCGAGGGGCAGCGTGTTGCGCAAGCGCGTGGCAAGCTGCGCCGCCTGAGCCGCATTATTCAGGCAATTGAACAGGTCGGCATGGACGCAGTTTTAAACCGAAAGTGGAGCGCTGTCAGCCAGGATATTCATGTGGCAACCAGCGATCTTAGCCCCGACGAAGCCGAGCGGCGTGTGCGCTCTTTGCGCCTGCCCGATCATCGTCCGGCGCAGCTTCATCTCAAACTGCGTGCTGAAAAACGCTCCGGCGTTAAGGTTATCCGCAGTAAAGATCTGCAAGTTGGCTACGATAAACTCCTTTTCAGCGCACCGGATATCGAACTGGAACGCCAAGATTGCGCCGCGCTCATCGGCCCCAATGGCGCAGGCAAAACCACTTTTATCAAAACCATTTTGGGGCAAACCCCACCCTTTGCAGGGGAAGTAAATCTTGGGGCATCGCTGGAGATCGGCTATTTTTCGCAAGCCCACGAGGGCATGGACGAAAAGAACACGCTCATGCAAGAGATTGAATCTGTTTCGCCCATGCTGCCCGCCAGCATCCGCGAATATCTCAGTAAATTTCTTTTCTCTGGCGACGATGTCTTCAAGCAGGTTTCCACCCTTTCTGGCGGCGAACGCGGTCGCCTGGCTCTCGCGAAACTCGCCTTGCAAGATACGAACCTGCTCCTGCTCGATGAGCCTACCAACCATCTCGACATCCCCGCGCAGGAGATCATGCAGCAAGTGCTGGATGCCTATAAGGGAACGATCCTTCTCGTTACCCACGACCGTTATCTGATCGATGCTCTCGCCACGCAAATTTGGGAAATCGGGATGAACGAATCGCGTTTGTCCGTTTTCAAGGGGACCTATTCTCAAATGCGCGAGGAGCGGGAGAAAGAAACGACACGCGCCGCACTCGAACTTGCTACCGCTAACGGAACATCGACTTCAAAAAGAATATCCCGCAGTGACCCCGCTGCCAAAGAAAAGCGTCGCCATCTCGCACGCTTGCAGGAAGTGGAGAATAAAGTGGCCGCCCTCGAAGCCCGTTTAGGCGAGCTTGGTGCCCAGCTTGAGAATCCCCCCGAAGACGCAGATGCCTTGCGACAACTCGGCGAAGAATATACGCAAGTCCAAGATGAGATGGATGCAATGTTGGTTGAGTGGGAAGCGTTGGCGGAGTAAAAAACAATTCAGTCTCTGAGCGGAGATGTAGCAGAGCGAAATCGTAGACGAAGAGCGGCATTATTGCACACCTCGTCCTTCGTCTACAGGCTCAAAGTACATTCGCCTTCCGCTCAGGAACTGACATCGTGTTTTTTCATCTATAATTCGTGATCATGAAAATCCCCCCTGAATCCCTCTCCTTTGAATACTTCCGCGCATCTGGCCCCGGCGGGCAGAATGTGAATAAAGTCAGCACGGCTGTTCGGCTTCGTTTTGATGTAGATGCTGCTCGTCTTCCCGCTGACGTGCGGATGCGCCTATCACGTTTGGCGGGCAGGAAGATGACCGAGGAGGGTGTTCTGATTATCGAAGCCTCACGCTTCCGCACGCGGGAATGGAATCAAGCCGATGCGCAGGCGCGTCTCGAGCAGATGGTGGCACAGGCATCTATCCCGCCCAAGAAACGCCGTCCGACCAAGCCGACACGGGCATCCATTAGAAGGCGGATGGATGCGAAGAAGCGCAAAGGAAATATAAAAAGGTTGCGGGGAAAAGTGAAATCAGACGATTAGGTGCTGAAGAAGGACGACAAATGCCTCCTTCTTTTATTTACGATCTACTCCCGATCCAGATCAATATCATGATGCGAAATCTCATCATCAATCGGCTCAAGGTGCGTAAAGGCGACTGAGTTCTGCACCCCTGCGCGGATCTCCTCCTCGATATCTTCTGCAATATGATGAGCATCGTGCACCGTCCACTTGCCGGGAACGAGCACATGCACCGAGATGAAGTGGCGTGCGCCAGCCTGCCGCGTGCGCAGGGCATGAAAATCGATCCCTTTTTCGTTGCGGTATTTTTCCAGCACATCTTCCACAGCTTGCATTTCCTCTTCTGAGAGTGATGCATCCATTAAACCTGCAATTGAGCGACGGATGAGTTGCACGCCGGTATAGACAATATTGGCGGCAACTGCGAGAGCGATCAGCGGATCAAGGATAGTCCAGCCTGTCAGCACGACAGCACCCACACCAAAGATCACCCCGACGGATGTCCAAACATCTGTCATTAGATGATGGGCGTCCGCTTCGAGGGTGATCGAGCCGTGTTCTTTGCCCGCCTTGAGTAAAATTCGCGCAACGGAAAAATTAACCAACGAGGCGATGGCTGAGATCACTAAACCGACCCCAAGTTGCTCGATCTCGCGGGGATTGAAGAGCCGTTCGATGGCAGTGACTGCGATCCCCGCTGCTGCGACGAGGATTAACACGCCTTCTACATTGCTCGAAAAATACTCCGCCTTTCCATGCCCATAGGTATGACTTTCATCCGGCGGGCGGGCAGCAATGGTCAGCATACTCAATGCCATAACTGCTGCCAGCAAGTTGACGACAGATTCGATTGCATCGGAAAGCAGGCCGACCGATCCGGTAAGCAAATATGCGCCGGCTTTCAGCGTAATGGTTATAAGAGCAGCGGCGATGGAGAGCCAAGCATAACGAGTGAGAGATTTTCGGTTCATGGTATTTTTAAGTGGCTTTCAAAAAAGTAAAAATAGCTGCGTTCAAAATCAGCCGTATAAGTGCTGTTGAAGGTATGCTTTCCTCCTTCAAAAAAAGTGCAGTTGATCTCTTTGCCGAGCGCAGTCAATTGATCGCAAGTTTCGTGGCTCCACGAAACGGGCACAACCTCATCGGCTGTACCATGATAGAGTTTGATCGGTGAGGTGATCAGGCTGTAGGAAGCGTGCGATGAGATCGCAGAAACAAGATATAGGGGCGTGTCTAACTCTATTTGACTATTAATTAAAGCAGCGTTCTTGAGCAGATCGCCACTCATCGGGGCATAGAGCATGGTTGCATCGATCTTGTTGCTTATGGTGATAACCCGCAAGGCGACTTCCCCGCCCAAGCTATGTGCCCATAAACCAATTTTACTCGCATTCGGCTTCAAAAGGGGACTGACTTGTCCGCCCTGCGATTGGATCAACGCGACCAGGTTCAGGATGTCGGTCGCCAAGCCATTACGATAACGATCGTCGCCCGAACCTGATTCCCCAAAATTACGCATATTTGGGTGAAAAACGATATACCCCTCCCGCGCGATCCGATCAGCAAATACCGTTGAATAGGGCATCAGTTGGTAACCACGCGTATTGTAATTCCCGTGAATGGCGATGATGACGGGAAAGGGTCCCTCCCCTTTAGGAATATTGACAAAGCCATAGATCGGAATGCCATCACTGGGATAGCGGAACTTGTGGCGGATGAAAGAGCCCTCGTCGCTGATCTCACCCAGCATCTCGATGAACCCGCCACCGTAAGTGCGGGCGCGCATTGCGGAGATCGCATATTTCTCCAGCGGATTAGGTGTGCTGGTTGGCGGGGGGACAGTCGCGGTCAAAGTTGGGTAAACACGCGCTGTCCGCGTTGCAGCTTCGGGCTGGAAGGGTGTTGGGGTTGCGGACGCTGATGTTGCGGTGTTTGCAGGAATCGCTATTTCGCTTTGAGAAGGCACGCAGGCGGTGATGAGAAGGAGTAGGAAAAGTGACAGACGTTTGTAGCGCATAAATTCATTATAATGTCAGATGTTCTTGAGATGAATAAACGTATAAACTGACGGTATGCAGACAAAATCTAAGATTTTGTATTTGCCCCCTCTGTCCTACGGACATCTCCCCCAAATTCCAAGTGCGTGGAATTTAGGGGAGAAAGATGTAAGAAAATCTTGTGAAAATCTATCCCCCTAAATGCGAAGCATTTGGGGGGATGTCCCAGCGAAGCGAGGGGCAGGGGGGCTGAACGTTAAACTTACGAATAAGCGTCATCTTGCCGAGTATAATATCCTCATGCCCATAAAAATTCTCTCCCCCGAACTTGCCTCCCAGATCGCCGCGGGTGAAGTGGTCGAAAGACCCGCCTCGGTAGTTAAGGAGTTGGTCGAAAATTCCCTCGATGCCGGCGCAACAAGCATCACCATTACCATCGAGGAAGCGGGTCGGCGTCTGATCGAGATCGCCGACGATGGTCACGGCATTCCCACCGCTGAAGTGCCGCTCGCAGTGGAACGCCATGCCACGAGCAAGCTGCATTCTGCTGATGATCTTTTTCGCATCGGCACACTCGGTTTTCGCGGTGAAGCGCTCGCATCGATTGGCTCGGTGGCACGGCTCACGCTCACGTCGCGCACGGAAAATGCCGACGCCGCAGTGCAGATGCTCGTAGAGGGCGGTATATCCGCGCCCCCTCAGCAAGTTGGGGCGCCGCGCGGGACCGTCGTGCGCGTCGAGAATCTTTTTTATAACGTTCCGGCACGGCTCAAATTCCTAAAAAAGGATGTCACCGAACGTCGCCGCATCGACGCACTGCTCACGCGCTACGCCCTCGCCTATCCCGATGTGCGTTTCAAACTCATCCAAAATGGACAGGCAAAATTGCAAACCAGCGGCAACGGTGATCGGCGCGCCATTCTCGCCACGCTATACGGGGTGGATGTGGCGAAGCAATTGCTCGAGGTGAGCGCGCTTGAAGAAGGCGTTCGTTTAAGCGGATTTATCAGCCCCACTTCGCTAACCCGCTCCAATCGCAGCGAGATTACCTTCTTTATCAATGGACGTTGGGTACAGGATATTTCGCTCAGCACCGCGCTGATCAGGGCATATCACACCCTGTTGATGGTGGGACGCTACCCGCTCGCCGCCCTCTTCCTGGACCTGGAACCTGCTTCCGTTGATGTAAATGTTCACCCGACAAAAGCAGAAGTCCGTTTCCGTGACCCCAACCAGATATTCAGTTTCGTACAGCGTTCCGTACGAAAGGCAATTCTCGCCTATACCCCCGTTCCGCAAATGGGCATCTCTCCACCCGCCTTGTGGACGGAGAAACCCGCACGCCAGAGCGGGATTGATCTGGCATGGCAATTTGCCGGGGATGCTGATAGTGAACAGTTGCCGGTCAACAGTGGTCCGTCTTCAGTGAATAGCGAGCAGGTGGTGGATGACACCCAACGCTCAACGCCCGATTCCCAATTTCCGTCTATAAAAATGCCCCTGCTGCGCCTTGTCGGGCAAATTGGCTCGGTCTACATCGTTGCTGAAGGACCGGACGGGCTTTATCTGATCGACCAGCACGCCGCACATGAGCGGGTGCTCTTTGAGCGTTTACTCGCGCAGCGCGAAGCGAATTCGCTTTCATCTCAGGCTTTGTTGCAGCCAGAAGTTGTACAACTCCCGCCCGCGCAGGCGACCTTGCTCGAAGAGCAGCTTCCCGTTTTACAAAAATTTGGCTTTGAAGTGGCGCCTTTCGGCCCGAATACCTTCCAGATCCGTGCAATGCCGACGCTCTTCTCCGGCAGCAATCCTGCCGCTGCGCTGCGCGTTCTCGTCGAAGATTTTGAAGGCGATGAAACACCTTTGCAGAATAAACTCGAAGAACGTATCGCCGCGCGCGTTTGTAAGCGGATGGCTGTCAAGGGCGGACAAACGCTCTCCAGCGCCGAGCAAGTCTCTCTCCTGCGCGATCTCGAAAACTGTAATTCGCCACGCACCTGCCCACACGGGCGTCCGACGATGATCCATCTCTCGGTCGATATGCTCGAACGTCAATTTGGGCGGACGGGGGCAAGATAATAAGATGAAAGAAGGTGATCTCGGCTTTTCTTTTCGGGTTGCCAAAAGTGGAGATATTCTTATTCATCGCCAAAATAAATTGGCCGCAACCTTACGTGGTGCCAATGCAATATCTTTCATTACTAAAGTAAGCCGTGCCAGTTTTGGTGAAAAGCAACAGTTGATGGCACGTCTTACTGGAAACTACAAGCGCGGTAATGAAAGACAATCGAAAGAACATCCCAAAAATAGCCGCTGAAACCCCGAGGTGTTTTGTGAAAGATATTGAAACAGATCGTTTGATTCTCTCTGAGTTCTCACTGGATGACGCCCCCTTTATTTTAGAAATGCTTAATGACCCTGCCTGGCTGGAATTCATTGGCGACAGGAGCGTAAAAACACTCGATGATGCACGTGACTATATCGCGAACAAATTACAAAAAGCCTTCAGAGAATTTGGCTTTGGCATGCTTCTGGTGGAACTCAAGGATGGAACCCCCATTGGCACTTGCGGGCTTTTGAAAAGAGAGTATCTGGACGATCTTGATATTGGCTTCGCCTTTTTACCAGCTTTCAGAGGAAAGGGCTATGCTCTTGAAGCAGCCTCTGCAACAATCGAGTGGGGAAAGAAAAATCTTGGCATGAAACGGATCTTGGCTTTTACAGACGCAAATAATGCGGCATCAATTACGCTAATCAAAAAACTTGGTCTGGAATTTGAACGTCTGATGGCAGATTTTCCGGATGACGATGCGGAAATTGAATTATATGGGAAAGATATCTGACCACTGGTCACTCTGGGATTGCTCGGTATTGGGCACGATTCTCTTGTTGCCATCATAGGAAATAATATTCATGAAACAATCTATTGCACATATTGCTTTGGTCGTAAAAGATTATGATGAGGCGATTGCATTTTATACGCAGAAGCTGAATTTCAAGTTAGTCGAAGATACCTACCAGCCCGAACAGGACAAACGCTGGGTCGTTGTCTCTCCACCGAATAGCAATGGTGCAACGTTGTTACTTGCGAGGGCGTCTACCCCGGAACAAGAGAAATCCATCGGCAATCAAACTGGCGGACGAGTTTTTCTCTTTTTAGATACGGATGATTTTTGGCGAGATTACAAGGATATGGTTGCCAAAGGGATCGAGTTTGTCAGAGAACCAAAAGAGGAAGAATACGGCACGGTAGCTGTTTTTAAAGATCTATACGGGAATTTTTGGGATCTCGTTGAACGAAAGAGTGCCGCCTAAAAAGCACATACGCCTACATAATTTACCTTCAGCTCAGTTGCCTTGTTACAGGAATTCATAATGACCGCCCAACAGATCCGCGTTATCACCATCTGCATTATCCGCAAAGGCGACGCCATTTTCGTTTTTGAAGATATTGATGAAGTTACCAACGAAACTTTTTACCGCCCCCTAGGCGGAGGGATTGAATATGGGGAATATAGCCGCACCGCACTACAACGTGAGTTTCGCGAAGAAATTAATGCCGACCTTCTCAATCTTCGTTATATTCAAACGCTTGAAAATATATTCATTTGTGATGGAGAACAGGGTCACGAAATTGTGATCGTCTATGAAGGAGATTTCGTCGATCAATCCTTCTATGATAAAGAAGTGGTCATCCTGACAGAAGATAATGGAGAAAAGCTCAAGGCATTATGGGTGCCGATCGCTGATTTTCGCGCAGGGAAATTTCCACTTTACCCGGATGGATTGTTGGAACTCCTATTGGAATCATAAGTTTTCAGGAGAAAAAATCTCATTTTGTGGTTTCGATACGCCCCTCTAAAAGCATTCGGCGCTACTCAACCACCTTCAAAAACGAAACTGTCTGGTGACTAGAATTTTTATAGAGAAAGAAATTAGATGACAATCATCAAAACCGTAATTCTTGTGTTTATTTCATTAGAGCTGGCACATGTGTCCATGCTTTATTTTGCGCCTGAATCGAAAATAGCAAATGCTGTCGGTGTTTTTACTGCCTGGGAAAAATCAAAAGAATATCCGGAAATCCATGATTTTGTGAAATATCTTGTTAATTGGATTGCCGGAGCGAAATTGATCTTTCTATTACTTCTGGCTATGATCGTGATATACGCCGATGCTGAGATTCAACGTATGAGTCTTATCGCCTTAGCTATCGCAACTCTATCTTTTTTCTGGCGCTTATTCCCTCTGATCAAAAAAATGGATGAAAGAGGAGAAATTAACCCCAAGAATTATTCAACTGTTTTAGGGGTGATGATTTTTATCTTTATTGCGGTCTTTTTGGGTGCTGCGTTTATTTAGTTTTCGGGGAATTGGAAGATTATCCCGTTGGACCTTGAAAGTATTTCATGTGAAAAAACTTATAAGATTTGCTATGCACATGGTTGAATAATGAAAAAGATTTCTTTTCTTAAACTTTCCCAAGCTCTCTTCACCCTCAACGCCCTGATCTGGATTGGATTAGGTATCGGAACATTTCTACGCTTAAGCGAGACTTCACCAGAGCTAAAAGTCATCATGACGATCATAGGCGTGATGATGTTCGGGAATGCCGGAGCGCTGCTCCTTTCGGCTTGGTTGCTACCCAAAAAGCGGATGCTCATCCTCATCTTTGTGCTGCTCATACTCATCGTCAACATCTTGCTGACCTTCACCGACCAAGTTGGGTTTTGGGATTGGCTGACCGTGCTGATCGACTTTGCTTTGCTCGGCGTTCTGCTGGGACGTTGGAAATTCTTTACAGGCAGGGACTAACGGTAAATATTGCTCATCGGGCACTCTGTTCTTATAATGGAAACAAGCCCAAAAGGGGGACGTGTCTAGACATCCCCTTTTCCTTTGCATTCTTGGGCAATTTGTTGTATAACTCACGGGATACGTTTATAATGAATAGGTTTGAGTAATATTTCACAACTGGCATAATCACTCATCTTAAGGAGATTTAAAATGGCAACAAAAGTAGGCATCAATGGTTTTGGACGCATCGGTCGTCAGCTTCTCAAAATCGTATTAGAACGCTACCCGGGTGAACTCGAAGTAGTCGGCATCAACGATCTTTGGGATACAGAAACCAACGCACAGCTCTTTAAATACGATTCCAGCTATGGAAAATTCGACGGTGACGTTGAAGTGGTAGATGGCAATCTCGTTATCAACGGCAAAACCATCAAGGTTACTTCTGAGCGTAATCCTGCTGACCTGCCCTGGGGCGAACTCGGCGTTGAGATCGTTTTTGAAGGCACGGGCGTTTTCCGTGACCCCTCCAAAACCCCCGG
>Ga0209249_1001413_pt1 | contig 23313 bp, 16 predicted proteins | sample SaaInlV_200m_DNA_4_FD_184653 | JGI IMG/M metagenome (GOLD analysis project Ga0209249, IMG submission 184653) | Marine microbial communities from expanding oxygen minimum zones in the Saanich Inlet - SI037_S3LV_200m_DNA (SPAdes) (version 2) | ecosystem: Environmental > Aquatic > Marine >...
ATGTATTGGTAACAAAAGAGTCTCTAATAATTCTAGAAATTTCGCCTAGCTCCCCTATTTTATATATCTTATATTTCTTGGCAATTTCAATTATCCGTTGTTCCGTTTCTTCATCAATCAACCCTATCTTGACCTGATATGGTAATTTGTTATATATCTCATACCACTCTTTAATATCACTCTTGCTATCATCTTTAGGGTCCCAATGCACACTTGCACTCATCGGACAAGCTTGGATTTTCAATAATCTTTCTCCTGTATCTGGCATTTTTTGTTTTTTTGTTTTAGCTATTCATATCCCTCATTGCTGCTCTTTCTTCTGCAGCAGTTGCTGGTGCTGCAGAACCTGCTACTGGTGGTGGTGCAGGCGGAGCAAAATATCCTGCATCAGCTAGGGCTTTCTGTCTAGTACCATCTAGGTTCTCCGCTGCGTGTTTCCTAATTTGTTTAGCACTAAATTTCTTCTTGTCTTCTTGAGCCTCATTACCAGTTCCAGTGTTTTCTTTCATATAGTTTTGTACTTCTTGTTGCTCTAGGAATTCAGCTGGTTGGTCAGTAATTTCAGTTAATTTCATTTTCTTCAATTGCTCATTATAAGCTTCTTGTTTTGCAGCTTTTTCTGCTTGCACCCTAAAAGAATTTTCCTCTGCTTGGTTCATTGGTGCTTCCCTTCCTGTTTCTGAGTTTCTTGCAAGAACTGCTCTGTCTACTACACCCGTCTTCTCTTTACCAAAATCACTTTCTATCATTTCCTTTCTGCTTTTTTTCTCTGAAGCTTTTCTGAATTTTTCCAAATTTTTTGGATCATTTTTAAACATTGCTTCTGCTTTACCATAGCTTCCGTCTTCTGTTTTTAAGTTTCCACCTTCCGCTAATTTAATAGCGGCGGCTTTTCTTCTAGCCTCTCCTTGTGCTCTAGTTTCTGATACTCCAGCCATATTACCTATGGTTTTAGCCGCGGAAGGCTTGGAGTCCATAATTTTTTTCAATTCTTCTTTGGAAGGAGTTCCTTTATCATCCCATTTTTTAGTCTCTTCATCTACTAGATTTGAGTTATGTTTTTTTCGATCAACACCTCCAAAAGGCATGATTGCTTTCTTTTGTAAGGATCCTGCTGCTAAATTCTTTTTTACACTCTCTTTCGCGTTACCATAAGCTGCTTTTCCATAGCCAAATCCGTACCCAGCAGTTAAACCAAACGCAGCTCCCTTGGCTATTCCTCCGGCTTTTCCTAGCCCCCAACTTGCACCATTTCCAGCTTGTGAGGCCATTTTCTTAGAAAGATCAAATCCGTAAAATAACATATAAATACAAGCAGCATATGGGATAAAGACTTTTAATGCGCCCACAATAAAGTGATTTTTATTAATTCCAGCCATTTGTAGTTCTGCATCACCGAATGCCACAGTGGTACTAACAGCACTCACTAGTACTAAGGCTAACCAGAAAAAGAACAACATTATTGGTCCATAGAAACACCAATATGTTAATTTGTTTAACCAGGAAGTTTTAATTCCACCAACTGCTGTTCCTGGAAGAGCAATCGCAAAAAATGCTAATGGGGAAAGTATTATTAAAACCCACAGCGCTACAAGTCTGATAACAAGAGACAGTCCTAGGGCTAAAAGCATAATTCCCATGATGAATTTAAACACTATCTCAACTGCCCAACTAACAAACATCCCCATTGTATTTGCCTTTGTGGTATCGCTTTTAAAAGCCTCCCCCATTCCCTGAGCGTTTAGCAGCGCCGAGGAATAACTGGCGTTTCCTTCTCTAATGTTTTCCATAAAAAATGACATTGCTAAATTAGAAATATCAATAACAAACATAGTAATCGGTTTGGAAAAATTTACAAACAAAGCAGCTGTAACAACATAAACGATAAACTTCTTATCTGAAAATTTATTTACTCTTAAGATTGTAGCAATTGCTACAAATATTAAAATCAAAATAAAGAACATATTCACAAAATCCCTTACCAGTCCCCAGCCAGTATTGAGAGCAGTCACTGTATTGGGTGCAAAGAAGACTTGATCGTATAGTTTATTTGAAAGAGTGAGATCTACAAGAGCCATTCCTAATCCCAAAATAAAACCAGAGATTGCTTGCATAAATTGCAAGGAAAGCGTGATCAACCATCGAGCAGCGCCCGATACTTTATTTTCTGAGCCAGAGACAGTTCCAGCAAGTGAATCACCCGCTACACTTTCGTCTGCAGATACAAAAAGTGGTGCTGCAAAGAACACACACATCACCACTATCAGGAGACTTGCTTTGAGATATTTCTTTTTGTTTTTGGAGGATATCATTTTTTTTGCTTTTTAATTAATGCCTCTTTTAATTTGATCTTGAAGTTCCTTGATTCCATTTTGACCTATGTTTCTGGAAATTTTTCTCATTTCGTTGTTAATTGGCTTTGAAACAACATTTATACCACTTTTAATAAAAGAGGTCATTGAAGAAACTACGAAACTAGCAATAACCTCCTCCAGGGAACTAGCATTATTAATCATCTCAATCGGCATTGTTTCTGCGGCTGTAACGATTTCCTGGGAAACTTTTCCTGGGATTACTTTACTTCCCTGTACTACTGTATTGAATCCACTACCAGCTAAGACTTCTGTTTGCTGAGCTTGGGCTACTTGCTCCGCTCTTTGCTCGATCTTTTCTCTGGAGTTAACATAGGCGTTGGTTGAGTTGTTATAGTCCCCAAATTGATAGGACATCAAAGCCCCAATACCACCACCTAAGCTTTGGTTAAAGACATTGCCTATTGGATCAGCTGAATTCACAGTATCATGAAGATCCACCTCTGGTTGTCCTGGGGAAAGTTGCTTATTAATTGTTTGTTCGACACCCCTTAGCATGTCCCTTTCTGTTGTTGTGGCTCCATCTTGAAGAACAGAGAAGAAATCGTCTAACATATCCTCTGCAGCAACTTGCGCGGATCCAAAAATAAAATCTTCGTAATCAGAGACAACCATGGGTTCCCCGGAAGAACCGGAAACTGCCTTTTCAATACTACCCTTAATCATGTTATTGGCTTCTTTTTTTAGTGTTTGAAGTATTGTTTTTCTAAGCACTAGAAAAACTTGTTCTAATACTTGTTTCATCAAAGAAGACGCGATGTTTGTTCCCCACATTTCAGCATGGACAACAGCAGGAGTGGCAGTTGAAAATAGAAAAGCTGCTATAGTCAGTGTCGCTATTATTTTTTTTATTTTTGTCATTTTTGCTCCGTATAAATGTTATACTTTAACTAAAACTCTACAGACCATACATAGATGCTTGATTTAACATATCTTCCATATTTACTGTATTTGTCATTCCGGAAATATCAAATGAATCAATCTCAAATTGATCTAATATGTCTGTAGTATCTGCTCCTAAAATATCAACCTCTGACATAACAGCTTGTACTTTACCAAGCATTGAAGTTAAAGCAACCGGATCATCCTTGTCTGTTACTATTTCCTCGTCTTGTCCTAGCATGTATTTTTGCAAGGATAGTCCCATTTTATGAACGTCTTTTAAGACATATGGCACTTCCAGGTCTTTTACTTTTTCATATATAGCCCCTGATTTCCCTTTTAGATCTGTGATATTAGAAGCATCACCGCCTTCGATATCAGAACCAACTCCTGCTATCAATGCTGTTGTGATTCCCATAACATTACCGCTGTCTTGAAAAAGAAATGGTGCTTCCTCAAACATGATGTAGCCGACTTGTACAAAGTATTCCTCTACATCTTTTTTTTCCTCCTCCAATGTCTGGTCATTTTTCTCTGTCACCTCTTCTTGGATGTTTAATTCCTCCTCAGAAATAACCTCTAATTCTTCACCTAAGCTAACCTCTTGAATTGTTTTTTCAACAATTGCTTGTACCTCCTCTTCTGTTAAGGAATATTTTGAATCATCCCCCGTAGCTTCAATTGTTTCTAAGATTTCCTCATCAACCGATGCCTGATTTAGAAGTTCAAGTTCTTCTTCTTTTAGTTCCTTGATGTTTTCTATAAAAACCTCTGTTGCATTTAATTCCTCCCCTTGAACGTTGGTGGTTTCAGGTGCTACGTCCTCCGCTGATCCTATTATTTCGTCTGAGTTTGTAATAAACGTGGTGGTGTTTTCTTTTTCTCCACCTTCATTTTTAACTAATGGGTCAAAACCGCTCTCGAGTTCAACTCCATCAGAATATCCATCACCATCAGTATCAGCATTATTAGGATCGGTTCCCAGGGCTTCCTCTTCTTGATTGTTTAAACCATCTTTATCGAGATCTTCAAAATAGTTTAATGAATTTTCATCAGCTGATGAAAATTGGATCCAAGCAAAAGCAAGGATAACAAAAAAAACAATCTTTTTTTTGTTTAATAACTCCGCAATATTAGTCTTTTTCATTTATTTTTATTTTTCGATGATTGATATAAACAACACTCACACCAAAATATCTTAAGTATGTTCTTCAAACTTGTTTTGATTATACCACACTTTTGATTTCTGCAAAATTTAAAAAAATGATATCACTACAAGTAGCATACCGTAAACAAAAACTGTTCCTAAAATCCAACCATTTAAATTTCTTGTTTTTATTTTTTTATTATTTAATATCCAATAATTCAAAGCTCCAAAAAGAGTAGCCGAAAGCCAAAGTTTATTCTCATTTAGGATAAATATTGATGCTAAATAACTAATAAAAATAATTACACTGAAGATAAACCTTGAGTTATCTTCCCCAAAAAGTGTTGGGATTGTCACCACTCCATTTTTTTTATCACCCTTTATATCTTTAATGTCCTTAATGGGAATTAAGAGTGTGTAGACTATAAACAAAAATACACCTATCTTCCACGGGAAACTTTCCAATGACTGCCCATTAGAAACAACAATAAAGCCCATAAACAAGAAGAGCATTGAAGCGGCCGCTGAAATAAAACTAGATATCACAAGAACTCTTCTTAATCTCATTGGTCTACAGGAATAAACCCAAGTTGCCAACAAATAAACACAAATAATAAGAAAAAATTTAATTCCTGCAACTAAGGCTGTTAGTAGTGATAGGCCCATAAACACAGCTGCGTAATTTTTATATTCACTAACTGTGAATACATCCCTGATCAGCGGTCTTTCTTTGTTTGTTATTTTATCTATCTCCGTGTCCTCAATGTCATTGATAAGAACAGAATAAAACCAGGCTGAAGAAATTGAAATTATCAAATTAACTATAGTCATAATAGCGAAAATGTCTTTTGAAATATTTGCTGGAAAATAAAAACATCCCATCGCCAAACCAACAAAGAATAATCCTCCGTTAAAAAACATCTGTGGGTACCTCACATTTCTTAAAAGTGCAAAAAATTTGTTTTTATTTAAAATGAATTGCAAAAACAATAGATTTCCAAATAAAAACAGAGTGTAGAAAAGTGACGCCCTGAAGTGAAGGGCTATTTTCATTGATTTTTTATCAAAATCAAAGATCTCCAAAGATGTTAAAAAGGTTGCCGCTATATCACTGCTTTTGATTTTAAAAATATCTTCACCTAAAAAACCTTCTATTAAAAATGTTAACAGACTGGGGAAAACAGCAAAAAAATATAAAATTATATACATTATTAAAAAACCAGTCAACCCCTTGATCCAACTTCTTTTTTTAAAACCTATATAAAGCCCTATCCCCAACATTGCTAAAAAAATCTCAACTCTTGTTCCATAGGTAATTCCAAAAGAAGGATTGTCTCCAAAAAAATGAAAAAATCTACTAAAAAGTCCCTGTATACTATCAAAAATATAGAAACTCCAAAAATCTTTTTCGCCAAAAATTATTTTATCAATAATAGGAGGTAACACAATAATCCATTGCCCCCACAACAATACCGTTGCCAGTTTCGAAGGTTTTTCTTTTATAAAAAGAATTAGGAATGTTAAAACTGCAACATAAGCCATCAAAAAAAACAAAAATGTTCCTTGTATCATAGATCCAAGAAGGAAAGCAAAATCATACGTTTTAAATCCAAATAAGATATTTTCCACAAGATACCTTGTAGCAACAATTGCTATAAAAGAAATGAATATTGTTTTTATCGTAACAGGTCCTTTTTCTAAAAAAGCTATCCCCTTGTCCACTATTTTCAGGATTTTCATTTATTTATTTTGATAAACTTTATAATTTTTTGTTTGGTTTTTTTATTAATCTCAAATGTTAGTTTATTGCGAAGCAGCATAACTTCATTTCGCCAAACAGATTTTGAAATTGATAAAAAAAGGATTCCCTTCTTCCAATCCCTTACTTTAATATATTTATTTCCAACCTCACCAAACATGTCATGAACAACAACTTCTGTTGTTTGTCTTAGTGTGTGTATATCAAAAGAAAGCTTTGTATTATTTTTTACCCTTTTCTTTAATAATAGTTCAAAACTTTTCATTTAAGTTTGTTGGGGTTTAGGATTTTACAATAGGCATAATAATATATGAAAAAGATTCATCTATTTCACCTTTTGCTTTAATCTTTTTGAACATCACTGGTGATTTTTGCTTATTTAATTTTATTAAAACTTTTTCACTATCAAACAAAACACTAGCTAATCCTTCTAGAATAAATCTACAGTTGAATAAAATTTCAAACTCACTTCCTTTTATTTTTGTGGGTATTTTAGAGAGATTATCACCTGAATCCATTGATTGGGCTGTTATTAACAGTGCATCTAATTCTTTTGTGTTTTTAAAATTAACTTCACCATTTTGAGAGTTTGTAACCAAAGAGGCAATTTTAACAGCATTTGTTAATTTCTCTTTTTCAACCTCAAGTTCAATATCAAACTTCTTTGGTAGAACCTGTTTATATTCTGGATAGTTACCATTTATTAACCTTGAAACAATTTTAGTTTCACTGGTACTAATAAATAATTGATTTTGTTCGATGATGACATTAATTTCTTCGTCTCTTGCGATCCTCTGAACCTCCATTAAAGCAAGTGCTGGAATTATAATGGAATTCTTTTTTTCTTTAAATGTCTCGAAATTAGTTTCGTCTATTACTTTTATTCCTTTGATATCAATTTCTGTTAACCTAAAGCTATCAGTTGACGCAAGTGTTATCCCTTTATTTTTAAATTTCATTAAAACACCATTTAATTCTTGTCGTGTGTCATTGTGTGCAACAGAAACAAGCACTCCAGAAATAGCCTTATTTATTTTTTTCGATTGAATAGAGAAAAATGGTTCGTCTGGCACATCTGGAATAATAGGAAAATCTTTTGCGTCAATTCCTTTTATTTTAATTTTATGGTTCTCTGTGGTTATTTTTAATTCAGCTCCCTCGAGTTCACCTGAAACAACTTCATCTTTGATGGTGTTTAAAAAACCACCAATAATTCTAGCTGGAATTGTAATGCTTCCTTCTTTTTCTATTTTAGCTCCGATATAGACCTTAATAGCTATTTCTAGATTTGTTGCAGCTAAAACTAATCTCCCCTTCTCTGAAGAAATTAGAATATTACCTAAAATTGGAAGGGTTGTTTGTTTAGAAACAATTCTTTCAACTTTTGAGATTCCCTCTTTTAAATTAATTGTTTTGCAAGTAAATTTCATTTTCTGTAAGTAGTTAATATTATCTATATATAATTTATTATTATTATCTATTAAAGAACAGAATCTGTGGATAAGTTCCAATGAGACTTTACTTAAAGGATAAATTCTGTTTAAAACTTTCAAGTAATAATAAAGAATACTTGTTGATTAATTTATTAAAAACTCAATTTAAAGAAAAAATTAAAGTTTTAATAAAGTTATTAACAAAAATAATTAGATGATTTAACAAAGAAATAACAAGTATTGAACAAGCTTTCAACAGACTTATAAACAATTATTAATATTCTATAAACTTTTCTTTAATAAATTTTAATTGATCTTTTAGTAAAAGGTTATTTTCTAATTCTTTAGTAATTTTTTCATAACCATAGATTGCAGTTGAGTGATCTCGCCCTCCCAATGATTTTCCAATCTCCGGAAAAGAAAGGTTTAATTCTTGTCGTAGGAAATAAATAACAATTTGTCGGGGTTTAACAATCTTCTTTTGCCTAGCCTTTCCAGTTATTTCTTCTAACTTAACATCATAGAAATCACCCACAGACCTAATAACTTTATCAACTGTTAGATCTTTCTGTCTATTAATAGAAATGACATCTTTAGTCATTTCAGTAACATCTTCAATTGTTGGAACTGTGTTTCTGAGTTGAAAGGTAACAATTATTTTGTTCAAAGCACCCTCAAGCTCCCTTACATTATGATATATATGAGTTGCTAAGTATTCTACAACATTCTCAGGTAAGGAAAAATTCTTTTCAACCAACTTCTTATTTATAATAGCTATTCTTGTCTCCAGGTCTGGTTTATTAACATCAGCCATCATTCCACCCTCAAAACGAGAACGCAAACGATCTTCAATTGTTGGAATTGATTTAGGAGCTCTATCAGAACTTAGGATTATCTGCTTTCCTAATTGATATAATGACTCAAAGATATGAAAAAACTCCTCTTGTGTTTTTTCTTTACCGGCCAGAAATTGAACATCATCTAAAATTAATATATCTAAATCAATATAATCATTTTTAAACTCCTTTGCACGTGATTTTTGAATTGCATCCACAAGTTCATTTGTGAATCTTTCCATGCTCACATAACGAATTTTAATATCAGGGTTCAAACTACCAGCATAATTCCCAGTTGATTGTAACAAGTGTGTTTTTCCAAGACCAACGCCCCCATAAATAAAAAGAGGATTATAATTTTGACCAGGAGCCTCAGCAATTGATCTACAAGCCGCATAAGCCAACTCATTATTTCCACCAACTACAAAGCTATCAAAAGTATATCGCTTGTTTAAATTTGATCTATAAATATTTTTTTTAGGAATAATGCCATTAAAATTCTTTCGCTTCGTGACACTTTTAGCACCAGAAAACTTATCAATAACTTGCTCTTTAGTTTCAGATACTTGAGTTTCGTCAGTATTTAAATCAATAACGCTTATTTTACAAGAAAGTGAAGTTATATTTTTATTATATTGTTGAATGGCTAAAAGCAACTGTTCTCTATATTTTTTTTCCAACCACTCCTTAGCGAAGATATTAGGAACAGAAATAACAATTAGGCTTTCAGAAATACCAAAAATAGAGGTATTTTTAAACCACGTGGTAAAACTCGCCTTTGATATTGATAGCTCCATCTCCCCCAACACAGCTTGCCATAATTCCTGGTTGGTCATATCAGTAAATTTAAATTAATCACTTTCATTATTGTAGAGGAGTTTTTTGCTTTTATCAATGAAAAAAAATAGCTATAAATGTGGATAAACTGTGGAAAAGTTTGAAAAACACTTTAAATAAAAGTTCAAAACCTGTCAAGTAGCTATAAATAGAAAAATAAAGAGTCCTTTTAATTAATTTCCAAAAGGACTCTTTAAGAGTGGTTACTCTGTTTTTTTAAATATCTTTTATTGCGAAGGAAGCAGGTTTTTTTTGTTTTTGATATAGGTCACAAACTTTACCCAGATTAACAACATTAACTCCTGATTTTTTCATCTTAGCAGAAGAAAGAATTTGACTACGCTGAGCTTGTCGGTATAAGGCTCCTTGATAATTAAGCGCCAAGGAGTGCTTCCCTACTACCGCGCAAGCATATGCAATTGCCTGTGCTCTCTGGTAAAAAGCCTTTAATGAAGGATGTTTTTTGGCATTTGCTTCCCAAAAAAGTTTTGCTGCCGAAACAATGTCAACACCACTAGGAGCTTTGCCTGTAGTGGCTGTAATCATAATATTGCAAGCGGCAATGTTTTTTAAATCATTAATTGATTTAAAACCAACCATTGCTGATTCATATTCCTGATCTGTGAAAAGTAAGGCAGAGAGCTTATTGATAACAAAAGTCGGAAGACCCTTCTTTTTAAGAGCTTTTTTGGATAAGGAAACCCTTTCTTTTAAAGAAGTTGTTTGCCTTGCTACAATAAAAGCTGAATAGCCTTTTGGGGCAGGATTAAGACTGATGGGACTCCTAGCCCCGTTTGTCTTAAAAAAAATAAAACCCTCCCCTTGCTTTGCTAAGGTAAATAACGCCTTTTTCCCCGATTTAAAAATAAGAGTAAGTTTATTTCCAGAAAGGGAGAAATTACAGTCAAATTTATTATCACAGAATAAGTCCCTTTTCTTGAACTCCCAAAGAGAATGAAAAGTAGAGGAATTAGAGGAGGTAGCCAACCATTGACCATCAAGAAGGCTTCTCGCAAGGACCACCGAGGTTGTCCCTAAAAGATAAAAAGAAACAATAGCCATAGCCAATAGTATAGAGAATTTTTTATTCATAACAAACTCCTTTATTTATTTTGGCCAAAGGCCAGTTTTGAAAACCATTAACAATAAAAGTATTAACAAAGAACTCCTTATTTTAAGGCTATCAAGGTAGATTTTTTTGTCAAGACATGAGCCCCGTGTTTTGTCAAGAAAGGAAAACATAAAAAAGTTCCACCCGAGAAGATTCCCTAAGAAAAAAAGAAAACAAGAATTAAACTGTTTGAAATAATTGACAAAGAGCAAAAGAGAGTGCTTAAAGAAACAAAAAAGGCATTTCCTGCGCCTTATGTCCGGAAGAGAAGGTAAATAGAAGAAAATAATGAATATAAACCTATAAACAATAAACAAACGCAAAAGAATTGTTCCACGTGGAACAATTTATTCTCTATACCACCTTCGCTTTATGTTCCACGTGGAACAATTTAGTAAAAAAATAAGAATAAAAAAGAAAGAATTGTTCCACGTGGAACAATGAGAATTAAAAAGCAACAATAAGAAAAAACAAAAGGTGAACAAAAAACGGAATAACTAATAATAAAAAAAGGAATCTAATGTTCCACGTGGAACATTAGATAGGAAGTAGAACAAAGAGCAACTTGAAAAACAAAATTGTTCCACGTGGAACAATGACGAGGCGTGAAAAGAGTTAATTTAGAACCATTGTTCCACGTGGAACAATAAAGAAAGGTTAATTAAAAGAAAAGATAGGGGTATAAACTCAATATTAATACAGCAAATAAGTAAAAAGCGCATCAACAAAGTATTATTGTTGATACGCTTTTAAAAGCTATTTGCTTTTTTGCTCTGAAATAATCTCAAGTATCCGAGCAGTTTTGATTTTATCCTCAGCTTCCTTCGAAAGGTCAACTGGAGTTTTTCGGGTAAAAGCCTTTAGAAGCTTAGCAAAGATAAAAAGGATTAATAGGGAAATCAATATCACCTTAGTTGATAAATAAAAGATATTCTTAAGACCAACACTGTTTTTAAAGGTATATTTTTTCAAAAACAGCTTAGTAGGTGAAATAAGATTGAGATCCCCGGTAACCATTTCATTTTCTGAGAGCAGACTGACTTCTTCAATGAAATGAATCCTTGTTTTGAGCAGCCTTGTCCCCTCCAACAATCCTTTAGAAAAATCTCTTTTTTTGATAAATTCAGACATCTTTAATTCAATAGAATCAGTGTTTTTTTGGCTAAGGTATACAGCTGCATCGGAACTCGGGATAAACTTTAAACAGAATTTTCCAAACTCTCCATCAATACCGTTGAAAACAGAAAAAACAATAAGAATAGCTGCTTTCTCCAATGCCCATTTTTGAGACAATTGATCGTATAAAGTCTTGTTATCACACTCCTTGCATTCAATAGAATTCATTGTGTACAAGACAACCTTTGTTTTTTGTGGAGAAGTTTCTTTAATCTCCTTGAGTGTTCTGGAAATTACCCACTTATCATAAGGATTAAGAACTTTTGCACTATCAACAATAAAGCCCTTTAAACTAGGTATCGTATAGGTTTCTCCCGAGCGTTTGTTTGGAATTCTCGAAAAAACAGCACTCTTGGCTTTGTTGGTAGCCTTCTTTTTTACGACAACCTCTTTGTTTTGGTTGAACAAGAAATCTAAATCCTTCTTTAACTCAGGCGCTATTTTATTTAAATAACGAATCCCTGCGTGAAAAGCTTGTCCAAAGTTCTTCCTTCGGAGATGAACGGACATATGGTTTATTATTTGAGCTTCGTGTTTTTTGTTAAGGACTTGTTGCATTTCGAAGCCGCAAAAAATCCTAAAATTAGCCACATTGTTACTTTTTTCGTAAAAGAAAACTAGCAAGATATCACGATCTTTTAATTGGTTAACTTCAAATAATTCCGTCAAAAAAGAATCCTCAGAAGGTTCCATTTGAGGTCTGGTGTATAAGAATATCCTGGAACCAGAAAGAATCCTCATAGCGACAGAAAGCTCTTTAGACAAGGTCTTTTCATGAAAAACCTCGAAAATACCAGCCTCATCAGTAATCACCTCTTTTAATATTACCTCGTCAGAGCTTCCTGCGAAGGAAACACTGGCACAATAGCCAAAATACAAAAACAAAGAAAAAAGCAGAGAAGAAACTATTTTAAATAGATTTTTCATGGGGGGCACCTCCTATTTAAAGAAAAAAGATATATATTTTTTAAAAAACTGTTTTCCAGTCAGGAAAGCCACAAAAGGCCTCTAAAGACTAAACTGGAATGTTAAATTATAACCTGAAAAGCGAAAAAAGTCAAGGGTCTTTAATTAAATAAAAACAAGGATTGATTTTTTAGTCAATTTGTTGTATACAAGGTGGTAGGGGAATAAAATAACCCAGAAACTTTTAAAAGGCATTTTTGTCTTATTTAAAGAGAATAACCCGTGATCCGGGGATATAGCTCAGTTGGTAGAGCGCTCCCATGGCATGGGAGAGGTCTGGGGTTCAAATCCCCATATCTCCACATTAAAGATTGCCCCCGTAGTTCAATGGATAGAACAAGGGACTCCTAAGCCTTAGATGTAGGTTCGATTCCTGCCGGGGGCACACCTATATTGAAATATGAAAAATATAAAAATTCCAAAAAGCGTTCAACTCGTTTTGCTGAAATTAGCCAAGGCCGATTTCGAGGCTTTTGTGGTTGGTGGTTCAGTCAGGGATGTTTTATTGAAAAAAACACCAAAAGATTGGGATATCGCTACAAAAGCAACACCGGAGCAAGTACTTGAGGTTTTCCCGGATGGTAAATATGAAAATGCCTTTGGAACGGTGTTATTGTCAAATAAGTATCTTTCTGGACTAGAGGTTCTATCTGAGAAGATAAAAATAGCGCCAGAAACAAAGAAAGAGTTACTTAATATGGCTAAGGAAAAGTATTTAAAGAAAGTTAAGTGCCCAGGACATGGCTTATTACATGCGGAGAATGTAGCAAAAAATGCCCTGGAGATAACAAAAACCTTTAAAAGGGTGGACCTTGACCTCGTTGAAACCATTGCTTTTTTACATGACATTGGTAGAGCCGTTGAAGGAGATGGTGGGCATATCAAGAAGGGACAAGCGGTTATAAGCAAGCTTAAGGGAAAATTTCCCAGTAAGCTGCTAAAAGCACTTAAAGAAGCCATCTTTCATGATACTAATGTTTCAAGGGAAAACTTAGAGACCCAAATTATTGTAGAGGCGGACCTTATAGATAGCCTTTCTTTTAACAGGATTAGCTCTTTTGGAGAAGAAATAAAAGAAGAGCACAATAATTGGTTGAAAACATATTTCAATAAAGAAGGCGCATTTAAAGAGGTTATTTCAATAAAAGGCAGAGAACTTATGTTTAACGCTATCGAAAAACTCAACAAAGAGGAAATTGGCTTTAAACTGCCACAAATTGAAATTGGAGAGAATGAGAATGTTGAAATAACCACCTTTCGAATAGAGTCTAAATATTCAGACAAGAGGCACCCAGATGAGGTTAAATTTGCCAAAACGCTAACAGAAGACCTTTCAAGAAGGGATTTCACTATAAATGCAATGGCGCTAAAACAAAGGAAAAAAGAGGAAAAAAATTATCAGGAAAATTCAAATATAGCAGAATATGAGGTAATAGACCTTTTTAAGGGTAGGGCAGATCTTCAAAATGGACTTATTCGAGCTGTTGGAGAGCCACTTGAACGTTTCGATGAAGATGCGCTTAGAATGGTGAGAGCAGTTCGTTTTGCGGTCTCACTGAGCTTTAAGTTAGAGGAAACAACCAAAAAAGCTATTTGTGAAAAGGTTTCAAATATGTCTTTTATTTCAAAAGAGAGAATACGAGATGAGTTTGAAAAGATTATCCTTTCAGATAACCCCGGGAAAGGGGTCGAATTGCTTGTCGAAACGGGCTTAATGAAATATATCATCCCAGAGGTTGTTCAAACAATTGGAATAGAGCAAAATCACCACCATTATTATGGTCCCTATAATACGGTCTATAAACATCTAATGGCAAGCTTGGCTAAATGTCCCTCAAAAAAGCTTGAAGTAAGATTGGCTGCATTCTTGCATGATATTGGAAAACCCTCTGTTAAGCGCGGAAATGGTGAGAAAGCCACCTTTTATAACCATGAATATGCAGGAGCTAGAATGGTGGGGCAAATCTTAACAAGATTGAAATTTCCAAAGAAAACAATCGAGAAGACAGTACTCTTAGTGAGAAACCACATGTTTTATTATAATGTCGATGAAGTTGGTGAGGCTGGGGTTAGGCGAGTTGTGAGAAAAGTAGGTAAAAGCAACATAAAGGACTTAATTGACGTTAGAATAGGGGACAGACTTGGCAGCGGCGTTCCAAAGGCAGTTCCCTACAAATTGCGACACTTTCAATATATGGTTGAAAAGGTTTCAAAAGATCCGATCTCAGTTAAACAGCTAAAAATAAACGGCGATATCTTGATAAAAGAACTTAAAATCAACCCTGGTCCGCAAATAGGGGCTATATTAGAGGTTTTATTGGCCGAGGTAATAGAAAAGCCTGAAATAAACGAAAAAAAACAACTATTGATTTTAGCGAAAAACTTGAAAAGCAAGGATCTTGCCGATTTAAGAGTGGCAGCAAAGGGTAAAATTAAGCAAGAGAATAAAAAGGCACAACAGCAAGAGAAGCAAAAGCATTGGGTAAAATAGGAGTTTTTTGAGCGTTGTTTCAACAAGGAAGACCCTCGAATACCTCTAATTGATTGAGATTTAACTTGAAAAAAGCATTGACCAGAGCTCTTATTTTGTTTATAGTGACAAAGTGAGGAGTTTTCAAGGGACCATAGCTCAGTGGTTAGAGCAGTCGGCTCATAACCGATTGGTCGGAGGTTCAAATCCTCCTGGTCCCACATAAGGTAAAAATAAAACTAAAAACAATGAAATTGTCATTTAGAAAGGCTAAATACTTCGATGGAAAGCTTTCACATGGGCTTGTTTCATTATTAACTAGCAGAGTTATTACTAATATTGCTGCTGGTTTTTTTGGTGTCTTTTTGCCTATTTTTCTCTATGATGAACTTTTCGATAGAAATATAACCTTAGTAGTCTTGTACTATTTAGCTAGCCAAGCACTATATTTAATCTTTTTGCCTATTGGTGCACGATTTTTGAATAAATTTGGCTTTAGGCATTCATTGCAACTAAGTACGGTTTGTGGGGCTTCATATTATCTCGGGCTAAGATTGCTAACTCCAGACACGGTACATGTAGTAGTTCCTTTTTTGGTTATTATTATCACGATTTGGAGAATTCTATACTGGGTTCCATATCATGTGGACTTTGCAAAGTTTTCCGGAAAACGTAATAGAGGTAAAACAGTAGGGCTCATGCAGTCAATTTTTAGTTTAACTGGGGTTATTGCGCCAGTCGCTGCAGGTTTCATTATAACAAAATTTGGCTATGATACACTTTTTGTTGCGGGAGTGGTTATTTATATTGCCTCTTTGATACCATATGCCACAATCCCTAGAACAAAGGAAAGGTTCGCCTGGGGTTATTTTCAAACATGGAAGAAGTTGTTTAAGAAAAAACACATAGGAACAACACTTGCTTTTGTTGCAGATGGTGCAGAAGCTGTGGTGGGAATGATTATTTGGCCGATCTTTATCTTTCTGGTGCTTAAAGGTGATTACATGAAAGTGGGGTCAATTTCTTCAGCGGTGGTACTTATTACAATGACTATGCAGCTTTTTATGGGGAAATATGCCGATAAGAGGCCTAAAAAAGCTATGTTGAAAATAGGCACGGTTCTATATGCCATAATCTGGATTGGAAAAATCTTTATTCTAACATTTTTCCACATTTTCATAGCTGATATGTTCCACAAATTTTCCAAAATTTTCCTCAGAATTCCTTTTGATGCAGTAACATACGAAATTGCTGCAGATCAAGGGCATTATGTTGATGAATTCACGGTATTACACGAAATGGCTGTTTCCATGGGAAGAATCCTAATGTATGTATCCATTATTGTACTTGTTTGTGTATTTTCATTAACATTGAAGTGGGTCTTTATTCTGGCGGCTGTTGCATCGTTAACCTTCAATATGATCTATTTCGAAGTAACCGAAAAAAAGGCGTAAAAGTTTCAAAAAACAAGTAAAAATGCTTATTTTTCGCATATATACACAACTTATCCACAGGGCAAAAAAGACTTAAATAAGGGACTTGTGAACAAAAGGTGGAAAAAATAAAAAAAACTGTGGAAAACTTTCAAATTTTCCTAAAAATAAAGTTTTTTAGAGCTTAAAGAGAGATAAGGAACGAGGAGCAGAAAGGAAAAATGAATAAATCAATTAAAAAATTTACAAATAAGCAACCACTTGCTGATAGACTTAGACCAAGAATATTAGGGGACTTTTTTGGTCAAGAAAAAATAATAGGCAGAAACACTTTTTTGAAAAGAGCGATTATGAATGATTCAGTTCCTTCTATGATTTTGTGGGGACCACCAGGGAGTGGAAAAACTACATTAGCTCATATTATTGCTCATAAAACTAAGGCAGACTTTGTACAGCTAAGTGCTGTTGCAAGCGGTAAAAAGGATTTAATGGAAGTGGTATCAAAAGCAAAAACAAGAAGCCAGCAAGAAAATAAGAAAACAATTCTTTTTATCGATGAGATCCATCGTTGGAATAAAGCGCAACAGGATGCACTTTTACCTTCAGTCGAGAGGGGAGTAATAACGCTTATTGGAGCAACCACTGAAAATCCCAGTTTTGAGGTTAACTCAGCTCTTGTTTCACGTGCAAGGGTCTTTGTTTTGAAAAAACTTTCTAATATTGAGATTGCTGGAATTCTCAGAAAAACACTGATTAAACTTGAAAAAACTGGAGAAAAAGTACAAATCAAAAAAGAAGCAACTGCTGCCATTGCAGATCTTTCTAACGGTGATGCTAGAATGGCTTTAAATACGCTAGAAGCTTGTATTGAAAGTTCAAGAAAAACAAAAAAAGAGATTACAAAAACTGATGTTAAAGAGGTTTTACAAAAAACACATATTTTATATGATAAGAATGGAGAGGAACATTACAATATAATCTCAGCTTTGCACAAATCCTTGCGTGGAGGGGATGCGCATGCCAGTGTCTATTGGTTGGCAAGAATGTTAGAAGGAGGAGAGGATCCAGTTTATATCGCAAGAAGATTAGTACGCTTTGCCGCAGAAGACGTTGGATTGGCCGATAATCATGCGTTGATTCTGTCAAATGCTGTGTTTGATGCTTGCAAGAAAATTGGCTATCCAGAATGCAATGTTCACCTTTCTCAATGTGTGATTTATCTTGCCAAGACCAAGAAGAGTATTTTAGCGTATGATGCCTACAAAGAAGCCAAAAAAGACGTTGAAAGACATGGAAACTTGGACGTTCCCTTGCAGATCAGGAATGCTCCAACAGGGCTTATGAAAAAGCTAGGATATGGAAAAGATTATAAATACACCCCCAAAGAGGATAGTTCGGAGCAACAATATTTACCAGATAAGCTTAAAAATAAGCGATATTTTTAATAGGTAGAATTGTCAAGATAGTAAAAGGAGAAATGCCAGAGTGGTTGAATGGGACGCTCTCGAAAAGCGTTGAGCCTTCACAGGTTCCGAGGGTTCGAATCCCTCTTTCTCCGCAGAGTTTTTAGAATTTGAAATAAGCTCAAGCTTTGTTTTATAACAAAAAACAAGGATAATCATTGCTAGTAATAAAAAAGACATATGCCAGTGAATCTAGAATTACACCATTTTGCCTTTAAAATAAGACCAAATACGCTTGAAAAGGCAATTGAAATTTTTGAAAAAATGGGTATGCTTTTATCATATCGAGAGGGTGATGCTCGCTGGGCTTTGGTGGAATTTGTTGATAAACAAATAGAAATTCAACTAATTGAAGTTGAGGAAAGTAGTTTGGAAATAAAAAAGAAACTTGAAACACATATAGCTTTTATAAGCAAAAAACCCCAAGAAGAGCTTGAAAGGATAAAAAAATGGGCTAAGCTGAATAACATCAAGCTAGAATTAGGGGAGTGGAATGACCAAATGTTGTGGTTTGACGCACCAGATATTTTCGTTAATTTTGTGGTGGAGGTCATGAACCATTCTGTGGTTGGTAGATAGAACAAGCAAAGGCAAAAAAATATTTAAATTAAAAAAATGATTGAACTTGAAAAAACCTATTTAGCCAAAGAATTACCAAAGGACTTAGAGAATTGCGAACATAAGGAGATTATTGATGTGTATTTGCCAAAAGAAAGCGAACATCCAGTGTTAAGATTGCGCAAGAACGGTGCTAATTATGAAATGACTAAAAAGGAGCCAGTCAAGAAAGGAGATGCATCAAAACAGCTAGAACAAACAATCGTTTTAAGCAAGGAGGAATTTGAAGGGCTACAAACAGTTCCAGGAAAAAGAGTTGTTAAAGAAAGATATCGCTATCCTTTAGAAGGGTTGATTGCGGAATTTGATGTTTTCAAAGAAGGATTGAAAGGCTTAGTTGTGGTGGATGTTGAGTTTGAAAAGGAAGCTGATAAAGATGCCTTTGAAATGCCGGAATTTTGTTTAATTGATGTTACACAGGAAAAATTCCTTGCAGGAGGAATGCTTTGTGGTAGAAACTACCAAGATATAGCAGGTGACTTAAGGCGAGTGGGGTATGATAAACTTGATTTTAAAAAAATGCAGTCAAAAAATAGACCTATAGGCGTCCTGGACTCAGGACTGGGCGGACTTTCTATCTTAAAAGAGATTGTAGGGATTTTACCAAATGAGTCGATTATTTATTTTGCTGATAGCAAAAATTGTCCATATGGGGAGAAATCACTAGTAGATATTAAGAAAATCACCACAAAAGTGATTGAATTTTTAATCAAAAAAGAATGCAAACTTGTTGTTGTTGCCTGCAATTCAATTACATCGGTATTTATTGATGAATTGAGAGAGTCATACGAGGTTCCTTTTGTAGGAGTGGAGCCTGCAACCCTAGTAGCTGCTAAAGAGACTAAGAAGGGAAAAATAGGTGTTCTAGTAACTAAAACAACAGCCCGGAGCAAGCTTTTTAAACAGACGAAGAACAAAATTTCTCCCAGAATTGAGGTTGAAATCGAAATCGGCAAGGGATTAGTTGAATTAGTAGAGGAAGGTAGGTTGAGGAATAAAGAAACAAGAGACGTTATTTTAAGTAATTTAAAAAACTTTAAAAGAAAAGGTGTTGACCAAGTTGTTTTGGGGTGCACTCACTATCCATTGCTAAAAGAAATAATGGAAGAGGTTGCTCCAGAGATGAATTTTGTGGATCCTTCGCTTGCAGTTGCGAAGCAAGTTAAAAGCATTTTGACAAAAGAAAGTTTGTTGAGCACGTATAAGAAGCCTGCTTGCGAACTTTATTTTTCAAAAAGAGCTAAAGGGATGGAATTATTGCTAAAAACAATAGGGCTAAGAGAGATTAAGGTAAGGGAAGGGGTTATTTTTTAGCTATTGATTTTTCATGTTTTTGATGCTAAAGTATTTTTGTGTGTTAAGGAGCCGAGGTAGCTCAGTGGTAGAGCAAAGGACTGAAAATCCTTGTGTCGGCAGTTCAATCCTGCCCCTCGGCACTACTAGAATTTGAAATGATATGCAATTGCAACGAAGAGTCCGGGTTTAAGACTTTTATGCTTTAAGTCCGATTCTTTTTAGCGGGTATAGTATAATGGTTATTACTCTAGGTTGCCAATCTAGTGATACGGGTTCGATTCCCGTTACCCGCTCATAACAGAAAGATTTCTCTTGCCCAGTGCAAGAGTTTTTCTTTTCCAAAAGAGTAAAAAAAGACAAAAACAAAAACAAGGACATTGCAACAAACCCTTAAATATACTAAAATGGGGGTAGAAAAGTAAGCGGGAAAAATGCAAAAAAAAGTTGCAGCAAAAGTTATATTAAGCACGCTAATAACCTTCATTATAGTATTTTTTGGTGTAAGATTTTATAGCAAAACTAAAAATAGTAAAGTAGAAGTTCAGCCAGTAAAAGAGGTTGCAATAGTCATTCCTGAAAAGAGGCCAGTACAAAAAAAGGAAATTGTGGAAATTGAAATTGATATCCCGATCAAACCTCCTTCGATGGAAGTCATGAAAAAAAGGGGTTGTATAGCAGATGGATTATTAAATGGCTATGACGAAAACACAAAAAAGGCTTTAAAAATGATCAACAGATCGGAGTGTCAATATTTGCACCGAGCAATTGAAACTTGGTTGGAAGCGCCTGATTTTCTTGAAATTAGAAAAAACAAAGAAGAAATCATCAAGCAGGATATGATTTATGGAATGTTTCTAGCTGAAGCGATAGACACAAAAGCGGAATATTATTATCCAGTTGAGGATAGAATGTTTGATTTTTCAGCCATGTGCAACAAGGCCACAAAAAACTATTGGGGTGAACACACCTGCAGACCATCAATGAGAAGAACTGAGTATAAAAAGTATCTAAAATTTATAACAGAGCAAGCAATTGATATTGGAGTGCAAAGTTTCATGTTTGGGCAGATTTTTTATCAAGACAGTACTTCTGATCCAGAAGTCGACAAGGTTATCAAGGAAATGCGTAAATATGCCGCTGTAAAAGGAATTGAGATTGTGATAGGTGCTCAAACTAATGATATAGTGAAAAAGAGTTATTTGAAAAAATTTGATTATATCGAAGGTGGTGTTGGTTTAGGGAGTGATGGAAGTTTTGAGGATGGACCATGTTTCTCTCGTTGGTGGAAAAATGAAGGAGATTGGTGTTGGGCGCTTCTTTGGAACAAGAGGTATTCATCTCTTGTTGAAAATGTCTTTATTCATCTAGATTGGAGTGGAAAGTTGAATGATGACATGAGCACCTTTGCTCAAATGGATGAAACATTGCGAGCTGAAACACTGGAAAAGTTGCATACATATTTTACAAAGCAAGGACATGGATTTTTAATGCCAATGCTTGCGGTTTTACCCAAGAAAAACGGAGGTTGTTATGGGTCAAAAAAAAGATCATATTCTTCAGATAAAAGGTATTCTTGCGGGGACGAAGACACTATCAATGAAATTATCAAAAAAGCCAACATCAAAACATTTAACTAGACAAATAGTGGATGAATGTTAATATATGCTAGAATAAAAAAGTATTTTTTAATTTTTTAAGTATACAAAAGATATGAATATTCAAAGTTTCTTGGAATATCAACTATTAGGTAATGCTGGACAACAGTGGTTGTTGGCAATAGCAACTTTTATTGGGTTGGTGATCGTATTTAAGATTTTTTCCTCCATGGTGATTTCTAAGTTAAAAAAAGCGTCTGAAAAAACAGAAACTGATATCGATGATTTCTTTATTGGCCTAGTCAATAACGTAAAACCGCCATTTTATTTTTTTGTAGCGCTTTATGCAGCGACGCAATTACTTGAACTCAATGGGTTGGTGGGGAAGATTATCTTTGGATTATTTTTATTTACCGTTGTTTATCAAGCAATCACAGTTCTTCAGAGGGTAATTGACTATGGTATCCAGAAAATTTTAATGAGTTCAGGAGGAGAGGATGACCAGGATAAAGAGGGTGTAGTTAAGTTAATCGGTCAAATAGCAAAAGCTGTTCTCTGGGTTGTGGGAGCTTTAATGATTTTTTCTAATTTTGGAATTGATGTAACATCCTTAATCGCAGGTCTTGGCATTGGTGGAATTGCAATTGCTTTGGCGCTACAAAATGTCCTAGGAGATCTATTTGCTTCTTTTTCAATCTTCCTAGACAAACCATTTAAGGTCGGTGACTATATTTCAATAAGTCCAACAGAAAAAGGAACTGTTGAAAAAGTTGGCATTAAAACAACAAGAGTAAGAACGTTGCAAGGACAACAATTGGTTGTTTCAAACAAGAAATTAACCGATAGTTCAGTTGAAAATTTTCGCAGGATGGATAAAAGAAGAATGACCTTTGCATTCGGAGTTGTCTATGAAACACCAATTGAAAAATTGAAAGCCATTCCCAAAATGATAACTGATATTATAGAAAGTGTTGAAAAAGCAAAGCTAGACAGAGTTAATTTTAAAACATTAGGGGCTTCCAGTTTGGATTTTGAGGTTGTTTTTACAATGCAAATCCCAGAGTATTCTGAGTATATGAATGCACAGGAAAAGATCAACTTTGCAATATTGGAAAAGTTTGAAAAAGAAAAGATTGAATTTGCCTACCCAACACAGACACTGTTTGTGAAAAAATAAAAAAACAGCACCTAAGCACAAGAAAAGCATTGAAATTAGCTTATGAAGAAGATCAAAAATTACTGGAAGAAGAATTGGCACTTTTACTTGCTAATCGGATTTATGCTTATAGCGCTCGGTATTCGCTCCTGGAACATCGAAGAAACTGTTTATTTCAGAATGGATCAAGCAAGAGATGCGAAATTGATCCAAACAGCTTTCAATGGAGGGGTAGAGGAGCTACCATTATTGGGTCCACGAGCAGCAGGCTCATTTTTACGGCTTGGACCAATATTTTATTATTTTCAATTTGCATCAGCTAAGTTCTTTGGTTCCATGGAACCCTATGTGCTTGCTTTTCCAGATTTACTTTTCTCTGTTTTAACAATCCCGCTTTTTTATTATTTTTTGCGTAGCTTTTTTTCGAAGAAAGTTTCTATCATAGTTATTGGTGTTTTCTCTTCTTCTTTTATTTTAACCCAATATGCACGCTTTGCTTGGAATCCCAACTCAATACCTTTTTGGGCGCTATTAACATTATTGGGCGCTTTCAAGTGTGTTGTTCAAAAAGATGCTAAAAAAGCAGGCAAATGGTTATTATTAGCAGCCTTTGGTTATGCAATCGCAAGTCAATTGCATTTTACGGCATTTTTAGCACTGCCTGTTGTTATTGCTGTTTTTTGGATTTTCAATTGGCCAAGAAAGATTAAATTGAAATTTTGGTTTTTAGCATTAGGGATTCTTACTTTTTTCTATGTCCCAG
>Ga0209249_1001415_pt1 | contig 23281 bp, 13 predicted proteins | sample SaaInlV_200m_DNA_4_FD_184653 | JGI IMG/M metagenome (GOLD analysis project Ga0209249, IMG submission 184653) | Marine microbial communities from expanding oxygen minimum zones in the Saanich Inlet - SI037_S3LV_200m_DNA (SPAdes) (version 2) | ecosystem: Environmental > Aquatic > Marine >...
GCTTTTCCTGCAAAAAAAAAGGGGGGGGCGTGACAAGGAGCTTCACTGCACGTATAGTTGGTCCATCGAAGGCGCGGTGTAGAACCACGCCGATGGGGGTTTTGCAAGAGCCTCCTTGAAGTAAAAACGGTCCATGGTCTTCGGGTAGCCGGGGTTCGCAAAGAAACGGACGAACCGGAAACCGTTGTCCCTCGCGTCATCCAGTCCCTTCAGCATCATCTCCCGGGGGTCTTCACCATCACGGGTGTAAATGTCGTCGTGAAACCACTTCCGGGCATAGGACAGGTGCAGGTTGATGGTATTCACGCCCAAGGCGCGATACTCCTTGCCTTGGCACCAGAGCTTGTTGCCTCTTTGAACCACGAACGCACCGGCGTCAGCGCCATCAGAGCCCAGGCGTGCACTGGAGTATGGCGTACGGCAGCCGACCAGTGAGGTGAGGACGGCAACCACAGAGAGCTGTGTCACCAGACCTGGCGTGGAACTCATGGTATCTGTCTCCTCTTGTTTCAGTTCGAACCGTGATCGAGCACGTGTACTAGCAGGTCATCGACCGGCACGGTGGCCAAGCCGGCCACGGCATCGGCGGCGCCGTAGCAGATGCGCATCCCGTATCGTTGCACCAAGGTCACGGGTGAGTCTACTTCCCGTTTTCCGGGGGAACTGCGGCCCCGAGCTTCTGTTGCAGACGACGGTTTGCATCGACGAAGCACTCGAGCAACTCGGGGTTGCGTTCGCGGGTCAGGTCGAAGCGCTGCGGGTTGTTCTGATCCATCGGTCGGTCGGACTGATAGCACCACCAGTAGGAGAGCTGGACCCCGGCGTCGATCACGCCGTTGAGGCTCTTCTCGAGCCACGGCTTGGCCGCGGCCGTGTCCGAGTAGCTCTCGAAGTAGTCGGGAGTGGCGTCCCAGATCTTCTTGTCCGTCCTGGCCCTGGCGTTCAGGCCGAGCTCGCCGATCATCAGGGGCTTGCCGATGCGCTGAGCGATCGTCATCCACCCTTGGTTGTCGAGAAACGCCTCGCCGCCGGCCCCGTCCGAAATGACGTAGCCCGGCTTGTTGTTCATGTAGGAATGGACGTCGATCACGTCCACGGCATTGTCCGTGTAGAGCAGATCGAAACACTTGAACTGCTCCTCGAAGGTGTCTTTGTCCCAGCTCCGGCGCGTGTACAGGTTCCACTGGCTCTCGCGCATGTGCGAACCGCCGCTGTTGACCAGCCGCAACGGGTCGGCCGCCTTGATGCGTTTGGCTACGTCGTCGAAGAACCCCGCAACATCCTTGAGCGTGGGCATGCGCTCGCCGTTATAGATCCGGTCGTTGCTGCCGATGTCGGCAGAGAGGGTCGTCTCGTTGCCCACCTCCCACATCAGCACGGCCTTGCGGTCCTTGTAGCGCGCCACGGTCTCGTCGATGTACCGGTAGAGGAGCTGCCGCCCGCGCGAATCCGGATTCGACATCAGTTCGCGCTTCTGTTCCTCCCCGTGGACCCAGCCCTTGCCGGGCACCAGCTTGGTGTCGGTGAACGTGCCCGCGGCCAGGGACCAGACGATGCGGATGTCATGTCTGTCGCACAGCTCGAGCGTCCTGTCGAGCGCCTGGTAGAGCAGCTTCCGTTTCTCGGGATCCGCATAAGACTCCGGCCCCCGTGGGCCCCAGGGCAGCGCGAAAATGCGGATCGTGCGAAGTCCCATCTCGTGCAGTTCCCGCAGCGCCGTGTCCTGCGCCTGCACCATTGGATTCGCGTCGTCCAGAACGTCGCCTGCGTCGAGTTGGTCGTAAAGCCGCCAGAGCAGATCGAACTTGTTGAAGCTGATCTCCGCGAACGGCTCACCGTCCAGATAGAACCTCCCGTCACGAACCGAGAGTACGTCGTCCTTGGTCAAAGCCATCCGGGTGCCTCCCTTCTCCGCAACGCTCAAGTGTCGGCAACCGCTTGCCAGAACGGCCGTAAACACGGCGACTATTCCTGCTGTTTTGGGTAGGTCCATGTTTGTTCTCACTCCTTGTTCTTCTTGCGGCGCTCGAGATACGGTTTGAGCGGGAGGTAGTGCCCGACTTCGAAGTCGTCCGTACGGAACGGCGAGGCGGGGAGCTCGTCGCTGTTGAACAGGCTGCAGTCCGGGAACGGCTCCCAGGCGTAGCGCACAGCCACGGGTTCGGCGACTTCCGGGCAACTGATGCGGATTGTGTCTGCCCCCGTGATCTCGGCCGTTGCCGGGTGAAAGACCTGGTCGGCGCCGCAGACGGCAAACGTGCGCAGGGCACCGTCCCGGGCCTGCAGCCCCTTCCCGACAAACCGGAATGTGACCAGCGCCACGCCGCGCTTGATCTCGTGTCGTTCCGGGACCGGGCCGCACGGCACCAGGTCCTCACCGTAGATCACACTGCGTGCCAGGCGCGCCAGACGCTCGCCGACGGGGCGCTTGTTCCTGGGGTGTATCTCCTTCCCCTCACCCTCGTCGATCAACGAGACGAATCCGCAGTTCGGTTGCTCCAGGCCAACGCGCATCTGCGCCTCCCGCACCAACGGCCACGAATGCCAGGGATCATCGTAATCGAATCGCGGCAACTGCACGATGAAGAACGGGACGTCTTCCTGTGCGAACCCCGCACGCCAGCTCTGCACGAGCGTGGTCAACAGCTTGTGGTACTTCTCGGCCAGCTTGACCGCCGTGTTGCCCTCGCCCTGGTACCAGATTATGCCGCGCACGGCGAACGGCATGAGCGGCGCGACGCGCCCGTTGTAGAGCGCGTGCGGCCGACGCGTGTGCTTCGGGCCCATCGGCCCGTTCTCGACGAAGTAAGAGGGCTTCGGCGGGGTCTTCCCGGCCGCTTTGGCCTCGGCAACCTCCTGCTCGTGCACCGCTTTCTCGGTTGCCCACCGTTTCTGTTCCTCGGGTAGTTTGGCGAGCGCCGCTTCGTACTTGTCCAGGCAGTAGCGGAACTCGGGATCGGCTTCCATGGCGGCACGGCTGACCCAGTTCTCGCCCCAGGTTGCGGCGATGTCGGTCTGCACCAGCGCGATTGGGACGCCATGCACCGCGTGCAGTGCTTCCGCGAAGAAAAACCCGACCCCGGAAAAACGTCCGGCGACTTCCGGTGTGCAGACTTGCCATTTGGCGTTCGGGCTGACGTCGGGCGCCGGTTCGTCGGTGCACTGCCAGCCAGGATCGAAGTGTCGGAGCCACGGGTGGTCCGCGCGCGTGACCGCCTCCTCGCCGCCCGTCGAGCCCGACAACCACCAGCTCATGTTCGACTGCCCGGCAAGGAGGAAGACGTCGCCAACGAGGACATCGGTGATTCGGGATTCGGGATTCGGGGGTCGGGATTCGGGATTGGGGGTCTTTGAGGTGGTAAGCAGCGTGCGCGGTTCGGCAGACGCGGGCATGGGGTCGAGGGTGACTTGCCATTTGCCTGCCGGGGCGACCGTGACGGTCTTCGTCTGGCCGGCGAACTGAACGGTCACCTCATCGCCCGGCGTCCCCCGACCCCAGATCGGAACGGGCTTTCCGCGCTGCACGACCATGTGGTCGGCAAAGACACCGGCGATCTTGACTTCGCCGGCGTCCAGCGCAACGAGTGGAACGAGCAGCAGGAACGCGAGAGACGCCGGGGGGTGTTTCTCTGGGAATCGACCGTTCATGGCTCTCCTTGTCTTACTGTCTGGCCCAGCCACGCATCAACGAAGGAGTCTCTGACCACGGGCTGACGGTTCAGGTCGTAGTACAACCCGTGCTCGGGCAGGGCTTTCGTGCCGTAGGTCCAGAAGAGCATGCCGGCGACGCCGTAGGTCTCGCGCAGGGCACGGACGTGGTTGTGCAGGTAGTCGGCGCCGAGCTTGACGCGGTCGGGGATGCTCAGGCCGGGGCGATTCGTGTAGGTGTTGTGCACGCCGGTCTCGCCGACGATGATCGGCTTTCCGAGCCTGGCCGCCTTGGCGCTCAGTGCATCGAATTCGACCGATTCCATGTTCCGGCGCAGGTGCCAGAGTTCGTCGCGAGTGCTGTCCAGGTCACGCCAGACGTAGGAGTGGATGTCGACAAAGTCGATGCCCGAATCGAGCAGGGCGAGAGGCCGGGCCGGGATACGGCGATCCCGGCGCGTGACGCCCATGAAGAAGCCCGGACGCTCCAGGCCCACGGCCGCAAAGGTGAACACACTGGCGCTGACCAGCGCATCCGGGTCTTCCTGTCGAATAGCGGCGCGAAGGTAGTCGCACCAGTTCACGAACACCGCGTCGAGGTAAGCCTGCCGGCCGGCATCATCCCCTAGGTCAAAGGTCCGTCCCCCGAACGCCGTCGTCTGCAGCGACCCGTCGAATGGCGGGTAGTCATCGTGCAGGTTCAACTCGTTTTCCAACTCCCAGGCCAGAATCGTGGGCGCCAGCGTGGGGTCGTGCTGGCGGATAGCGCGGATGAACTCGATAATGGTGTTCGCCCGTTCCCGGGCAGGGGTGCGGCAGAGCTGGAAGTTGTTGCGTTTGTAGTTCTCATCCCACGTTTCGAGGGGGAATTCGTACTCCGGATCGACCGGCAGTGCGCGCTCAGCCAGCCACGGGCAGCCCGTACCCCAGACGTCAAAGCTGACGATGACCCGAATGTCGTGCGCCCGCGCCTGCGCCAGAAAGTCCAGGAAGTTCGCCACGTAGCCGGGGGCAAGCTCAGTGGCCTCGCGGCTCGTGACGATCCCGTCCGCGGCCGCGACATAGGCGTGGAAGACACGAACCGTGTTGCAGCCCCAGTCCCGCAAGTCCCGCATCATCGCCCCGACAAAATCGCGGTCGTAGTGACTGGGTGAGAACGTGGCGTGCCCACGCTTGCCGGTCTTGAATTCGCCGACCACGCAATAGTTGACGCCGAACGGCGTGAACAAGGCGCCGGTCCGGGCGTTGACGAACCGTCCCTCCTTGAGGATGACAGGCGTGACCGGACCCGGCTCGGCGAGCGGGAGGGCTGTGGTCACCTGCCTTTGCGTCCCTGACTGGGCCACAGAGGAAGCGCCGGGGAAAAAGGCACAGCCGAAAACGGCAAGAGCGGCGAACAGATGACCCAAGCTGTCCGGGATGATGATGGTTCGTACTGTCATGCTGTCGGTCTCCGGTTTGCGCTTCGCGCCGCGTTCCCTACCATTCGAGGACCAGCATCTGGTGGGCACGGACTTGGGGAACCACTGTCTCCAACACCCCTTCGACCATCCGGAACGGCAACGACTCACCGGTCAGAGGCAGGCGGACCGCCCGGATGGTCTCCGGGATGCGGACCGCGACCGGAACGTCAAACAGCGGGGGGGTATCTTCGATCACCAGGCAGCGGCCACGCTTCAGCGGCGGCGCGTACAGGAGGTGGACGACATGCCGTTTCCGGCGCGGCTGGGTGACCAGCGTGGCGCGGCCGGCGCTGGGCATGTCGGTGCGCAGCAGCGGCTGGGTGTACAGCAGATCGAGCGCGTTGATGAACACGTCGCGGTGCAGCCGGGCGCCGTGTTCGTGGTACATCTTGCCGAGTGCATGGGCCAGGAAGACGATCCGCCCCTTCCGAAGAGCGCCGGCATGGTCGGCAGGTTCGAGGCGATTCGGGGTGTTCTGGTGCGAGCAGTAGTGCCCGTAGGTCCGGTCGAAATGCGGCTCGTGAATCGCGGCCAGGCTCCGGCCCGAGGCGGGCTTGACCCGCAGGGCGGCGGCGTAGTTGAGGAACGGGGAGCGTACCAGGCCTTTCCCCAATGTCGGACCGAGAGCCAGGTAGTCCTCTTTGTACTGCGCCGGGCCGAGGTACTCGCCGCCAATGTCGAACAGCAACGTGTCCGCTTCACGGTCCAGCGCGGACTCGCCCAGGACCAGCAGGGAGCCGCCGCGACGGACGTAGTCGCTTAAAGGCGCCGCGGACTCCACCGTCAGGAAGCGGCTGCCGGGCAGAATGACGGTCTGGAAGCGGGACAGGTCGTCGCCGGGTTCGACGACGTCGAAATCTCGCTGCGCTTCCAGCAGCATGGAGGCAACGCCTTCGGCATGCGCCAGAGCGTCCGTGGCGCGGCCGGGACCCATCCCGGCGACCATGGCCAGATTGGTCAGCGGCGCGGCGCCGAGGCCGTACGCCTCGATCTTGCGGACATACCCGTAGCCCACGCCGATGTTGCGGTAGGTATCCAAGTCCATGGCGCCGGACGGGTGGAGCTGATCGCCGAACGAGCAGGAGGCGCCGTAAGCAACCATGGCGGCGGCCTCGTAGCGGATCGCATCCGGGTGTTTGAAGCCGCCGAACTCTCCCCACATAGTGTGGAACTTCCCGGACATGGCCAGGTAGGGCTTGCCCTGCCGACGAAGGGCCCTGGCGCGCATGGGGAACTTGTCGTAACCGCCCCAGGTCGTGGGCAGGTCCTCCAACTCCAGGTGCGTCTGCTGGTCAAGAACATCCTGCGGGGTGCCCAGATTGGCCCCGCCGTTGAAGAAGGCCGTGGCCTCGGGGTGCCGCTCGTGGATGACGGCGCGGCAAGCCCTCATGAAATCCACCCACTTGTGCCGGGTGTAGGCCTTGACAGCGGTTTCGCTCTCCAGGTCAAGTCCCTGTTTGGCCATGCCCGCGCGACAGGTTTCGCAATAGCAGGTGGCGGGCCCGAAGCAGATATCGTAGAACAGACCGTCGACCTCGTATGCCGTGCAGAGCTCGCGGGTCTGAGCCAGGATCAACTTGCGGTAGGTGCCGCTCGGGCACAGGAACTTCCACGACACGATCGGTTTGGGGGTTTCGGGGGTCGCTTCGAGATCGAAATTGACCGTGGCGATGGTTCCGTCCTGCTTGCGGGCGCACCATTCGGGGTGCATTTCCGCGTCGTTAGCGGACCAACCGACGGTGACATAGATCGGGCAGCGCACGTTGATGTCGTGGCAGGCCTGGATCTGCCGGCCCAGCAGATCGGTCTTGAGTGTCGGGTGCACCATTCCCGCCTGCGTCGGGTAGTACGACCAGGAATGATGGCACTTGGCAAAGATCGTGATTGAGTTCACGTGTCCCAGTTTGAGGGCCTTCTGGAACTGCTTCGCGTCGAACGCGCTGCCGACATTCGGCATCAGTTCGGACGTGTGGAAATCAAGGTGGACCTGGCGGCTTCTGAGAGGTTGCATGGATGGGGATGCTCCTTTGTTTACTTCCGAGCAGAAAATAGGTATCGACAGATCCCGCGTCAAGGGGTATATTCGCGCCAAATATGTGTACAAAAGCGCCATGTTTACTCAAGTTCACTACGTTGTGTCAATCCAGTTTATGAATATTGTGGCAACGAGATAGAGCGGCGGTTAGGCCGAACCGGATTCGAGGAGCAGGCATTCCATGCAAGAGGAACCACGCTTCGGGGTACGTATTCTGTGTTGCCAATATGCCGTGCTCCCCCACTGGAACTGGGATCACCTGGCGGCCCCCTACTGGCGCTTCTACTGGAACAGGAGCCGGAACGGTGTGGTCCGCCACGAGGACCGCGAGATCGCCATGCCCGCGAACTCGATGTTCCTGATCGCCCCCGATACCGACTACGACAGCCGCAGCGACGATCCCATCGAACAACTCCACATTCACTTCATTGCTGACCGCCCCTTCGATGCGCCTCCTCCGGGGATACTCGCGTTGCCATTCGAGCCGGAACCGTCAACGCTGGTGGGGATTCTGGTGGAGGGCACGGTTGATGGAGCTGTAACGCCCGGACAGTTGGCGGCCCGGTGTGCCTTGTGCTGCTGGGCGCTGACCCATGTGCCGGAGTCCTGGCTCCGGCACGGTTGCCCCGACGATGCGATCGGCCGGGCACAGGACTACATGCTCGGAAAACTGAGCCAGCGGATGACGAACGCGGATATCGCGGAGCGCGTGAACCTGAGTGTGCGGACATTCCTGCGCCGTTTCCATGAGGTAACGGGCGAAAGCTGCCAGGACTGGTTTCGGCGGAGACGCATCCAACAGGCCTGCCTGCTCCTGCATCTCACGCGCCGCGGCATCGACCAGATCGCCGCCGAATGCGGGTTCTGCGACCGCCACCATTTCTCCCGCGTCTTCAAGGAATTGCGCGGAATTCCCCCGGCCACCTACCGCCGAATCAGCGTCCACCTCAACCGCCCATTCGAGAACCAGACCCCGGAAGCCTGACCTCCCGGTACGACATCGAAGCCGACCGTGCCGATCAGCCTGAGAAGGGAAAGAGCCCGTCCCCTCTTTCCTCCCTTGATATGGTTAAAACGGGGCGCGATGTCGACCCGCCCCGGGATGGTCCGGCTACTTTCGCGAAATGCCCGACAGGAGTAGGGGGAGCGTCTCGCTCCCGGAAGATCCCGGACCGGGACAGTCCGTCTACGTTGGGGGATGTCCGGCCAGGCAGAGCAGCTTGCCCTCGCGGGTGGCGAGGTAGAGGCGGCCGTAGGCGGCGATCAGGCCGTCGAAGACGGGCGGCGAGGGCAGGTCGTATTCGTGCAGTATTTTGCCGGTATCGGGATCAACGACCAGCAGCTTGCCGCCGGCCCGTCCTTCGAGCGCGGCGAGGGGGTCGTCGGACTTGAGGATGTCCGGGGCGCCGGCGACGAAGAGTTTGTCGCGCGTCTTGACCATGGCCCGTATGCGCAGGGGAAGCCACTGCGACCACGTCGGCGGGGCGATGCGGGTGTACCCGGTGCTCCTCGAGTCGCCGGTCACCGGCTTGTCGTAGGCGACACCCATCTTTTCGTCCACTGGCGGCAGCCACTTGATCGGCTTGGGGGTATCGGGTTTTCCACGGTAGAGGTAGGGCTCGTTGTCGTTCGGGTCCGCCATGAGCAGGTAACCGGCTGTTCCGGGGAAGAACATGGGGCTGTGGATGTTGCGTCGTGTGTAGCACTTGACGGCGTAGGTGGTCGTGTCGTCGAAAGCAAGGAGCTGTCCGGCCTTCGGGGATTGGTTGGCGAAATGGGTCGGCCAGTGCTTCGCGGCCATCCAGAACGATCGGTTCCACCCGTTGTCGTCCAGAAGCCCCGCCCAGGACGACACGTACTGCCCCGGTTGCTTGCCCTTGCCGCGCAGATCTTGCGGAGTCCGCAGGTTGAGCTCCCGGTCGAAAGTGCAGTTGCGCATGAAGATGTAGGTGCCGTCGGTGGTGAGCACATCATCCAGGGCCGCCACTTCGGGCCGCCCAGCCTTCGGGTTGTGAACGTCCACGTGCGGACTCCGCACGACCGTGTGGTACAAGAGGTCGCCGCTGATGGCGTCCAGGCCGTAGAGGTGGATGCCGCCGTCCAGGTAGCTGGAGCGTCCTGCCGTGAAATAGGCGATCGGCTTGCCGTCGGGTGAATCGAGCAGCAGCACACTGCCGTGAACGGGCCAGGCGGATTCGAGGCGGTTGTAGGAGACAACGCGCCGCTCCTCGGGGGCGGCCCGGAACCGCCAGACGAGTTCGCCGTCCGTGCTCGCGAGGCAGGTGACCCAGCCGTCCGCGGACCCGACGTAGACGCGTCCCGCGTGTATGCTGGGCGGCGAATCGATGCGTCCGCCGGCCGTGAACCGCCAAAGCAGCTTACCGGCGGTTGCGTCCAGGCAATCGAGACGATAGTCGTCGCGGCTGGCGATGAACAGCTTGCCCTCGGCCGCGGCCGGTTGTACGGGGCGCTCCCCGATTGGCACCTGCCAGGCCGTTTTGAGGTCTACCGGGACGCTTGCGAGGTTGGTTCCGCGCCGGCGTGCGTCAGCTCGGAAGGTTGGCCAGGCGGCGCCTGTCTCGGTGCTGTCTCGGGCGATGGGGCGGTCAAAGACCGGGCCGCGCACGAGTGGGTTGGCCGCCTCAGGGGCTGGCTCCAGACCGCGGCGCATGACCAGTGCGTTCAGGTTGTGCAGCGTTCGGACGATCTGGCATTGGCACTGGTTCGGCGTCATGTAGAGCAACCCGTTGGCCGGCATGGCACCGTACCGGCAGGCGGGTCTCAACCAGATGCCGCGCATGTGGTTGTCGCCTTTGAGGTCAAGGAACTCCACGGCGCGGCTGCCGAGGAGCAGATACCGCTCGGTGGCCCGGGAATGGTAGCAGCGCGTGTGCCCCATGGGCTCGATCAGGTTCGCAGGCACGGTCACCTGCCGAGTGGGCTTCCCGGTTCGGAGATCCAGCGCGTCACGGTTCGGCCAGGGCTCCATCTTCGGCTTGGGGCGATGGAAGTAGAAGACGGAACCGTCGATCACGTACGCTTCCGGGGGGAGGCGGAAGCCGTAGCCGTCCCCGCCGGGTGCCGACCACAGCAGGTCGCCGGTCTCCGCCGCGCGCGCCTCGAGCGTCTTCTGCTGCAGCACGAGCAGCACGCCGTCGTTGGCAACAAGCGAAATGTCAGGATACAACCAATGCTTCGACCGCAGTCTGGCCGCCAACGGTGCGCGCCATGCCTCGGTGCCATCCTTGAGTCCGAGGCAGACTACCTCGTCACCGTCGCAGACGAACACACTTCCGCCCGAAGCCGCAAGTGTCGAGTCCGCGTATGCGCCGGTCGCCCTACGCTCCCATAGGACCTCGCCCGAATCCGGGTCTGAACAGAGGAGATCCTGCCGGTCGCTGGTCCTGGCCACAAGCAGCAGGCGTCCGCCCGCAAAGAGGATTTCCTGGGTGCCGGTGGACCGGGCGCACGTGCGCAAGACGGTTCCGGTGGAGGCGTCGATTACCGAGACAGGTGCGTGATAGCCTAGGGTTACGAACACTCGGCTCTCGGTGGCTACAAGCCGGCGCGCGAGCGTGACGGGCAGATGGATGCGCAGGTTATCCTTTGCCGCCCAGTCGCCACCAGCGCGTTCCGGATCCCACTGTCGCCAGCCCCAATCGGGTATGGGACAACGCCATAGCTCCACGCCATTGAATGCATCACGCGCGATCAGGAACCACTTTTCCGCCAAGCGCTCGTCGGTGATGCCGGGGGGGCCCTCGTCGACAACATAGAAGACTCTGCCCCCGGCGGTGACCATGGCCGGCATGCTCGTGTCATGTTCGTGACTGCGCGAGAACTTGGGCGGCGCATCCCACTGCAGGGCGTTAGGCGGCCCGACACGCTTGTCCTGGGCTACGGCGTTGTTATCCGGGCCGTGCAAGTAGTGCGTCCATTCGTCGATGTCTCCCGGCCATGGCTTGTCGATCCGGCGCCAGTCGGTCATCTGCGCTTCCGTCGCGGTTGTACCGGCGGGATCCGCAACGGTCTCGACCCAGGCATGGCCACCGGGGGCCAGCACGCGCAGAATTTCGTCGTCGGCAACAGTCAGATCACCACGCGACATGACGAGCGCGTTGACCAGACCGTCTGCGTACGGCAGGCGCGTATCCCCCCACGCCTCGATCGACACGGGACCGTAAAGCCGGCGCGCGCGAACATGCTGCCTGGCGGCGGTGACGTTAGCCGGACCGCGCTCGAGGCCGTACACCAGGAAAGCATCGCTCGCGTGCAGGTCTGCGGACAGGTGTCCGTTGCCGGCATTCACGTGCACGACCAGTCCGCCTGTCACCTCGGCGGCTTTCAGGAGTTGCCCGGCAAGGCCCGTCTGCGGGGCGTCCGCGCCGAGGCAGCAGCGAAGAGCCAGGAGCAGGTGGGCGACAACGGACGAGGCACAGCTAGGGAGTCGTCGAAATGGGTGTGGCATGTGTTTTACGTTCTCTCATTGTGAGTTTTCAATCAGGTTCCGCAGGGCGTCCAGATAGTAGTCCGGGGGGAGAATGCCTTTCCCGGACTTGGTGGGATAGATGGCGCGGCCGAAGTTTTGGCCCTCCTCGAAATCGTTCCAGTGGCCGACCAGAACGAGGTCCGGGCGCGGGTCCGCCATCACCAGGTTGAACTCGGTGGTGAGAAGGTGTTTCTCGTCGCCTTCCGAGCCGTCAATCGCCATCCAGCGGCGGCGGTCGGCCGTGTGGCGAAGAACTTTGTTCTTGAGTTCGAAACCCGGCATGACCATGGCAAAGATACACTCGAGACCCGTTTCCAGATTGGTGTGGGTCAATTTCCGTGGCCGCACGACCTTGGGCGCGACGGGCGCCCAAGCCCAATTCCCGTCCGCGACCTGGGCCACATCCGGATCCAGCTTAAAATACACCATGTCCAGAATGAGGAATGGTTCGACACCGAAACGCTGAGCGAACGTCTTCTTCGCGACGGCAAAGGCGATGTGGAAATTGGCGTAGGTCTGCTTGTCCGTCCAGGACGCGTTGGTGCCGTACATGAGGATGATGGGGTGTCCGCCGTCAACGGGGGCCGCACCGTTGTGCGTCAACCACAGATCCTGGTCCTCTGCCATGTGCTCGAAATCGCCGATCCACTTTGCGGCCAGATAGTCGCGGCCGAAGGTCTCGTTGACCGGGAGGGGGACGACGGGTTCACCCTTGTGGTCAAAACGGTACTTGAGCCAGGGCGCTCTGCCGTTCTCTTCCTTGCCCGGGTACTTCTCCCGCAGGAGCTCGTACCGGTAATGGTATAACGTGTGGGAGGGTGAGTCGTCGAACATGCAGATCTTCAGCGGCACGCCCGTGTCGCGTATCGCCTTGACGAGGGACGGGATGATGTACTTCGATTGCCTCGGGTCGACGGCGGCGGTCGGGTCTTCGTGGTCATGACGGTCTCCGAAGGAATCGATCGCCACCCAGTCCAGCCCGCCCTCGCGCATCTGCCTGACCTGGTCGTGCCAGTAGGACAGTAGCGCGCAATCGTAGGTCCCGTTCTTGAGCTTGTCGGGATCCGAGGTCGTGGCCGCCGGCTTTCCATCGGGGTCGAGCGGGACGTACAGCATCCTGTCGAGGCGGCTCTGTCCGTCCAGCCCGGGGTACCGGGAGCCGTCCAGCCAATGCGGCTGGCCGGTGCAGTTGCGCCCCCAGATCGTGGTGCCGAAGCGTGTCTTCCTGTGTTGTTGCCAGAGCGCCTGCTTCTCCGCCGGCACGTTCTCCCAGGCACGTTTCGCGGCCTTCTCAGCCAGGCCGACTTCATCCTTGCCATGGAGGAAGACACTGGAAGACATTGAGAGGATCGCTGTCATGATTGCGGGGTAACGTATCATCATCAATTATCCCCTTTCTCGGATCAGAAAGAGCCCATCCAACGGGCCCAGTCTGACGTGTGGGCCGACGGTTTCGCCGTTGTTGTAGGCGGGGTCTTGGGATCCCTTCAGCCGCCGGTAGGGCTGACCGGGGAAGAGCGACTCCATCGGGAACTCCACGACGGAACACACGGAGCCGTTGAGCAAAACCACGCCATCGTCAAAAACGCGCCACATCACGTCAGCGCAGCCCGGGCGCAGTTCTATAGCACGCAGCTCCACGGTACCGGGCGCCTCGCCGATGCAGAACTCCAGCGTCCCTCTGCCTTCGGCCGGGGCGGTCAAGGTGAGCGCCACCTCGCGTGGATCGGTGAAGACGAGGAACTCCTGGTACGGACCGGGAATGCGTTTGCCCTCTCCGTTGTGAACGACGAGACGGACGGCGGCGTTGCGTGGGATGGCGCGGTAGCGCGGTTCCATCTTCGCAAATGGTCCGTCCCCTCCGGCGATGAGACGCAGGCAGTACTCACTGTGCGCTTCCAGGTTTACGCCGCTTAGCGGGAAGACGCCTTTCAGCTTGAAGAAATCGCGTTCCGACTGCCACAGCCCGGCCGCCTCGACTGTCAGCCGCACGGCGGCGGCGCCCACGCGAACGGGTTCGGCGGCGCGGTAGTCGCTGCTTGCCGACTCGATGGCTGGTGCCGGCTTCGAGGCGTCGAACCGCCAGACCGGTGCGCTGAGATGGGTGGTCAGGCGCATCGGTTCGGAGGTGGGTTGGCCGAGCCAGCCGCGGACATTGCGGTCGCCGGCGTGATACTCGTCGTAGTCGGGGGGCGGGGCGAAGCCGCCGAACCTCTCCCGCAGTTCGCGTCGGCCGGGGAAATCGCAGAGTTCGTGGGGCGCGCCGTAAGCGGTTCGGCCGATGTTCTTGCCGACATATCCGTTGCCCATGCAGGCGGCGGCCATGTTCAGCCGGTACCATGCGAGGGTCATCGGCGACTTCAACCGCGAGGCGTCGCCGCCGTGATAGGCCTCGTCCGGGTACTTGCTGTGCACGAAGCCAACATCGGGTTTGCGGCCGCGTTCGGCCCAGAGCAGGAGCGTGTCGAGGCTGCTCGAGAACCGCTGACCAGCCGGCACGACAGGCATCTGCATCGCATGCTCAAACTCGGCCCCGTTCATGATGTCGAAGAAACGCTGGTCGTCATTCGCGTTCACGTCGGCCACGAGTTGAATGGCCTCGCCCAGCCCGGCGAACGTCCCGGCCACACCGTGCCGGATGGCATGCAGGCAGTCGACCATGCCCAGCGCCCAATGGTTGACGCTGCCGACGAAGAAGTTGTCCGGCCGGCCGTCGAGGTCGCAGTCCACGCGGGATGAAACGCGGCCCGAAGGATAGAACATCCCGATCGATATGTCGAACACCAGGCCGTCGGCGGACGGGTAGTGCTCGTTCAGCATGCGCACGTAGTCCTTGGCGAAATACTCCGCCGCATTCAGCCCGGTGCGCGGATCGCGCGGGCAGAACCGTGTCAGGTTCGGATGCAGCCACCGCGTCACTTTCTCTGCCGTCAGGCGCGGGGTCAGCCGGTATCGACTGAAGACGTTGAAGGAGAACATGAGGGTCGAGCTGGGCGCGATGTACGCGTTCGGCGCAAACGCGTGCCAGGATCCCTCCTTGCCCAGCCGCTCGACCGTTAGGGTTCCCGCCTCTTCGTCCAGCGCCGTGATCGTCGCCAACTCGGCTTGCAGCCAGTCGAGGCCCCCGTCTGCGTCGCGCGGGCACATCACCACCTGCTTGTGGTAGGCGTCGAGGCCCGCCTCCTTGCGGAGTCCGCGAATGGTGCGCCCTAAGGTGTTCGGCTTGAACGGCGCCGTGTCCTTGACCTGAATGCTGACCGTACGTTGTTTCGCGGGGATGGCGTTCAGGCTGTCGGAGCCGGCATCGTAGAGCCAGTAGCCCAGGAAATCCGTGACCGGATGCAGCCCGTCCGCGAGCCCTTGCAGCCGGGGCGCGCGCTTGGCCGTTTCGAGCGTAACCGGATGCAGCCCCCAGTCTTCCAGGACCTGTTGCGGCAGGAACTGCCAGGCCCCTGCCGGCATGCCGTCGTGTTGGATCAGCACGGTCCGGTCGGGGTGACGCTTCTTGAACGCCTCCTCGACCCCGCGGCGGTCGTCACTCAACAGATCGGAAACGAGCATCTGGATGCTCTCCATCTCCGCGAGCATCTCCGGCGTAGCCGCGCGGAAGCTGACCGGCTTCGGATACCCCCCGGGCACGTCGGCCGCCGACACAGAGGACGCTGACGAGAAAAGCGCGGCGAGGACCCACAGGCCGAGTGCGTGCTTCAGTGTTTGCCAGCTTCTCATTTCACCCGTCCTTGTCTCCTGCCTGGCTTCATGACCTGCCTGCAGTGCCGAGGCGACAGACCTCGTTGGGTTTCAGGTTGAGTTCGTGCCGTTCGCCGTTGGCAAGAAGGTCGACCGTCCGTGGTTCGGAAGCGATTCCGACAACATCTTGCGGCGTGCCGTCCAGATCGGTCACGACGCGGAAGCCGCGGGTACAGGAGAAGAGCTCCGCGCCGTTGAGGTCGCCGGTGACGCGGTCGCTCTCCGCAGTCAGCGTCCAACTCCGGTCGCCCCAGTGCTGTGTGTAGCTGAAATCACCGGCACCTTCGGCCAACGCGGACCACCAGACACGTCCTTCGGATACGTCCACGTGGATGCCGTGCATGCGGGAGATGTATTCGAGCGCGGCGAGGATCATCGGGCCGTAACCGTCGGGTTTCGGGCCGGACGTAGCGCCCGTGATGGGATCGAGCTGCTGGGGAAAGGTGCAGCCGTTGCGGATCAGGGCGGGCAGGAGCCTTTCGCCAATGAGCGTGACCTCGGCGCAGTGCCCGTAGTTCTCGAGAGCGCGGATGGCGCGCTGGTAGGTCAGGCCTTGGGGCTGGCCGCTCCAGTTGTTGCCCGGCACGTTCCGGTACAGGGGCTCATTGACGGCGATCGAGACCAGCGGCGTGGGCGTCCAGAACTCGTCGGGATTGAGCAGGTGATGCTGGACGAATGCGTCGGCCATGTCCTGGGTGAAGATGCCGTGCCACATGCAGCGCAGATTGTTGTGGGTAAGCTCCGGCAGCGTCTTGCCGGTGCGGTCGCGGTCGAAGCAGGCGTGATGCGCAGGGTCCCACAAACCTCTGATGAGCCGTTGCCGGACGTCCTCAGCCTGCGCTCGCCAGAACGCTTCACGGCCGTTGCCCAGTTCACGTGCGATCTTCGCAAGCGTAGCCCGCCCGTCGTAGCTGTACGCCGTGACGTCCATCGAGGCGAAGGGCACGAGCACCTGCTCGCGCGTGGGCGCCGGGAGTCGATCGCGGTCGTGCTCGATCCAGTAGTTCCTGAATGCATCCGGATCCTGCGGATCGGGCGTTCCCGCGGCGCCGGGCGGCGTGTCGAAGGGCCAACGCGTCGGCGCATTGCGTGTGAGTAACCGTGAGCTGTGATCCTCGCCGGTATCCCAGACGCACCAAGTCTCGAGAATGCCGTCGCCGTCCGAGTCGCGGGTGCGCCAGAGGTAGGTGTCGTGGGCCTCGAGCGCCGCGTACAGCCGTTCCAGGTAGGCTCGGTCCCTGCCGGCCCAGAAGTACATGCGCCAGGCCGGGTCCGGAAAACAGTAGCCCTGGAACATTTCGTAATCGGCCAGGAGCCGCTGCTCCGGGAGCCAGACCATGCCCTCACGCGGCTCCGTGTCCCAATGCCGCTTGCGCGCGCTGTCGCCGGACACGACCATGCCGGGCAACCGGCCATCGTCGCGCTGGGTGAGCATGAACACCGTTTGATTGTTTAGTGCCACCTCGACGTCACGCTTGGCATACATCTCGCCGCCCATGGGCTGGGTCTCGAGCCAGGCGTTCGCGTAGCCGCCGCCCTCGACCAGGACCTTCATCGTAGGCGCGAATTCGACGATGTTCTCAGCCAGGCGCGCCTCGGCCGTGTCGAACAGCCGCTGCAGATCCGCATTCTGGGTTTGAAATGAAATACCGGTCTCTTGCACAGAGCACGTTCCTGCTGAGTTGATGTGCATCGTGAGAGGGTCCTTCCTTGAGCTGTCGCTACTCCACTCCGCCCTTGCTCACGAGCCTGCAGGCGGCTTTGACCTTGGCCGCCGCGGCGGCTGAGCCCGCGAGAACGTCAGCCTCCGTGAAATGGGTCGTGAGGATGGTCTGTTCTCTGCTGCGATGGTAGTCCCAGATGATGTGAATGAAGCCACCAGGGGTCTGTTGCCCGTCGGGGTAGGAGACGGGCGCTCGTTCGTCCAGCATCAGTCCGCCGGTCCAGGTGGCGCCGTCGTCCGTGGAGATGAAGGCCATCAATTCACGGCGCTGGGTCGGCCCTTCCGTGCGCACGTCGACGGGACCGTGCTTGACCAGCAGGAGGCTGCCCGATTGCAGGCGGGTGATGAAGAACCTGGACGTGCAGTGCTTGATGGCCGACGGGGTCAGTGGGCTCCAGGTGGTTCCGCCGTCACGTGAGACACTCTCGCCGATGCCGTAGCTGGTGCGCACCAGCATCCACAGCGGGCCGTTCTTCCGTTCCACGATCATCGGTTCGATCGGTTTGAGTTCATACGAGACCTCCAAGGCGCCTTTGTCGACGAAGGTCTCGCCCTTGTCGCGGGAGACCATGGCTCGCAGATGCGTGAGTTTCCCGGTGATGCGTTGCACAACGGGGAAGAGCCACTCGCCGCTGGACAATACCGTGGGCTTGTTCATCATCACGCCCGTGGTGATCCGCCTGGGTTTCGACCAGGACGGGGCTTCGCTGTCGGCCTCCGTGGTGGTTACGGCCCAGGCTTCCGCTCGCCGCGAGTCATGCCAGACGATCCAGAGCGTGCCGGTCGGGTCGACCCACGGCAGGGGGTCGTAGGCTTTTCCCGGCCCCGCTCCGTCCGGGTCGATGGCGAGGACTTCGCGCCAGGTTTCCCCGCCATCGCCGCTGGTGGCCACCACCACGTACGCGTGCGGACACCGTTCGATGATCTCGCCGGGAGTGGTTCCCGAATACCAGGCCGCCCACATCCGCCCGCCTCGGCTGATTGCCAGGCTCGGGACGCCCGTGCAGGTTCGGCCCACGCGCGAATGGGTCTGCGTCGAGGCGGGGTCGTGAATAAGCTTCGCGGGCTGGAACGGAACCTTGGGGTCGCCGACGGGGGCACGACCTTCCACTTCGACGCCACCGACCAGGGCAGGATCGAGAGCTGCAGCAGTCTGGCTCAGGGCTTTGCGGGGCCCGGGGCCAAGCAGTGCCATCGCGACCTGCGCGTAGATGCGCACCATGAAGTCGCTCGGGTGGTTAACGTGGTTGCTGCTGATGTCGCAGTAACGTTTGGTCTTCAGGAGATGCCCGCTCACGGACCAGATATCCGCGACCGCGACGCTCTCCGTCTCCAGCTCCTTCAACGCCGCGAGATAGCCGTCCATGGGAGCGAGCGGCCGCCAGTCAGCATTCGGCATCCACGAGGCTACAAGAATGAACTCGGTATCCGGCCTCTCCGCACGCACCAGCGCCATGATCCGTTTGAGGTTCGAGATGTAGGCGTCCACGGGCGTGGCGCGCCCGTCGTTCATGCCGAAGCCCAGGATGCACAGATCGGGCTTCTCCGGAGCCACGGACGATGCCGCAATCTTCAATCCCCATCCGGCACTGCCGCCGCCCTTCGAGGGATTGACGAAGGTGATCGGGCTCTTGTACGCCTGGCGCAGCCCACGCATGAGCAGTTCGCCCCAACCCGGCACGTACGGCGGGCGCCCACCGCGGCCACTGGCGCTGGCGCCGACGGAGATGCTGTCACCGAACAGGAGGATCTTGAGCGGATCGCCGTCCTGCAGCAGTCGGCGGGTGTGCGGGAGGCGGCCTGCACCGTGGGTGGGAACCGGGCCATTCCATGTCTCGGCCGGGGTGTAGGAGACCGCCAGTTGGCGGCTCCAGAAGAACGTGCCTTCCCCGAACGCGATCAGGCCGCCCTTGTGCGTCGCCATTGTGCCGGGCTCGGCGTCGGCGTTCTCGGGGAAGAGTTGAGCCCGAGTCAGGAACGGGATGGACGATCCCTCGGTCAGTCGCAGCGTGCTCCCGTCGAGCACGTAGTCGGGGCCTTCCCGGTAGGTAGTGTCGAGCGTATAGTTGCGCACCGTGACTTTCCCGGCCGGTTTGAAGAGCAGTTTTGTCGAGGCGGGTTCGCCGTTCTCGGAGACCGGCAATCCCGTCTCGTTGACGATGTGGCGTGTACTCCAGATCGGGGCGAGAATCTCCTCCAGCGTCCACAGAGGGAAGTGTTTGCCGGTGGTGACAGCCAGCGTGGCCACGCCTTTTTCCGGCGTCCTGACCGTCAGGCCGGAACTCGGCATCTGTCGCACACGCAAGGCCAGTTTGCCCCCGGAGACCAAAGAGAAGAAGGCATCCGGGAAAACGAAGAGCGCGACCTTTTCGCGCGGCGTGAGTGTTGTCTCCGTGATGAAGCGCTCCGCCTCGTTCCCCGGTTCGACGCGGAACAACTTGAGCGTGGTCCCGGCGCCGGTGCCGGTGACATCGAGGCGTACGGCGACCCGCACGTCCGCGGGGGCTCTGTCAGGCAACGCTGTCAGCTCAAAGACGAGATCACCCGCGAAAGCCTCTTCGTCCGTCGTTTCGCGGATCGTCAACGACGAGGCAAACCGCCGCACGTTCGGGGCCGCTGGCGGCGCCGAACGAGGCGCCTCGGCGGCAAGGACCGCGCTCAACGATGTCAAGAGTGCGGCGGCCATGATTCCAAGGGTGCGTGCCATCATTCTGAGGCTCCATGTGGTGGCGTTGGGTGGGAGACGTCCATATGTGTTCGGATGGCCATGGGCGGCTCCCGGACTCCGGTCACTTCCTGGGCCGGGTCGCTTTGTTGATCAACACCCGGAGCCTGGCCTCCGGACCAGGAGCATCGGCGAGAATATCGTTCTCGCGGATAACGGCCATCAGGATCTCGCGGTCCGAATAGCGACCGCGGTCGTAGATGATGTAGAGCTGGCCGTCTGCCGTTTCGGTGGCATCCGGGTAGGAGACGTCTTTGCGTTCATCGAGGAGCAGCTTGTGCGGCCAGGTCTTTCCGTCATCGTCGGAGAGCAGGGCGGTCATGTGGCTGCGCCATTCGAGGAAGCGGTTGCCCTCGCGAGTGAAGCCAACGTGGTTGACCAGCAGCAAACGGCCGGAACGCAACCGCCGGATGTGGAAGCGTGAACCGGGTCCATCCACACCGGCGGCGACCACCTTGCTCCACGACACGCCGCCGTCTTCTGAGACACTCTCGGCCATTCCCTCGCCCCGCCGCATCAGCATCCACAGTGAGCGGTCTTGGCGCTCGACGATCATGTGTTCGAGGCCGCCGCCACCAGCGCCCCCGATCCAGTCAAAAGTCTCGCCATTGTTCTTAGACCGGACGACTCCGGCGCCGTGGGCCTTGTCTCCCCACATGGCCACCGGCAGCAGCCACGTGCCGTCGCGCAGCACGCTCGGTTTGTTCATCATGATGCCGTCGCAGATCCGCACCGGGGCCGTCCAGGGGGAATCGGCCCGGCTAGGATCCCGGCAGACGGTATACCATACGCCCCAGCGCCCGTCGTGGAGCTTCTCGGATGCGTCCGCCTGGGCGTAGAACAGGAAGAGGCGTCCGTCCGGTGCGGTCCACAGACATTGGTCAAAGGCGCGGATCGCCCCTGGCGCGTCGATGACCAGCACCGGCTCGCCCCAGGTGGTGCCGTCGTCGCCGCTGGTCACTACGAGGACGTGGTTGTCGCCACACTCGCCGCGGCCACCGGAGTACCAGGATGCCCAAAGCCGACCCGATGCCTCGTCGCGTGCGATGCCGGGAATGCCCTGGTACAACCGTGCGGCGGTCTGATATTCCTCGCCCGGCGACGTGTTCAGCGGGACGGCCGCAAGCGCGTCGGCCGGCGGGCGCCGTCGGGCCCCGTCAACACCCGGCGCAAAGACCGCGACGGCCCACTTGCCGAAGGTGACCGTGTCACCCTCGGCGCAGGTCTTCTGGTACAGTGTGCAGTAGTTGCCGGCCGAGCCGGGGTTGAACAGGGCCACCTCCGGCAGCGCTACTTTCGCGAATCCCTGTCCGGTCAGCGCCTCTGACTGGCTGTCGCCGTTGCGGTCCGGTTGCGGAGTCAGTACGTAGACCACACCGGGCCGGGTGCAGCGCACGTGTTTCGTGCCTTCGATCGTGGTGCGCACGAAGTTGACGCCTGCCAGTGCTCCAGGGCATGCGGCCAGGGTGTAGCCGCGATCCGTGAACAGCGTCTCCCCGACCTCGAACGGCTGCACGGTCGCCCCTTCCAGAGCAAGCGCCCCGGCGGGGGCTTTCAGGAACGGCACACCATCCCTGTTGTCCCTCAGCGGCGGCGGCTCCTTCTTCCGCTCGAGGCCGCCCGACCCCTCGCTGATGAGCATGCGAAGCCGGACAGCTCCGCTGACCGCCTTCCCCGCCGCCGCATCTTCCTCGCGGAAAGTCGCCATCAGGATGTGCCGGGCGCCGGTCCGGTCGTAGTCGTACGTCATCCAGATCGCGCCGTCCGCGGCCTGCTGGCCGTCCGGGTAGGAGACGCCGCCGCGTTCGTCGAGCATCAGGCCGCCGCCCCAGGTCTTGCCGTCGTCGGTCGAGACGAAGGCCATGAGGTGCGACCGGCCGGTTTGCCTGTCCATGGGGCCGTGCTTGACGAGCAGCAGGTTCCCGGACGCCAGCCGCGTGATGAAGAACCGGGCATTCGGATGCGGGATGGACGAGGGTGTGAGTTCCGGCCAGGTGACGCCGCGGTCCGTGGACACGCTCTCGCCGATACCGTAGCGGGTGCGGACCAGCAGCCAGATCGAGCCGTCCTTGCGCTCTACGAACATGTGCTCGTCGGCCTCGCGCGCGTCCTTTGGCACATTGCAACTGCCGCGCAGGGTCCAGGTCTTGCCAGCATCGGTAGAGACGACGAGCTGCGCACTATTGTCCCCAACACTCCAGCCTTTGTTGCCCCATTGGCTGATCGGCAGTCCCCATTCGCCGGAGGAAAGCACGAGCGGCTTGCACATCATCACCCCTTCGCGGATGCGGCGCGGTTGCGACCACTTGGGCTGCGCTGCATCGGGCTGGGCGGTTTCCGCGCACCACACCTCCGGTTTGACAGACGGCCTCCTCTGCGCCCAAAAGAGGAACAGGCGGCCATCCGGCGACACCCACACCTCGGGATCGAACGCCCGCACCGGTCCGTCGCCATCCGGATCGACCACAAGCACTTCACGCCAGGTCTCGCCGTTGTCGCCGCTGGTGCCGAGCACGACGTAGTTGTTCTGGTCTTCGCCGGGCGTCTTGCCGGCGTACCACGTAGCCCACAACCGCCCTCGCGGGGTTACGGCCAGACTGGAGATGCCCTGGAAAGCCCGGTTGGTGACCGCATGGAGCGGGAGGCCCGGCCCCACATGTCGCGGAACTTCGAGAAACGCTTTGTCACTCGCGGCTGCACAAACAGTACTCGTGGCCATCAGTAGAACTCCGATTGCTTTGTTCATATCAACCACCCAATCACTCGTTGCGGGTGCCAGTTTCTTCCAGCTTCCCAAACATGATGCGTTCCTTGATGCTCGGCGATGAATCGCCCTGGGTGACGCAGAGCCAGATCGTTCCTTCGTGCTCGTGGAAGGTGGGGTACTGGAAGGAGTGTGGCGTCTCGAAGCGGTACTTGCGCTGCCACGTTTTGCCATCGCGGGAGATGTCCAGGTTGAACACGCTGCGGTTTGCGCCCTGGATGCGCGTGGCCTCCTGCCAGCCCAGGTAGTAGACGCCGCCGAAGCGGTCGAAGGTGGGCTTCGAGTTCGCGCCGTTCGGCACAAAAGGCATTTCCCGGCCCACGTTCCACGTTCGGCCGTCCGGGCTGGTGGTGAAGTGATAGTTGCCCTTGTCGTTACGGCAGATGGCCATCCAGGTGCCGTCGGGCAGACGGTTCACGGCGGATTCGCTCAGAGCCGCTGATTGCGGCTCGTTGTAGTGGCCGAGCACTTCGAAGGTCTCCAGGTCGTCATGCACGAGCGCCAGTGCGTTCTGCTGTCCGGTGAAGTTGTTCAACGCGACGTAGAGCTTGCCATCCAACTTCGGTAGCGTCAAAAGTTCTATGAAAACAATGAAGAGAGACTGAGCCGGTATGGAGAATGGTGTGGTTTACCATGACGCTTGCTACCGGGCAAGTTCAGATCCGGCATAAAGCCGCTCGTTCC
>Ga0209249_1001422_pt1 | contig 23194 bp, 21 predicted proteins | sample SaaInlV_200m_DNA_4_FD_184653 | JGI IMG/M metagenome (GOLD analysis project Ga0209249, IMG submission 184653) | Marine microbial communities from expanding oxygen minimum zones in the Saanich Inlet - SI037_S3LV_200m_DNA (SPAdes) (version 2) | ecosystem: Environmental > Aquatic > Marine >...
ATACGCCATCCCCAACAGCTACATTTACGCCAACTTTGACCCCAACAAATACAGCAACCCCAACGAGTACATCTACACCTACAGAGACACCCCTCCCAACTGCGACACCATACCCTACGAAAAAGCCTGCTCCGCCCGCAGAACCTGAACCAGAATATATTCCCAGCGGCGAAAAATATGTACTCGTTGATATTTCTGAACAACGTCTTTATGCCTATCAGGGAAATACCTTAGTTTATAGCTTTATCGCCTCAACAGGGATGAATGGTGGCACCGCCACTGGAAATTTTAGTGTTTTGAATAAAATCCCCAGTGCTTATGGCTCAACCTGGGATATTTGGATGCCCTCCTGGCTCGGTATTTATTGGGCAGGCTCTTTACAAAACGGAATTCACGCGCTCCCTATTATGTCGAATGGCGCAACTTTATGGGCCGGCTATTTAGGAACGCCCATCTCTTATGGTTGTGTTGTTCTCGGATCTTATGAAGCTAGTTTGCTCTATAATTGGGTTAATATTGGTACTCCTGTAAATATTCAGTGGTAACGAGTAAGGCCTAAAAAAAATGAACGAAAGAGAAGCTCAAGCAAAAGAAGCGATTAGAAAAGCATATCTTGCTTTCAAGGCAGGGGATAATAGAAACGCGTATGCTTGGGCAAAAAAGGCCGCACAATTAGCCCCACAAATCGAAGATTCGTGGCTCATACTCGCAAGAGTCTCTAAGCCTGAGATGAGCATCCGGTTTTTGGAAGAAGCACTAAAGATTGACCCCAATAGTCCACGTGCTCAAAAGGGGTTAAGATGGGCGAGACGCAAAATCTCTCCACAAGAGAAGCAAGCCGAGGTTTCACGCGCGAAGCGAAAAAATATTCCCCCAAAGAAAAAGAAAAGTCGCATTCCTCTGTTTTTAGCTGGAATATTTCTCATCATTTGCCTAGTTGGAGTTTCTTTTTTAGCGCTCAATGTGTCCACCGCACAGGCGCTTTTTAGCAATGCGCCTACAGCAACTGCATCGCTCACGCCACAACATTGGGCACTGGGAACCATTGCAAAGCCAACTTATACTCCCTCGCCAACATTAACATTCACACCCACCACCACCTTTACCCCAACCCTTACCAATACACCTACTCAAACTTTTACCTTAACGCCATCGCCTACATTTACACCTACCGATACGCTTACACCAACTATTACAAATACGCCCGCACCAACAAATACACCAGCCCCAACGAATACTTTTTATCCAACCAATACCCCGCAGCCTCCCGCGCCAACCTCACCAGCAGTCAGTGGAGGAGAACATTGGATAGAAGTTAACCTCAGCCATCAACGCCTATATGCCTACGCGGGCGATACCCTCATAGATTCTTTTGTTGTTTCAACTGGCACTTGGCAAACCCCCACGGTAACAGGATATTTCAGTATTTATCTCAAATACCTTTCTACTACTATGTCAGGGCCAGGTTATTACCTCACCAATGTCCCCTATGCCATGTATTTTTATGGAGATTATGGCATTCACGGCACCTATTGGCACGATAATTTTGGCACGCCCATGAGCCATGGCTGTGTTAATATGCGTAGCTCAGAAGCTGGCTGGCTTTATAATTTTGCCCCAGTAGGCACGCTTGTTTATGTTCACTATTAAAAAATGTCCCCTCTTTTAGATTCTATTACTCGGCGCGATTTTCTCAAGCTTACTGGGCTTGGCCTAGCTACTGCTTTGGGATGCAAGCCAAACGCAGCGCACGCGGCATCTGGCTTGCTTGCAGACCAGATGGGCAGAGTGGCGGTGAAAAACATCCAGCTCTTCGAAAAGCCCAGCTTCGACGCTGTGCCAACAAAAGAGCTTTGGAAAGATATTACCCTTCCTATCACGGGCATCACCGTTAGCGAAGATAAAAGTGCTCATAATCGTATTTGGTACGAAATGGGAGAAGAAGGCTACGCCTACTCTGGCGAAATTCAACCAGTCCAAACAAGATTAAACCGTGTTAGAAAGACACACCCCAAAACGGGAAGTTTAGCAGAGGTTACTGTCCCTTATACCGATGCGCGCGAATATCCAAATGAAGAATCGAAACATATTTATAGACTCTATTATGAAACGACACATTGGATTATAGAGACCATTACCGACGAAGTTGAACAAAAACTTTGGTATAAACTGCGCGATGATAAATGGAAAGACCAATATTATTATGTGCTGGCCGAACATTTACATATTTTCACAGCAAAAGAATTAGCCCCAATTTCACCTGATGTGCCAGAATATAAGAAATCGATAGAGGTTCGCCTTAGTCAACAACTTGTTGTAGCTTATGAAGGGCTTACGCCCGTTTTTGCCATGCGAACTTCCACAGGTACACGCCAAAGAGACGGAAATTATTATACGCCGCAGGGAATTTTCAAAACTTACTATAAACGCCCCAGCCGCCATATGGCAACAGGAAATCTTGCTTATAATGGTTTTGATTTACCCGGTGTCCCCTGGGTCGTTTATATTACCAATAGCGGGATTTCTTTTCACGGTACTTATTGGCATAATGATTACGGCTCTCCGCGCAGTCATGGTTGCATAAATCTTAGCCCTCAAGCCGCAAAATGGATCTATCTCTGGACAAGTCCAGTAGTGGCCCCAGAACGAGAATATGTTTATGGTTATACAGGAACACATGTAGAAATTATTCAATAGAGTGCCTAAGAAATTGCCTCGTAATATACGCCATTATTACCCCATCTAATTATCAGAAAAAAACAAAATTTAGGAAGCGTTATTTTTCTAAATTCCCGATTCTCAATTTTTAATTCTAAACTTATGAAAAATCTTCCTTCTACTTTTACTAGACGAGACTTTCTCAAATTTAGCGCAGCAGGCGCACTTGGCTTGCTTATGGCAGATTTGGGTTTAGATGATGTCCACGCCGGTGCTCCCGCTCTTCAACAGCAGGGTCGTACAACGTGGAGCAGCCTCACCATTTACGATAAGCCCGCTTTTAACGCGAAAGAAGTTAATCTCTACGGTCGGGATGTTGTCCTGCCCATCACCGAAAAACTGATTGTAGAAGGGCAACACGCCTATAATCACGTTTGGTATCGCATCGGTGATGAGGGTTTCGCTCACTCGGCATTTCTTCAGCCTGTTTTCACATCCTATAATATGCCCGTCCACGATATTTCGCAAAAGAGGGTACTTGCTGAGGTAACTGTTCCCTATGTTTTGGTGCGTTTAGGATCAAGCTATTATTACAATCCAAAATTGCGCTATTATTATGGGACAACACATTGGGTTGACCAACTTATCCAAAATTCGGAGGATGGAAGCTATTGGTACCGAATTTACGATAGGCAAGTGAGCGAATATTTTTATGTGCCAAGTTATAGTTTGAGAATTATTTCTGATGAAGAACTTGCGCCTATTTCGCCCGATGTGCCCGCAGAAAAAAAATCAATTTTCGTTGATTTAAACAGTCAAAAAATGGTCGCTTATGAAGGCGATATACCAGTGATGACTTCTCTTGTAGCGAGCGGTTGGGGCGGGACAACTACCCCGATAGGAGAATTCAGCACCTACCACAAAGCCGCTTCTGTTCACATGACAGACGGTGCAGGAGATGCTGCGAATTACGATTTGCCGGGTGTTCCTTGGGTTTCTTTTTTCACGGGAAACGGAGAAGCCTTTCATGGTACTTATTGGCATAACGATTTTGGCGATACGCGCAGTCATGGTTGCGTGAATACGCCTGATAATATCGCAAAATTTATTTATTTATGGACAACGCCTCATGTTCCTGCGGAGGAGGATTATCTTCATCTCCCTGGAGAGGGCACAAAAGTAATTATTGTCCCTGGAAATTCTGAAGAATAAAAAAAGGAGAAATTCATGCATTCAGCTTTCATACACTCTAAATATCTACTCAAACGTCAAGCCATTGCCTTACAGGGCAAATTCCGCTTTTATGACCCAAATGGAAATTTGGTCATGTTTAGCAAGCAGAAAATGTTCAAAATGCGCGAAGATATTCGTGTTTACTCAGATGAGACTCAAGCGCAAGAAGTCTTGATTATCAAAGCACGCAGTATTATTGATTTTTCTGCGGCTTACGATGTTCTAGACGCAACCACAAATGAGCATATTGGCACATTACGCCGCCAAGGGCTAAAATCTATGCTCCGTGACGAGTGGGATGTGCTAAATCCTGCTGGGCAAGTTATTGGCTCTCTCTTTGAAGACAGCATGGGGCTTGCTATGCTTAGACGACTTCTTGCAAGTTTCATTCCCCAAAATTATGATATTAGCATTGGCGAAAAGGTTGTAGCAGATTTAAAGCAGCCCTTTAATCCTTTCCGCTATGAACTTGAATTAGACTTCAGCATGGATACCAATAATCAACTTGATCGCCGCCTCGGCATCGCGGCAGGGATTTTGCTAGCTGCCGTAGAAGGTAGACAGTCCTAGCCTATTACAAAAAACATATAGAACTGGCAGGTCTTGACTGACCTGTCAGCTTTCAAATAATAAAGGTACTAAATATGTCAAAAAAACCATTATTTGCAGGTCTCGTTATAGATGAATTTGATCGCCCAGCAGAGACTGCCTTGGTTGGCAATGAATATTGCTATGTCGTAGATGATGATGGTTTTCGTCGTCATATCTCTTCTGAAAAAATTGACCGCCAAGTTTTAGAAAAAATGGGAGAACTCATTAAAGGTAATGAAGATTTACTCGGCGAGCAAACTGCCAAGATGATGGGGGAAGATGATATTTTCTCACGCGCTATGATTCAGCAACAACTTGAAAATATCGAAGGGCAATTTGAGAAAATAATGGAAAGCGGCATCCCAGAAGAGGGGCGCAGCTATATGGGTATGATGGGCTTTAAGATTATCATCAATATGCATGGTGATGTGATTCGTCTCGACCAGCCTAGTGGATTACCAGAAGACGAGTAAAAAGTTTTTATCATAACGTTATTCTAGGGGGAGAAATACCAGCCAGAGAATGTATTTAGCACTCATCCCTTCATCTTTTACAGTACAATAGCCCCGTGTTCAAAGAAACGAAAAAACTCCTCCCTGTAAGCTTGATACTTTCTGCCATCTTTGCTCTTTTTGAAGGTGGCAATTACGTCCTTGCATGGCTCCCCGCTTTCTTCATCTTTTTTCTCGGCATTAGCGCACTATATAGACTCTGGGGCTGGGCAGGAAAATCACGCAAATTACTTTTCATCATTGCTCTCGCGCTCATCTTACGTCTAATATCAGCTGTTGCCTTAGAAGTTTTTCTCCCCATCAATGGATACCCAGACAGCGAACAACAACAAGCAGGCTACGTTTTCTATGACGCATTCAGACGCGATACCGCCGCCTACGATTTAGCCCAAAGCGATTCTCCCCTTATCACTGCCTTTAGCCAAAAAGACCATACTGACCAATATGGTGGGCTACTTTTTTTTAGCGCAAGCACTTATCGCTATCTCTCCCCAGATATACATCGCCCCTTACTCATTTCACTTTTCTCTGCCTTTGCTGCCGCGCTTGGCCTTCCCTTCTTTTGGATGGCAGCCAAAGAGCTCGGGGGTAAAAAACTTGCTCAAATAGCAACATGGCTCTTCGCTCTATACCCTGAAAGCATCCTCATGGGTAGCTCTCAAATGCGTGAGCCTTTTTTAATTAGTCTTGTGGCTATCATATTATGGGCATTTTTAAGCTGGCAAAAAGATAAAAAATACCGCCCAGCACAATGGGGTTTGGGTCTCAGTTTTGGTGCAATGCTTCTCATCTCTCCCGCTATTGCCATTATTAGTCTTATCTTTATTATCATTTATAAAATGCTCCTCGATGACCAACAAAAAATCTCTCTCAAACAAATCACCATCGCGGCGGCTCTTCTTCTACTTTCCCTCCTCCTTCTTTCCTCTGCGCTCAGCACCACAAAACTAGATTCCACCTCCCCGCTCGGTGCTATCGTCGAGTGGTCACAAAAAGCCGTCCTCTGGGATATATACCAACTCGAACGCGGCTCAGGCTGGGTACAAAAACTCTTTGCCGAAATGCCCCAAAGCCTCCAAATCCCCTTTGTAACCGCCTATGGGCTTACTCAACCCGTGCTCCCCGCGGCAATAATTGAGCCAACAACACTTATCTGGAAAGTTTTGGGGATATTGCGCGCCATAGGATGGTATGCCCTTGCACCATTTTTGCTCTATGGACTTTTTGCCCTCCCCAAAACAGATTCTGTCCTCGCGCGCCGAATCTGGACATGGTTTGGGCTTGGTAGCTGGTTCTGGATCGTGGTTGCCTCTCTCCGCGCAGGTGGAGACCAATGGGATAATCCGCGTTACCGCGTCATCTTTTTGACCTTGCAAGCCCTCTTTGCTGCACAAGCATGGATTACGCATAAGGAAGGCAAAAATGCCTGGTTGCCGCGCCTTTTAACGGTAGAAGCTATTTTTCTGGCATTCTTCACACAATGGTACGCAAGCCGATATTACGTACGCTTCGGCACTTTATCCTTCGGAACAATGGTTGCGTGGATATTATCTCTCAGTGCAATTGTCGTGATTATTGGAATCATCCAAGATAAAAAAAAGACGTTATAATCTGGTTTCAAATTTCAAAAAAGGAAATCTAAATGAAAACAGCTCTAGTTACTGGAATCACAGGTCAAGACGGTTCATATCTCGCCGAATTATTATTGGAAAAAGGCTATAAAGTAGTTGGTATGGCACGTCGCTCTAGTACTGTAAATTTTGAACGTATTGAACATCTACTAGACGATATTATCGTAGAACAAGGCGATTTACACGATCAGGGCTCACTTTTAGCCCTTTTAGAAGAGCATAAGCCGAGTGAAGTCTATAACTTGGCTGCGCAATCTTTTGTGCCCGCTTCGTGGAACCAAGCCGTTCTTACAGCCGAAGTGACAGCGCTCGGTGTAACGCGAATGCTCGAAGCTATTCGACTTTTTGATAAAAATATCCGTTTTTATCAGGCTTCTAGCAGTGAAATGTTCGGCAAAGTAATGGAAGTGCCGCAAAAAGAAGATACACCCTTTTACCCACGTAGCCCTTATGGTGTTGCAAAAGTTTATGGACACTGGATTACCATAAACTACCGAGAATCTTATGATATTTTTGCAACATCGGGCATTCTCTTTAATCACGAAAGCCCACGACGCGGCTTAGAGTTTGTAACGCGTAAAATCACCGATGCGGTTGCCAAAATCAAATTAGGCTTGGCTGATGAACTGCGTTTAGGCAATCTTGATTCTCGCCGTGATTGGGGTTTTGCTGGTGATTATGTTGAAGCCATGTGGCTTATGCTCCAGCAAGAAAAACCTGATAGTTATGTTATCGGTACAGGTGAAACCTATGCTGTTCGCGAGTTTTGCGAACACGCCTTTGGTTATGTCGATTTAGACTACAAAGATTATGTAAAGAAAGATCCACGTTTTTACCGCCCCGCCGAAGTAGATTTACTTATCTCAGACCCCACCAGAGCACGAGAAGAGTTAGGCTGGGAGCGAAAAGTTAGCTTTAAAGGTCTAGTAGAAATGATGGTGCAATCCGATCTAGACCGTTTAGGAAAATAATGTACCTTTCTCTTGTGATTCCTGTCTACAATGAAGAAGAAAGTTTGCCTCATCTCTTTGAGGCAATTCACGCTGCTCTTGAGGACTTCCCACACACTTGGGAGGTCCTTCTCGTTGATGATGGTAGTAAAGATCAAAGCATAAGTGTTCTGAAAGAATTGGCAAAAAAAGACCCAGAGCATATTCGCGTTGTTGCTTTTCGACGCAATTTTGGACAAACAGCCGCTATGGCGGCTGGTATTGACCACGCAAAAGGGGAAATTATCGTTCTCCTCGATGCCGACCTCCAAAATGACCCTGCTGACATCCCCATGATGTTGAAAAAGTTAGATGAAGGCTATGATGTTGTTAGCGGATGGCGCAAAGACCGTAAAGACACTTATCTCACCCGCACTCTTCCTTCTAATATGGCAAATGGATTGATTTCACGCGTTACTGGTGTAGAACTTCATGATTATGGTTGTACCCTCAAAGCCTACCGCCGCGAAGTGCTTACAGGCTTCAAACTTTATGGAGAAATGCATCGCTTTATCCCCGTTTTTGCTCATTCAGTTGGCGCAAAAATTGTCGAAATTCCTGTAAACCATCACCCACGCCGTTTTGGCGAAGCTAAATATGGTCTTGAAAGAATCCTAAAAGTTCTTCTTGATCTTTTCACCGTCAAATTCCTGCTTAGCTACTCAGCAAAACCAATCTATCTCTTTGGAGGCGCAGGCTTTGGAATCATTGCCATTAGCGCCGCTTTACTTCTCTTCTTAGCCATACGCCGCATTTTCTTTGACATTGCTGTTTTTGGCTCTCCCCTCTTCCAAATTAGTGCCATGTTCTTTATTCTTGGCTTTCAATCTATTCTCATGGGGCTTATTGCCGAGCTACAAGTTCGCACTTATCACGAATCGCAACATAAACCAACCTACACAATTAAAGAAAAAATTAATTTTTCTGATAAAAAATGAAAGACTGGTGGAACTCTCATAAACAAGAATTTTTCAAAGGATTAGGGAGTCTTATAGCATTTGGCTCCCTGTTTTTTTTATTCCAGCAACAAAGCTGGGATGAAGTGCTCGATACAATCTTGAAAATAACTTGGTCACGTTTCTTTACCTCTCTTGGTCTTCTGATGCTATCCCGTTTATTTACGATTGCTCGCTGGCATATTCTGCTTCAGTCTGGAGGTGTTAATATTAATTTAAAGCAAACAACATCCATAACTTTTATGGGCTTATTTGCTTCAAATTTCTTACCTTCAACCATTGGCGGCGATATTCTACGTATAAGTAGCACCATTCAATTAGGATACGACCGTGCAATTTGCACTGCATCAGTAATGGTAGATCGCCTCGTAGGCATGGCTGGTATGGCCTTATTCTTACCCCTAGGCATTCCTGCTTTTTTACAAGAAAGTTCTTTATTATCAAGCAATATCTTCTTTTTAGAAAAATTTCAGAAAAAAATTAAGCCTTTTCTTGAGCATATAATAAATGCTTTACGCTTATGGCAAAAGCAGCCCTTTGCTATATTCTCAGCTTTATTTTTTTCTCTATGCCATATGTTTTCACTCTTTTTTGCTATAGAAGTTATGATTAATGGCTTAGGAGAAATAATATCCGTCTGGACGCTAGCCAGTTTGTGGAGCTTAACCTACTTCATCACGTTATTGCCCATTTCTGTAAATGGGTATGGCGTACAAGAGTTATCTCTAACTTATTTTTTAGTCAATATTGGCGGTATTTCTTTATCTAATAGCTTAGCCATAGCCCTATTAACACGCATTATTATTATGCTTGCCAGCACACCCGGAGTCGTTTTTCTCCCATCAATTCTCTCAACCGTAAAGAAGGAGCCTTCCTCGTGAAATCACCTTCTCGCATGCTATCTATCGGAACTCTCATTTTCGTGGGGGCTTTTTTTGCCATCCCTGCATTCTTTCAAAGTTATACATATCTAACTGAGCAAGGTTTTAATATTTGGCACTCAAAAAGACTTTTATTATTAATGAGCTATCTTCTTAATATTGGTGCTTGCCTTATTTTTGTACTATGGAATACTAAGAAAAAAACGCTAAGGACTACTTTCTCCCTTAAAGAAAATAGCATTCAAAAACCAATTGGCATTATTCTCTTCCTTGGAAGTATAATTCTTTTACCTCTGCTTAATTTTTATGACACAAATCAATTTATAGCCAGAGGCTTTCCTCTTCTTTGGTCTGCTTGGTGGCTTGCCTTTTTAGGAGCTTCTGGATTATGGCTCGTATTCAGAACAGATCTTTTGAGGGGTTTTTTATTTACTCTTTTATTTATTGGTTTACTTTCTAGAATAGCTTCTTGGGGACCTTCTGTTTCAGCTTACCCTTTGTCTATAGGATGGTCAGAAGCAAGCCGTTATTATTATGCATCTCTAGTTTTTTCTAAGAAAATTTTTGGAACTCCTTTAGCTTTATCTGTTTGGCACCCAACCCGCTATTTATTACAATCTATCCCCTTTGCTTTTGGTGACTTACCATTATTATTCCACCGTATGTGGCAAGCTCTTTTATGGACAATTATCAGTGGGGCTTCAGGAATCGCTTTGGCGAATCGTATAAACAAGAAAAAAACTCTCACCTATTTTATTTTCGCCTTATGGTTTTTCCTATATTTATTCCAAGGAGCTGTTTACTATCATCTTCAAATCGCAGTAATTATTATTTTGATAGGTGTTAAAAGAAAAAATCCACGACTATCGTTTTTAGCAATTCTCTTAGCATCATTTTGGGCAGGGATAAGTAGGCTTAATTGGTATCCCATCCCTGCTATGTTAGCACTCACAATCTATTTACTTGAAGAGCCAGTCAGTAACTATAAGAATTGGCGTCATTATCTAAGAACCCCTATATTATGGACAGCAACTGGCTTGGCAACAGCCTTAGCATCACAAAGTTTCTATATTTTCTGGTCCAGAAATTCAACTAATATCTCATCTTTTGGCTCTAGCCTAACATCCGACCTACTCTGGTATCGTCTTTTACCTAATAATACCTATCCACCTGGTGTTATCCTTCCTGTTCTAATTATTTCACTTCCTTTACTCGGAATTATCATCTCAGCATTATATAAGCGCAGCCCTTACTGGCATTGGTTGCGCCTAACTGCATTATGGCTTATGTTATTAGTATTATTTGGTGGTGGGCTAATTGTTAGCACAAAAATCGGAGGAGGAGGCGATCTGCACAATATGGACGCCTATCTTGTTTTATTAGGCATTTGGGCTAGCTATTTCATCTCAGGAAAAGCTGTTAGTGAAAATCCAGAGAAATCGGCAACAAATACCATTAACGCTCTTTGGATTATTCCTGCAATTATTATCCCATTATGGATCAGCCTACAGATAATGCGTCCAATGCCAAGTTATAATATTGCCCAAGTTGAAAATAATCTAAGAAGACTTAAAAACTCTGTTCTACGCGCAACAGATCAAGGTGGTGAGGTTTTATTTATCACACAACGTCACCTACTTGCCATAGATTGGAAAGGAGAAATCCCTCTAATCGAAGAGTATGAACTCATCACTTTGATGGAAATGGCAATGTCGGGGAATCGCACCTACTTAGATGCTTTTCACAAAGATTTACGAGAACACCGCTTTGCTTTAATAGTCACCAATCCTCAATTTGTGACTATTAAAGCAAATGAAGAAGCTTTCTCAGAAGAAAATAATGCTTGGACCACAGAAATAAGCCGATATTTAATATGTGAATATAAAATATCAGAAAATTATAAAGAAATTAAAACTCAAATCCTTAAACCTAATACAGACCCTCAGACTTGCTCATTTGGAGAATAATATATGAAAAACCGTACCGGAGAATACGCCGATAAAGGTGATTACCATCTTGACTTAGACCCATCTTGGCCTTATTTACCTGTCTACCTCGAAAAAGAACGCGTAGTAAAAGCATTTTTAGAAAAACGTGAAAAGACAGAGAAAATTATCGACTTAGGCTGTGGTGAAGGATACTTTGTTAAACTATACCGTAAGAGTGGGCTTAATATAATAGGCTTAGACTTCAACTACAAAGCTGAACACGTTCTTCAAGGTGATATTCGAAAAACGGAACAACCTGATAAGCATTACGATATCGCTATGTCACTAGATGTAATTGAACATCTTGAATATGAACAACAGGAAAAAGCCATTCTTGAAATTGCGCGCATAATAAAACCCGGTGGCATTTTTCTAATGAGCATTCCGAATCTTGGGCATATTGCTTCTCGCCTATCTTTTCTTACTACAGGAAAACTTCTACGAACATCATCGCCAGATCGCCACCCAGGTGATCGCCCTATTAATGAATACTTAGAAATGCTCAACCCTTACTTTAAAATCAAGAGACGCATTGGCCTTTTCCCAACTTTCCCTATAATTTCATTCTTAACCATATGGAAACCTGCTCGCTCTGTATTCTTGCACAAAATTTACAATCGTATACTAGCCTACCCCAACTGGTGCTTTTTAAATATCATGGAGCTAGAGCGGCGATAAATCTTACCGAAGATAGACAATGTCATTTAAATTCATTATCTCTAATCTTAAAATATGAAAAAAATCTTTCTAAACTACAAGAAATATATACTTATAATATTAGCCTTGCTTTTTATATTAATCACAGTATTTGGGCTTGTTACTGTGTACAATCTAGACGAATCAATACTCCATATATCAAAGGCATTAGAAGGAAAACAGGAGTTTGGTCAAACTAACTTGAATTACCCTTCTTTATCTAAATATATAATCTTTGGTGTAGAAAAAATGGCTACTTCATTAGAACCTACAGAATATTCTCTAACTATTCTTTGCTTTCTTTCTATACTTTTGGGATTATTCGCTGAGTTTCAAGTCCGCACCTATCACGCAACTCAGTGCAAACCTACCTATATCCTTCGCGAAACTATCAACATCGAATAATGAAAATTCTTGTTCTCATTCACGAATTTCCTCCTGTTGGCGGTGGCGGTGGGCGTGTTGCCCAAGATATTGCAGAGGGATTATCCCAACGCGGGCACGACATCGTTATCGTTACATCCCATCTTGAGGGGTTACCAAAAGAAGAAATATTGGATGGAGGGATTCGGGTCATCCGCGTTCCCGCATTGCGACGTGAAGCCTTCAGAGCCAGCTTTTTATCTATGGGAATGTATATCCTCGCGGGGCTTTGGGCTTGCCTTCGTTTAATAAGCAAATGGCGCCCCGATATAATTCACGTTCATTTTGCTGTCCCAGCTGGGGTTTTAGCTTGGGCATTATCACAGATAAAAGGCATCCCCTACCTCCTTACAGCCCACCTTGGTGATGTCCCTGGTGGTGCACCAGAGAAAACAGACAGATGGTTTCGTTGGGTACTACCTCTCTCTCACAATATCTGGAGAGACGCTAAAAGCGTAGTCGCAGTTAGCCAATTTACACGTCAGCTTGCGTTAAAAGAATATCTCGTAAAAATCGATGTTATCCACAATGGCGTAGATATCAAAAAACTTAATCCCGGAAAAATCCAAATTCAAAACCCGCCACGCATCATCTTTACCGGAAGATTAATGAAACAGAAGAATCCTCTTCAAATCATTAGAACTCTTGCTGCCTTAAAAGATATCCCTTGGGAATGTGTGCTGCTCGGTGACGGGCCGCTACGCGAAGAAGTAGAAAATGCAATCACCCACCACAATTTGCAAGACAGAATCTCTCTCCTCGGCTGGGTCACCCCTGAAGAAGTAATCGACTGGTTTTCCAAAAGCGACATCCTTTTCATGCCCTCTCTCTCTGAGGGATTACCTGTTGTCGGAGTTCAAGCTCTCGCAATGGGATTAGCAATGGTTGTCAGCAATATTGGTGGCTTCGTAGATTTGGTCATTGAAGAAAAAAACGGCTTTTTAATTGACAAAACAGAAGATTACCAAAGACGATTGCTCGATTTATTAGCAAATCCTCAAACCCTTCTCTCCTCTCGCAGAGAAAGCCGCCTTCATGCACAGAATTTCTCTCTTGAAAAAATTGTGCGTGAATACGAAATCCATATAAGCTAATCCTAAATATTGATGTTTTGGTTAATCCAATCAAGAGCTTTTTGAGCAGTGAGCTCTCAGGTAAATAACTGAGCTCGCTCTTTACCCTTTTCTACTAGTGCTAAACGTAATGGCCCATCCTCTGCTAAGCGAAGCATTCCAGCTGCTATTGCATCTGTGTCATAGGCCGGAACAATTAGCGCAGCATCTCCAGCAACCTCTGGTAATGATGTCTGGTCGGAAGTTAGCACAGGCGATCCACACAGAAAAGCTTCTGAAAGCGGAAGCCCCAATCCTTCAAATAAAGAAGGATAGATTGTATATTCTGCCAAAGAATATACAGCTGGCATATCCTTTAATGGAACGCTCCCAATCCGATGTACTCTGGATGATATAGGCCCAGCAAGTCTTTTTTCTGTACGTAGACTATTCCAAGACCGCTCACCAGTAAAATATAAGTGATGAGGAATATCATTTTGAATTTTCTCAAAAGCATCTAGCACACGATCAATATTTTTCCTTGGAGATATTGATGTTGGATAGAAAATAAAGGGTGTTTGGAGTTTATAACGATGTTTTATCTTAGCCAAAACGTCTTTATTTTCTTCAGGACGAAATATTCGTGGCTCTACCCCACCAGAAATATTTTGTAACTTTCGCTCTGGAACCTTAAAGATTTTCATAACATCATTTGCTGTATTTTGCGATATAGTAAAAATTCCCCATATATGTCTATAACAATGATATATGCTTATTCAATTATTGGTATTTTTAATCTCCCCGTTGATATCATAGAGACAATCTATGTCATGTCATTAATGCAGTTAATTTCTTTTATACCAATTCAGGTACTGGGAGGGCTAGGTATTTCTGAAATAACAATTGTATATTTATACGGTGTTTTTGGTATTAATCATGCAGAGAAGAAATCTTCCGTTTTATAAAAAAGGAAAAATGCTATGAAATTTGTTTTGCCGCGCGTAATAAAAGCCAATCGAGGAGACTTAGCTAGTCGTTGGGCTTTATTAAATTCCCTGTCTAAAACAGGTGTCAATGAATGTTTTGTTTTTTCTCAATTCAAAGAAGAAATTCCACATCACATAGTAGATTTTATTCCTTATGGGCCTTTGCGCAATATTTTTCCTACCCTAAAGGGTTGGAAAGCTCTACTAAAATCAGATGTATTAATTTGGGGAGTAGGCTTAGACATACAAGATGATTCCAGCCTGATGAAATTGATATATTTGTGGGCAATATTTCGGTTATATCGTTTGTTAGGATTAGAAATCTGGAATCTCTTTCAAGGCGCAGGCCCTATTATATCGCCACAAGGACGTTTTCTAACAAGACAAATTCTCAAACAAATTACCGTTTTCGTAGCAAGAGACCCGCAGTCCTTAGATTTAATTCGATCCCTATCTACAAAACCTAAAACTTATTTAGGTCGTGACGCAATCTTTCTATCAGGTATAGAGAACAACCCTGATAAAATCAATAAAGTCGAAAAAAAATGGTTAGATACACTTTATATTAATGGTTTATTAACTGTTGGTTTTAACATTCGCCAGTGGTTTCACTTCTCTTCAAGCATTCTCCCTTATCAATTTTCAAAAAAACAGTATCTCTCTCGCTCTGAAAGTAAAATGGAAGAACTTTTAGACGCCGCAAGACAAACTGTCCGATTTTTACGGACAAAATATAATATACGAGTCTTATTGCTTTCTGCATATCAACCGGATATTGTGCCTTGGGAAGATGATACTCCGTGGCTCCAATCAATAAAAAATAACTTTAAGGATGACGATAATGTTATCTTAGTAGATCAAGCTATCAGCCTGCCTGCTTATTATCAGCTCATGTCACGCCTGGATTTGGTTATAGGAATGCGATTACATACAACACTAATAGCATTACGCTTGGGCGTCCCATCAATAAACTTAAGCTATACTCTCAAAGGCGAAGCTATTCTAAATCATTTAGAGTTGTCCGAATATGCTGTAAATTTGGAAAAATTTATTGCTACCCCCGACATTCTGAAATCTAAGATTGCCTTTTTATTAGAAAATTCACTTAGTGAGAGAAAACGTATTGAAAAAGCTGTTGAAAACGCAATTGAAGAAAACGAAGCCTTACTAAAAAAAATACTCACCAAATGAAAGAAAACCCCTTCTTAGAAACATCAATGCAGAAAAAAAAGAATGAAAAAAAATGGTGGCAATGGGTGGGAACTATAGCATCAATTTTATTATTTATTTGGTTACTTAGAAAACAAAACTGGCTAATGATTTTTAAAATAACCCAAAGTGTGTCTTGGGAAATTCTTTTAGGCACATTTATTTTATTTTCCCTTTTACAAGGCTTAAATGCTTTGCGATGGCTTGTTTTATTACGTGCACAAAGGGTTACTTGGTCTTATTGGGTTACGTTAAAGATATCTTTAGCGGGAAATTTTGCGTCTAATTTTTTGCCATCTACAGTTGGAGGTGACTCTTTACGAATTATGGCTGTTTTACGTACTTCAAAAGAAGCTTCTAGTGTAATTAGTACAGTTATCTTAGATAGGCTTTTAAATATTATAAGTATTTTTTTTCTCCTGCCAATTACCTGGCTTACGTTTAGGGAACAACTTTTAACATTATTATTTAACGGTGCAAAGACTCAAGAGCTCTCTTTACTAGCAGGGTTCAATAATATTGCTAAAAAACACTTAAGTAGTATTATAAACTCAACAAAAGAGCTGTATCAAGTATGGCGTGCTCAAAATATTGCTATTTTTAAGGGCCTTGGAATAGCCCTTATTTCAAATTTGCTCTCAATGTTTACTGTTTGGCTTCTGGCTATTCAAATGGGGATTTCAATAACGTATTACCAAGCTATAGCTATTGCAACTATTAGCTACTTGGCAACTTTACTTCCAATATCCATGAATGGTTACGGAATACGTGAGACGATATACACTATTCTCTATATGAATGTTGGCTCTAGTATGGAACAAGCCACTGCACTTGCTATACTAAGCCGCTTTATGGTAGTTTTATCAACATTACCAGGAGCATTTTTCTTCTCAAGTATTGTCATTACACATAATGACTAGGCCATTTTTAATGAAAAAATCAAAGGATTTGTTTTTTGGGGCTGCTATTTGGATAATAATAGCGACTATTTTTGAGTTTCATTCAATCGCATCAGGAACAGGTAATTGGGTGGGGGAGTTCTCGCTTAAATGGGGGGTAGGGTTCGCGTTTTTTATCATCCTGCTGATTTTTTTACTTGCTATTATATGGTTCTCCCTCTGGAAACCTGAGAAATTACAGCCATTAAATAAGCATATTATCCCACTTCGTCAAAAACTAAATTTATTTCGATGGGTACTTGTGCTTCCCATCATCATCATCCTCCCTGTCTATTTCTTTCAATATACATTTTGGGGTCTGGTCTTCAAAGGTATCTATTTTAGGCTTTTTGTCTGGATACTTTTAAGTATTTTTTTGGCAATACTCCTTACACGTGAAGAAAAAAAGTTGATTACTTGGTTTCCACTCATATCTAGCATATTGCTTACGGGTACTGGTTATTCGCTTGCCAGTGTTTTTACTGACGTCACTGACTATCCCTTTAATCTTTTCTGGTCTGATGGTAACCGTCTCTGGGATTATTCACTCATCTTTGGGAAACATATCTATAATTATCCGCTAGATCAGCCCATAACTTCTCTCACTTCTTCGGGAAGACAGTTCTTGTGGGGATTACCTTTTCTTTTGCCCAATACGAATATCCTTTTTCATCGCTTTTGGAGTGCTCTAGTTCTGTCTTTACCATATGTTATTTTAGGCTGGATTGTCTTTAGTCAAAAAGGAAGAAAAAATATAGACGTATTGCTTCTAGGTTTTTGGGCTTTTCTCTTCCTCAATCAAGGACCTATATATACGCCACTTATCATCAGTGCGATTTTAGTTGCCCTTGTATGGGAACATTCACTTTGGCTAGCCATCCCTGTGGTAGCAATTGCTGGGTATTATGCTGAAATGACCCGCTGGACCTGGGAGTTTGCACCCGCGATTTGGGCGGGGATGCTGTCCCTAAATAATAGCAAGCTGAACCACGTGCGTCTCACCCTCCGCGCTTGGGTACGCGTAATCGCTCTCGCTATCGCTGGGATATCTATCTGGTATCTCTATCCAGCATTTCAAAATGCTTGGAAAAATCAAGCAAACCCTATTGCTGAGCTAGGAAACGCCGTTGCTGGAACTGTATCAGGCGCACAAGAAGCGACATCAAGTCAGCCATTACTTTGGAATCGCCTCTTGCCAAACGATACCTATCCTGAAGGAATTTTAGGTGGTTTGCTAATTGCTATTATGCCGCTGGCCATCTTGCTTATTTATCTCATTAAGAAAAAGTATTGGCAACCATCTCTTGGACAAAAAATAATAATTGGCGGGGCTTTATTCCCCTTTTTGATAGTCGGTCTAATCATTAGCACTAAAATTGGTGGTGGGAATAACCTTCACAATCTCGACATGTTCCTGATTGCTATACTTTTGGTCACTGCCATCGCTTGGCGGAATGGCGGGCGTATATGGTTTACACAAGAACAGCATATCCCACTTTGGACAAAGGGTTTGATAATCCTCCTTGTGGCTCTACCCGCTTTTAAACATCTGCTTGGGTTGCGACCGAATCTTTCGCTCAATGAATCACAAATAAAGCAAGTTCAAATTTTGACAGATTCAGAGACGGTGGAAAGCCTCCCAGCACAAAGTGATATCAATGATGCCTTGTGGCTTCTCCGTCATGAGATTGATAATGCACAAACAAGAGAAGGAGATATTCTCTTTATTGACCAACGCCAACTACTTACCTTTGGCTATGTTCCAAACGTGCCGCTTGTACCTGATTATGAGAAAAAGCGTATGATGAATGAAGCCATGAGTAGCAACGCTGACTATTTTTCCCCCTATTACGAAGACCTCGCCGCGCATCGCTATAGTCTCATAATTAGTGAACCACTCAGAATCGTATTCAAAGGAGAAGAAGGCATCTTTTCCGCAGAAAACGACCTTTGGACAAAGTGGATTGCTGCACCTACCCTGTGTTATTATGAGCCACTAAAAACCCTTGGGGACGTTCGTATTCAGCTTCTCATTCCACGTGAAGAAGCGATAGATTGCACGCTCTATCTGCCATAAACCTATACCCAGTCTTACACACCACTTCTTATCTAAAAATTTGTTTGTTTTTTGTTTTTAAACAACTGGATAGTATCGCGTTCATCTTTCTGAAGATGGGGTAAATTTACAAAGAAAAATATTTCCCCCATCTCTTCTCAGAAGGTCTCTCATTTTCACGAGAGACCTTTTATTTTTAAAAACAAGCTTGTATTTCCCAAATTCTGTCTACCGACTTATAATTTGACTATGAAATCACAAGATATTCTCTCTGTTGTCATCTCTGTTATCATCATTATTGCAGTCGCCATTTTACAAAAGCAAAGCAAGGTCGTTGCCGCGCTTATCTCGACCATGCCCATACGAGCCGGGCTTGCAATTTGGATTGTCTACGCCGCAGTTGATGGCAACAAAAAAGATATTACGCAATTTAGCCTCAGCGTTGCCTACTCCCTTATCCCCACTTTTCTTTTCGCAGTTGCCGCATGGCTTGCTGCCCGTGCAGGGATGAAACTGGGCGTCATTTTACTATCAGGATTTAGCACGTGGGCATTTTTTGCAGGGACAATTTTTCTCGCTCGAAAATTTTTAGGATTAGGATGAGATGTGAAAGCTGAAAACATAACCAAATTAATAAAGCGCTGGAGAACACACCCCGAACTTGCTCCCGCTATATCAACATGGCGCACAGAAAAAGCGCGTCCCGCTATATATGCTCCTCTTCCCGAAGATTTGCCGCGCATTCTAGCAGATTCTCTCCGTACACACGGTATAGATCAACTCTACAGCCATCAAGCCCAAGCATGGATTTATGCCCGTGCGGGCAAAAATATAGTTCTCGCCACCAGCACCGCAAGCGGAAAAACCCTCGCCTATAATTTGCCCGTTTTAGCAGCTTTACTCCAAAATCCCAAAGCCCGTGCCCTCTATTTCTTTCCCACCAAAGCCCTCACCCAAGACCAATTAAACAATCTTAGTAGCTTTCAGCTACCAAATTTAGCTCTTGCAACCTACGACGGTGATACCCCGCAATCTCACCGCCGCCCCCTCCGCAAAAACGCACGGATATTGCTCTCGAATCCCGATATGCTTCATACGGGCATCCTCCCACACCACACTAAATGGGAAGATTTTTTCAACAACCTAAAATTTATAATTATAGATGAAATGCACACCTACCGCGGCGTTTTTGGGTCGCATGTTGCTAATGTCATTCGTAGATTGAAACGAATCTCTAAATTTTACGGGGCAAGCCCGCAATTTATTCTCACTTCAGCCACAATTGGGAACCCTGCCGAACTCGCAGAAAATCTTATTGAAGAGCCAGTTGAACTCATAGATGAAGATGGAGCATCACGTGGGGAACATCACTTTTTAATTTATAACCCGCCCGTTATCGATGAGGCCTTAGGATTGAGAAAATCGTCTTTAATGGAATCAATTTCTCTCGCGAGCGATTTACTTGCAGCAAATGTGCAAAGTGTGGTCTTTACCCGCTCAAGAAGAAGCGTAGAAATTATTCTTACTCATTTACGTGAAAAAAATCCGAAAGATTTTAATCGCACCAGAACTGAAATACAGTCTTCTCATCCAGAAGCATCCAATAAAAAACATGACAAGATTAAGCCTTTCGGGGCTAAGGCTATACGTGGCTACCGCTCTGGCTACTTGCCCGCTCAACGCCGAGAAATCGAAAAAGGTCTCCGTGAAGGCAATGTGCGCCTCGTAGTCGCTACTAACGCTCTCGAACTAGGTATAGATATTGGGGGTCTGGGAGCGGCTCTGCTGGTTGGTTACCCAGGTGGGGTTGCATCCACATGGCAGCAAGCCGGACGCGCGGGACGTGGCGATGATGCCGCTCTTGCAATTTTAGTCGTCTCAGCAAATCCATTGGAACAGTTTTTAGCCCATCACCCCGAATATTTTTTCTCTCGCTCGCCAGAACAGGCCCTAATTAACCCTAATCACCTTCTAATTTTACTCAATCATTTGCGCTGCGCCGCCTTTGAACTTCCCTTTGAAGAGGGGCAAGCATTTGGCTCACTACCAGCAGAAAGTCTCTCGGAATTTCTCGACTTTCTCGCCGATTCGGGCGAGTTACACGCCTCCAACCAGCAATATTTTTGGATGGCAGATAAGTATCCAGCCGCAGATGTTTCGCTCCGTTCTGCATCCCCAGAGAATATTGTTCTACAAATCCACGATGGAGAAAAAACACGCGCACTTGGCGAGGTCGATCTAAAATCTGCATTATGGATGGTGCACCCACGCGCTATTTATTTACACGACGGGCAGCAATATTTCGTACAAGAGTTAGATTTAGCAAAAAATACCGCTGCACTCATCCCGGTTTCTCTCGCCTACTATACCCAAGCTTTGCGTCAGACTGAAATCTCTTTATTGAATACCCTTGCTCAAGCCACCGTCCTTGGCGGCGACTCTGCGTATGGCGAATTGCTTATCTCCGAGCAAGTGACGGGTTTTCGAAAACGTAGCTGGGAGGGCGGCGAAAATTTGGGCGAAGAGACCCTCAATTTACCCCCACGCGAATTTCAGACCACTGGCTATTGGCTCTCGCTAAGCGATGCCGCCACCGAAAAATTGCGCTCAGCAGGTGAGTGGAATAACGACGCCAACGATTATGGCCCAAATTGGACAGAAATTCGCGATGCCGCCCGCGCCCGTGATTTTTTCACCTGCCAAATTTGCGAGCAAGATGAAAGCGAACGCCAACATGATGTGCATCATAAAATCCCCTTTAGAAATTTCACCGATGCAGATGAAGCGAATATGCTGGGGAATTTAGTCACACTCTGCCGGAGTTGTCATCGCAAAGCAGAGGAAAACGTGCGGATGCGTTCTGGATTATCGGGCTTGGCAACTGTACTTGGACATCTTGCCCCTCTCTACTTGATGACTGACCCACGCGATTTGGGCGTTTTCGCCGACCCAGCTTGGGATGAGACAGATGGGCTTCCTACAGTCGTCATCTATGACCAAGTCCCGGCCGGGATTGGTTTCAGCCAAAAATTATTTGAGATACAAGAAACCTTGCTCGCTAGCGCACTCCAACTTGTAGAGGAATGCCCCTGTGAAGATGGATGCCCATCTTGCGTTGGTCCCGGCGGAGAAAACGGGCTCGGCGGCAAAGAAGAAACCTTAGCAATTTTAGGGGAGGTAGTAAAGGAAACAGTGGAAAAATAGTAGAAAAGACCTCGCTTTAATAAAATTAAATCCCTTATAATTTCTTAATTATCCGATACTTAAATTAATAGCTTTCCACTGTTGATTATTTCATATCGCATTTGCCTACTATTACATATATATACAAGAGGTCTATCATAAAAAAAATGCTTTCCTTGTCTCAAAACAGATCAGAGAAGTTCTTCTCTTTAGCTGTCTATAGTCTTCTTTTGGTGGGTGTTTTATTTCGAGCTCGACATTTCTTCGCTGGGCGTTCTCTCTGGCTAGATGAGGCGATGCTAGCATTGGATATTTTGAATCTATCCTTTTGGGAGCTGACACAACAACCTTTGCCGTATGAGCAGGGCGCGCCAATCGGTTTTCTCTTTATAGTAAAAGCAATAACTCTGCTCTTCGGGGATTCTGAATATGCTTTTCGACTTTATTCTTTTGGGGCAAGCATTGGAGCTTTATTCTTACTGACATTCTTAACAAAAGCTTATTTACGAAAATCAGGGATGTTATTTACACTTGCCTTATTTGCAGGAAGTCCTTTCCTGATTTATTACTCTGCAGAAACAAAACAATATATAGGCGATGTGACTGTGGTTCTATTACTTTTGTTTTTGCTCCACAAACAACTTGAAGAGGGTGAATCTACTCGAAAAAACATCCTTTTTATTCTAGCAAATACGCTTCTTTTGTGGTTTTCACATTCAGCAGTTTTTATAGTTGCCGCAGTAGGGGCTGTTCTTTTTTTGGACCACTGGCGCGCAAAAAAAACGCTCACTTTTTCTCTGATAAATTTAGCTCTTTCTGCGATTAGCGCGGGATTACTCTATTGGTTCCACTTGCGCCCATTATCTGCGAGTAATTTTTTGCGCTCTTTTTGGGAAGGCACCTTTATGCCCATTCCGCCAAACTTCCAATGGTTTGAGAAATTTTGGGAAAATCTTCTTAGAAACCCCTTGGGAATAAACTCTTTTCAGCCTCTTTTCTTTTTCTTGTTTTTAGCGGGAATTTTCTTTCTTTGGCAACGTAATTGGCAGTTTACTGTCAGTCTTTTGCTAACACTTTTAGCAACTTGTTCGCCCTCAAAGGTCATTGGACAAATATAGTGAAATATTAATGGAGGCTTTTTAGCCAAACTGGAGTTAGAACTACTAGGGAGAACCCCATGGCTAAAAAGAAAGCAAGTGCAGAATCAACAGT
>Ga0209249_1001424_pt1 | contig 23166 bp, 20 predicted proteins | sample SaaInlV_200m_DNA_4_FD_184653 | JGI IMG/M metagenome (GOLD analysis project Ga0209249, IMG submission 184653) | Marine microbial communities from expanding oxygen minimum zones in the Saanich Inlet - SI037_S3LV_200m_DNA (SPAdes) (version 2) | ecosystem: Environmental > Aquatic > Marine >...
GCTCATCTTGAAAACAGTCATTTACGAAAGTAAACTCCTTGATTTTCAAGATTTCGCAAGCCTTGTTCTTGACATTTTCTAAAAAACACTTGAAAAATATATAGTTTTCTTTGAAGTACTAGTTAGGCAAAATTTAAAACAATCTCTGAGTAAAATTGCTATATTTATATTTTAAAACAGGCACATGGATTCAACAATCAAACGCTTCAATTTGAAACCCAATTGGGGAAACTGGGGAATTTTTATTTTTTTTTGCATTTTATCTGTAATTGGAATTTTACACCATGAAATGTGGAGGGATGAACTTCAGGCCTGGATGGTTGCCCGCGATGCCTCCAATTTTTTTCAATTATTTAAAAACCTGAAATATGAAGGAAATCCAGCATTGTGGCATATATTTTTATTTATTTTGACCCGATTTACCGATTCTCCCTATTCAATACAGATCCTTCATCTTTTAATATCTTTTAGCTTTGTTTTTATTTTTCTGACCCAATCAAAATTCAATATCTTAAACAAATTCCTTTTCGTAACAGGTTATTTTATTCTGTTTGAATATAACATGATAAGTCGTGGATACGGGTTAGGAATTTTATTGCTGTTTATAATTATTTCATTGTTAAAAAGAAAAACACAAAATCACTTTTTGATTTTTGTACTTTCTGCGTTATTGGCAAACACAACAATTTATGGTTTAATCATTTCCGGTGCAATTATATTTACACTTCTGTTCAATCAATTTTTCCCTGTCAAACAACCGAACATTAATAATAATAATAATACAAAAAAGAAATTAAGAAAGACAAAAAAAATAAATCCCTCCTTTAAATGGCAATGGCCAAAATTATCTTATTTGACTTATGCAGGATTTACAATTTACATTTGGGGTGCAATTTTCTCAATTATCCAGATATATCCCGAAGCTGACAATTCATTCCCGGTAACAATTCCAGAATCGATGTTCAGTATTGAGAGGTTCAAATTAATGGCACCAGATTTAATGAGTTCATTTATTCCAATCCCTAATTTTAACAGCCTTCATTTTTGGAATTTAAATTATATCAATTGGAATAATTTTGAAAATACCCATCAACTGTTTTTGTTATTACTTATTACTTTTACCATTGTTTTTTTAAAAAACCGTAATGCACTTATTTTTTATACTGTTGGTACTTTAGTGCTTCTTTTTATTTTTTATTATTCAGGTTTAACTTGGTGGCGATATACTGGTCATCTTTACATTGTTTTGATTTCTGCATATTGGATAAAGAACATTTTTCCTGACAGGGAATTCCAAAAAATATGGCTCAAAAAGCTTTCTGCAATCGGCAAAAAGATTTCAGTTCCCCTGTTAACAATTTTGCTAACTGTGCATTCAATAGGAGGAATAATTGCATTTTCGAAAGATTTAAAACTAACTTTTGCAGCCGGAGAAAAAAGTGCTGATTTTTTAAAGGCTCAGAAACTCACAAATTTACCAATTATCGGAAATATAGATTTTCTGATTTCCCCGATATCTGGCTTCATTAATAAACCAATTTATTATCCTTCAAGGCAAGAATCTGGAAGTTTTATTATCTGGGATAATCTTAGAGTAAATGATCCGAGCCTTAACGAGATAATAAAACATACAGAATCAGGAATTTTAAAAGAAAATGATTCTCTTTTATTAATACTTAGCACACCAGTAAGAGATGCCAACACAAATAAAGAGTACACCGTAGGAAGTTTCAATAAAAATATATCATTTAAACTTCTTAAATCTTTTGACGATTCAATTATTATTGAAAACGAAGACCATCATATTTATTTAATTGAAAAAATTAAACCAAAAAATGAATAAAAATCGAAAAGTAAAAAATACGGCTTTAAAAAATAAAACAAAAAAGAAAGAATGGTTATATATTGGAATAGTTTTGATAATTACTTTTATTCTTTTTTCGCCTTCATTAAAAAATAACTTTACAAATTGGGACGACGATTTATATGTTACAAAAAATAATGTAATTACGAGTATTTCAACAAGCGAATTAGAAAAATTCGGCGATAATTTTGTTGGCAATTTTCATCCTTTAACGATGATTTCTTTTGCAATAGATTATCATTTTTTCAAACTGGATCCATTCCATTATCATTTAAAAAATATTATTTATCACTTATTAAACACATTGCTTGTTTTCTTTTTTATCAAACAGATATCGCGAGATAATCTATTTATTTCGGTTTTTACGGCTTTGCTATTTGGTATTCACCCAATGCATGTTGAATCGGTAACCTGGGTTGCCGAAAGAAAAGATGTTCTCTACACTTTCTATTTTCTTACTGGCCTTTTGTTGTACTATCAATACATTTTAAAAAAGAAAATACTTTTTTTAGTGGCAGCATTTGTTTCATTTTTGCTTTCTACATTATCGAAATCAGCCGCAGTTGTATTTCCCGTTGTATTGTTTCTAATCGATTATTTTGAGGATCGAAAATTTACATTCAAATCAATAGCAGAAAAAATTCCTCTTTTCGCTTTATCGATATACATTGGGATTGTAGCACTTAAAACACAGTCGCAATCAAACGCAATTGGCGATTTTCAATTTTTTACATTTTTTGAAAAAATAAGGTTCGCCTCGTTTGGATTTATGAATTACCTGGTAAAATTTATTTTTCCACACAACTTAAGTTCATTCCATCCGTACCCGGAGAACAATAACATTCCTCCAATTTATAATTTAGCTGTTTTAGCAACATTAATCCTAATATCTTATATGGTTTTTGCCGGCAGAAAAAATAAATGGCTGGTTTTTGGATTAGGTTTTTATTTTATCACAATTGCATTGGTACTTCAGTTTTTAACGGTAGGGAACGCAGTTATTGCTGAAAGATATACGTATTTACCTTACATTGGGATTAGTTTTATATTTTCCACTATTATTTATAAAATCTTCACTGAAAAAAACAAGAACCTACAATATCTTACCGGAGCCTTTCTTTTAATTCAATTGTCGTATTTTGCCATAACCACAAACGAAAGGACAAAAGTTTGGGAAGATTCTATTTCCCTTTGGACCGATGTAATTCAAAAATATCCAAATGAATCAGGTGCATATTCAAACCGGGGGCATTTTCACAGAACTCAAAACAATTATAACCTTGCATTTCAAGATTATAATATGGCCATTAAACTTGACGAAAAAAATGATGTTGCCTATTCAAACCGGGGCAAAGTTTTTTTCGACCAGGGTGAATTTGATAAAGCAATTGAAGATTACAACAAATCGATTGAAATAAATAAAAATAAATCAGAAACCTTTAGTAACCGTGGTGCCGCTTACGGTATGAAACAGCAGTGGGAAAATGCACTTAGCGACTTAACAAAAGCTCTCCAACTCGATCCGCTAAATATTAATGCCTTGTCGAACCGCGGACTTGTATATTTTCAATTAAAAGAATACGAAAAAACCATCGAAGATTACCAAAAATATATTCAGTCTAACCCAAAAAATGCTAATATTATCAATTCCATTGGCTTAAGTTATTCGCGTTTAGGAATTTACGACAAAGCTTTAAATGAATTCAATAAATCAATAGAAATTGACCCGACAAAAGCAGCTTATTTTGCAAACCGTTCTTTTGCATTCAATTTTATGGGAAATAAAACCGCTGCTTTAAATGATGCTTTGCGGGCACAACAACTGGGTTCCAATATTAGTACCGAATATATTAATTCTTTAAAACAATAGTGCTAATGAAAAAAATAACACTATCATCAACCGACATAAAAATAACTCCTTTAACATTTGGTGCCTGGGCAATTGGCGGCTGGTTTTGGGGTGGCGCCGAAGAAAATGAATCGGTAAGAGCAATAGAAACTGCAATTGATTTAGGAATGACTACAATTGATTCTGCACCGGTTTATGGGTTTGGCCAAAGTGAGGAATTTGTTGGAAAAGCAATAAAAGGGAAACGCGACAAAGTTGAAATACTTACAAAATTCGGATTGCGCTGGGATACGGTTTCAAATCAATTGCATTACGAAAATACAAAGGACAATTTTGGAAACACAATTTCGATTTACAGGTTGGGTACAAAAGAAAGTGTAATAAAAGAATGCGAAGATTGTTTGCGCCGGTTAGACACAGATTTCATCGACCTTTTTCAACAACACTGGCCCGATAACAGCACCCCGGTTGAAGAAACAATGGAAGCACTCGAAATATTAAAAAAGCAGGGGAAAATACGGGCTGGAGGTGTGAGTAATTATTCGGCCAGTCAAATGGCTGAAGCCGAAAAATATTTTCGCTTAATTTCAAACCAGGTTCCGTATAGTATGGTTTCAAGAAATATTGAAGAGGAATTGGTTCCTTATTGCATCGAAAATAAAAAGGCAATTATTTGTTACAGTCCAATGCAAAGGGGGCTCCTAACAGGAAAAATTACGCCGGGATACAAATTTGGTGAAGGGGATCATCGTCCAACCACGCCATTTTATAAAGAACCTTACCTATCAAAAATCAATCATTTTCTTAAAGAAATTGAACCTATTGCGGATTCAAAAAATGCAACTTTAGCCCAATTGGTAATTAATTGGACAATTAATCAACCGGGAATTACCTGCGTATTGGTTGGGGCCAGAAATGAGAAACAAGTAAAAGAAAATATCAATGCTGCCGAATTATCTATTTCCAATGATGAAATGGATTTTATCAATTCAAAATTAAACAACTTAGAATTGAATTTGTAATTAGAATTAATTAATGTAAATTGTTTTCAATTATAATCCCTCTAAAAAATATGAATATGAAAACTAAACACCTAAGCCGAAGAAATTTTATAAAAACGACCAGCGCGGTTTCTGCCGGGGTTATTTTAGCTCCAACAGTTGCTTGCTCAACATCATTATTCGATTCGAAAGGATTACCAACAACAATACTTGGGAAAACCGGAGTACGAATTCCAATAATGGTTATGGGTTTAGGTAGTCGTTTTATGGCTGTTGATGAAGACAAGGGCCACGAAATTTTAGAAACAGCATTTAAAAACGGGCTTTATTATTGGGACACGGCGGCACTTTATAAAAACGACCAGCAATTCAGCGAAGAAAGGATTGGAAAAATCCTTAAACCTATAAGAAGTAAGATATTCCTCTCTACAAAAGTTGGTGAACGTAATGCCGACGATGCAAAAAAAACCATTGAAACAAGTTTAAAAAGATTACAAACCGACTATATTGACTTATATCAAATCCACAGTATTACAAACGAAGAAGAAGTTAGGCAATTCAGGTCAAAAAATGGTGTGCTTCCGGTGTTACATAAATATAAAGAAGAAGGTATAATCAGAAATATTGGATTTACCGGGCACACTTCCGCTTCGGCCATGAAACTTGCTGCCGAAATGTATGATTTCGATACCATGTTAATTGCATTAAACCACCATCAGAATGGTGAATTATTTGAAGAACAGCCGGTTCCGTTTGCTGCAAAAAAAGGGATGGGAGTGCTTGCTATGAAAGTTATCCGCCCACGGGAAACTGTAAATGGGCTGGATCCTGACGATCTTGTAAAATATGCACTTAGTTTAAAAGGGGTAACGGCAGCAGTAATTGGAATCGATAATCTGGAGGTTTTGCAAAAAAATATTGAAACTGTCAAATCGTTTAAACCATTTAGCGACGAAAAAATGAAAGAACTCCATGTTTCATTGAATCCGTTTTACAATAGCAAATCGTTGCCCTGGATGCAACCCGGTTATTTCGATGGGATGCATTTGGCATAAACAAATTAAGTTGAATTATTAACTTTTTCAAAAAACTTTTGCTGAACAAAACGGGTTATTTCCCCGGGTTTATTGTTACCAATAATCTTATCGTCAACTTGAATAATAGGAGTAATTTCGCTTCCGGTTCCGGCAAGTATTATTTCATCCATGTCGTAAAACTCCGATTTTAAAATTGGACGTTCCTCAAAAAGAATATTATTTTCTGAACAGATTTCCAAAACTACTTTCCTGGAAATACCCGGCAATATTAAATTTGAAAGTGGATGGGTAATTACAACTCCGTTTTTTACCCCCAAAATACTTGAATGTGTTGCTTCGGAAACCACTCCATTGCGAATTAAAACACACTCCCACGCCCCGGCTTCAACCGCTTTGTTGTACAACATTGTGTTTGCAAGCAGTGAAACCGATTTTATGTCGCAGCGCAACCAACGGATATCTTCGTGAGTAATTACCCTGATTCCATTTTTAAGTTTTTCTGTAAACGAGGGCAACTCAAAAGAAAAAGCATAAACAGTTGGAACAACCTCAGTTGGGAAATGATGTACCCGTTTATTTTCGCCCCGGGTAATCTGCAAGTAAACACCAGCATGTTTATCTATTAAAGTATTTTTTGAAAGCAATTCAGCGAAAATAACTTTCAAAGAATCCAAACCCGGATAATCAATTGCAATTTCTGAAAGGCTATGTTTTAGCCTGACCAAATGATCGTCGTACCTGAATGGTTTACCATTGTAATATTTAACAACTTCGTAAACACCATCGGCAAAAATAAAACCGCGATCGTCAGGCGAGATTTTAGCATTTTCTTTTGAAAGAAATTCTCCATTTAAATAAACTGTTTCCATCATTTCTGCATATTTTTTAATCGTTGAATTTCTTCAGCCCAAATCTCAATGTTTGGCGTTTCCAAAATCATGGGGATTCCTTCAAACCGAGTGTCATTCATAATATATCCAAAAAGCTCCTATCCAATTGAACCAAGTCCCAAAACTTTCCACAAGGCAAAATCCTCAAATCAGCGTCAGCATAAGTCAAAAAGAATTAAGATTTAGAGACTGTTTAAAAATAGAAAATTATGTTTATAAACTATGTTTGTTTTGAAATTTCTTTGAGGGTGATGTGGTTTCCGAACCACATTTCCAGGGAGCTTGACTTTCCAAGTCAAGCAAAATTCAGGGAGTTGGAATCTCCTTGTCCAGTTCAACATTTCAAGCCACTTTGCAGATAACAAAAAATCAACAATTTATTGATTAAAGAAACAGGTTGAAAAAATAGCTACCTGTAAACTTCTTTCCGGTTTCCAATTACAATAACCCGGACAGATAAAGTATTATCGAAAATATCATAAATAATCCTGAAGTTCCCCTGTCGGATTCGGTACGCAGGTCTTCCTTTTAGTTTTATACAACCTTTGGGGCGTGGATTTACCGAGAGACTTATTATTTTTGATTTTACTGCTAAGTAATCAGTTCGGGACAAATTTTCTAATTGTTTTACAGCACTACGTATAATTTCAACTTCGTAATTCATGGCGTTTCGACTCTATTTCATTAAAAACCTGATTAGCAGGAATCGCCTCATCATCACTTTCAATAGCTTTATCGTACAATTTTATATCTTCCAATTCTTCTATCTGCTCCATCATTTTTTTATATTCTCTGATTGGCAGTATCACACTTATTTTTTTTCCCTTTTTATCGGTAATGTACTGAGTATTCATATTTATCCCTGTTTTACTGGAAACAAATTTACTTAAAATTTTAAACTCTCAAAAAAGAGAAAATATATGGCACTGTTTAAGTGTGTGTGTGTTACATTAATCGACATTGACATTTTATAGCAGATACGCAAGAAATGGAGCTTGACTTTCCAAGTCAAGCAAAATTCAGGGAGTTGGAAACTCCCTATCCTAATGGCGAATAGGAATTCGCCACACCCGGAAAAAAAAGGGAAAATTAAAATTAGCTTCGCCGAACCTTGTTTCACTGCATCAGTAAAAGAAATTCCTTTTTATATTTCGAATGGCAGTTTTTTTACTAATTCAATATTTTGGGGTGTAACTTTTGCCTGCATTGCAATCACTTCAACGCCAGCTTTAACTGCTTCTTTTAATAATTTTGAATATTGGGGATCGATTTCGGTGGCGGGTGCAAAAATTTCAACATCACTCCGCTGAATAATAAAAAGCATTACAGCCCGCATTCCATTTAATTTTACTTCCATTAAAGTTTTCAGATGTTTTTGTCCCCGAATTGTAACAGCATCCGGGAAAAGGGCATACTTTCCCTCTTTCATCGATACATTTTTTACTTCAATAAAACACTTTTCCAACTCATTTTCAGCAAAAACGTCAAATCTGGAATCACCAAATTTAACTTCCCTTTTTACAAAAGTGTACCTTTCCAACCCAGGAATTGTTCCTGCTGAAATAGCTTCAAAAGCCAGTTTATTCGGATTGCCAGTATTTATTCCAACCCAGTCGCCATTTATTTTAATCATCTCCCAGGTAAATTTTGTCTCGCGTTTTGGGTCATTCACTGGTGTCAAATAAACTTCTGCCCCACTTTCAAGGCAACTTTTCATTGAACCTGAATTGGTACAGTGTGCAACCACTTCTGTACCATCATCCAATTTTATATCGGCCAAAAAACGTTTATAACGTTTTATTAATGTACCATGAATAAGTTTCTTTTGGAATTTCATGCCAGATTTCTTTTCAAAAAACTATAATAGAATTTATAACAATTAATTCAATTGAATAATTATGATTTCAAATAAACTTACTTATCTTTAACGTTAGTAACTTATTGCGTTAGTATGATTAAATCTTTTCAATCGAAAGAAACAGAAAAAGTATGGTTTGGAAAGTATTCGACAAAATTACCAAAAGAAATTCAACAATTTGCAAGGAGAAAATTAAAAATGCTAAACAATTCAGTCAATCTTATAGATTTAAGGATTCCGCTTTCAAATAGTTTAGAAAAACTTAGGGGAAACTTAAAAAAATTTTATAACATTAGAATAAATCAGAAATGGAGAATAATATTTAATTGGAAAAATGGAAATGCATTTAAGGTAAAAATTGTTGATTATCATTGAATTATGGAAAAGCTAAACAATATTCATCCCGGAGAAGTTTTGTTGAAAGAATTTCTAAACCCTCTTAAAATTTCTGCTTATCGCTTATCAAAAGAAATTGGAATTCCTCAAACCCGCATTAGCCAAATTTTAAAAAAGAAACGACGGATAACTGCCGATACCGCTTTGCGCCTTTCCAATTATTTTGGAAATTCAGCAAAATTCTGGCTAGGATTACAAATTGATTTTGATTTAGAAAATGAACTTTTAAGTAAAAAGGATGAATTAAAAAAGATAAAACCATTTAACGATCATGCTGCTTAAATCACTATAAACGTAAACGTTCAAAGTTGTGTTCTGGCAAACGGAACTACATTTTGTCCGGCAAATTCGTTGTTTAAATATTTATAATACCCTGTTATTGCAATCATTGCAGCATTGTCCATTGTATATTCAAATTTGGGGATTATTAAATTCCAGTCCATTTTTTTTGCATTTTCCTTTAATGCCTTCCTTAATCCGGAATTTGCCGAAACACCACCAGCAACTGTTATTTCTCTGATTCCGGTTTGTTTTGCTGCTAGTCTCAATTTAATTAGCAAAATCTCAACAATAGTAAATTGCAACGATGCACATAAATCTTCCTTGTTCTCTTCAACAAAATTTTCATTTTCTTTTAAATTATCCCTTAAAAAATAAAGGAAATTGGTTTTCAATCCACTAAAACTATAATCCAACCCAGGAACTTTAGGTTTCGAAAACTTGAATTTTTGTGGGTCACCATTTTTTGCAAGTCTGTCAACATGTGGCCCGCCGGGATAAGGTAATCCCATAACTTTAGCACATTTATCAAAAGCTTCGCCGGCAGCATCGTCTAATGTTTGCCCAATAACTTCCATTTTCAGATAATCGCGAACTAAAATGATTTGTGAGTTACCACCTGAAACCATCAAACATAAAAAAGGAAAGTTTGGTGGATTAAAATCAACCCCACTTTCTTTTATAAATAAAGCTAAAACATGCCCTTGCAAATGGTTAACATCGATTAAAGGAATTCCAAAAGCCAGCGAAAAACCTTTGGCAAAAGAAGTACCAACCAGAAGCGAGCCCAACAAACCCGGACCGCGCGTAAAAGCAACAGCAGATATTTCATTTTTGGAAATCCCTGCTTTTTTAATTGCCAAATCAACAACCGGCACAATATTTTGCTGGTGCGCCCTCGAAGCCAGTTCGGGTACTACCCCGCCATATTCTTCATGCACTTTTTGTCCGGCAACAACATTCGACAGAATTACCCCATCGCGAATAATCGCTGCCGAAGTATCGTCGCACGACGATTCAATCCCGAGTATAGTAAGCACTTTATTTTTTCCGTCTGCCATACAACTAATTTCTTTCCATCCGTTATTTTAAAAAGTAAAACATTTAATAGTGCAAAACAACAAAATTCATTTAAGGGCATCTCTAAAATATTTATTAAACACCGTTGGTTAAAAAAACCTGTCACACATTACATAATTGTTGCCCGAAAAAGTTTAAGTTCGTTTTAAAAAGTACAAAATTATCAAAAAAGGCTGGAAAATAGTAATAATCGTTTTTGTGGTGCTGCTTGGATTGCCGGGCGGATTATACTTAGCACTGCAAAACAGCCGTGTACAAACTGTTTTAACACAAAAACTTGCCAATCAGATTTCAAAACAAATCAACTCTAAAATCAATATCGGAAAAGTTGACTTTGCATTTTTCGATAAAATTATTTTAAACAATGTTTTAGTTGAAGGGCAAAACAACGACACCCTTTTTTATACCGAAATTGTTGAAGCCACAATTGACACTTTAAACTACCGCAAACGAAAAATTACATTAGACAATTTTTCGTTTGAAAACAGTAAAATCAAATTAATACGTGATTCTGTCAGCCACTTTAATTTTAGTTATATTCTCGACTCGTTACAAACTGAAAAAGATACCTCCGGCCTTTGGAAAATCAAGTGCAATCGGTTTGGGTTTCGGAACTCTATGATCTCTTTTCAGGATTTATATTCAAAAAAAGGAAATAATTTTTTTATCAACGATTTAAATTTCGACATTTCAGGTTTTGCACAACATTCTGATTCTGTACGATTTAAAATTAACGACTTGAATTTAAACGACGGAAAAAAGCTTTTTTTAAAACATCTCGCTGCCGATTTCCATTCCTCGAAAAACAAAATACAACTTAAAAACATCAACCTGCAAACAAATCACTCAACAATAAAAAATACCGAATTTAGTTTGTTAGCAACTGACGAAAGTAAACCATCTTTTTCTGAGATTGATATTCGTTTCTCCGACTCAAAAGTTAGTTTTTATGAGCTTGCAGAACTAATCCCATCGTTAAAAGGAATGGATCAAGTTGTTAATTGTTCGGGACAGGTTTCCGGAAATCTTAACGACTTAAAAGGGAAAAACCTCCTATTAAAGACAGGCAAAAATACCTCAGCATTTTTCGATTTTTATGCAAACGGGATACAAAATATTGAATCGATGTATTTATTTATCGATTTAAAACAATCGAACACAAATTTTACCGATTTGGCCCAAATAAAACTCCCGGCGAATTCAAGGGTTAGGTATCTAAACTTTCCAAAATCGTTTTACAAAGCAGGGCTTTTAAATTACAAAGGGAATTTCTCTGGGTTTTTATCCGATTTTGTAGCCTTTGGGACTTTTTCGAGCGAAATGGGAATTTTAACAACCGATGTCTCGCTTATCCCAGATCGGGAAGGTTCAATTTTGTATCGTGGGAAAGTGACAACTTCTGATTTTCAATTGGGTGAATTATTTCAAAACGAGAATTTTGGTACACTTACATTCGACGGATCCGTTGACGGAAATTTCAACAAAAGTACCCAAACTATTTTTGGTGAATTCAAGGGTGACATTGCTGAAATAGAAGCAAAACAGTACGCTTATAAAAACATTATACTCGATGGAATACTCGACAATAAAATGTTTAACGGGATGCTTAGTATTAACGACCCAAACCTTGTATTTGATTTTATTGGGCGGATAAATTTAAATCCCGAAATTCCTGATTTTAATTTTAAACTTAATTTAGAAAAGGCAATTTTGGGGAAACTTAATTTAAGCAAAAATTTCCCTGCATCAGAATTGGCATTTGAAATGTTAGCCAATTTTACCGGCGACAGGATCGACAATTTAAGAGGTTCAATTGAGTTAGAAAACGGGGTTTACCAAAACCGAAATGGCGATTTAAACCTAAAAGGTATTAAACTCGCATCGATTCCGGGAGACTTGATAAATTCGTTAACCTTTACTTCAGGTTTTTTTGATATCGGAATTGTTGGTAATTATCATTTTCAAAGTATTTTAAAAGCACTTGAAAAAAGCATAAACAATTATTTACCCGCAACAAATTATGAAATACAAGAATTGGTAGAAAACAATATCTTCGACTATCAAATAGATGTTAAAAACCTGGATGAAATAACTACTGTTTTTACACCAGGATTAGAAATTGAAACCCCCTTTCTTTTATATGGGACAATGGATTCGGAAAACTCAATTTTTAACCTGGAAGGAAGTATCCCGGGTTTCAGCACGAAAAAACTCTGGGTGAAGAATATTTTTATTGGGAATAAACCAGTGGGAAACTTGTATTCATCAAAATTCAGGTTTGGTGAAATTCTTTCTAAAAATGGTATGGCCATTTACAATTTAACAGTCGATTCTAAAATTTCGGACAACATTATCGATAACCAAATTACCTGGACAAACTACCACGATTTAACCTATAGCGGAACCATAAAAACACGTTCGGTTTTTTCTGAAACCGATTCAACAAAACGCCCGCACATCGAAATTGAAGGATTACCAACCAAAATATTTATTGCCGACTCGATTTGGCAAATTGACCCGTTTTCTGCTTCAATCGATACTTCAACAATAGAAATCAGTAATTTCAGGTTTTACAATAAAAATCAAATTATTGCAGTTAACGGGAAAATTTCAGAAAAAAAACAGGAACTAATTTCAATAAACATTGAAAACATAAAACTAAATTACCTTGACACATATTTAAACAAAGAAATATTTCTTAACGGAATCGTAAACGGCTCGATCGGGCTTTCTGATTTTTACGGACAACGTCTGATCACTTCAGATATCGGTATAAAAGATTTCGGGTTTAAAAATCAAAAAATAGGCGATATTAAGCTCTCCAATAATTGGGATAAAACAAAATCGCTGATAAATTCAGAATTAAAAATTAATAATCGAAATAGACAAAATTTATATGCCAGTGGTAACTTTAACCCTGCAAACAAAGAACTTAATTACATAGCCAATTTTGATCATTTGTCGTTAGTGTTGCTGGAAACAGTAATGAGTAAAAATTTTTCAAATTTTCATGGCGATGTTTCAGGAAATCTCAAAATTAATGGGGAAACCGATCAAGTTTTGCTAAATGGTACACTTGAAGGTTCGAATGCCGGCGTAACCGTCGATTTCACACAGGTAAGTTACAATTTTAACGATTCAGTACATTTCAAAGGCGATACTATTCATTTCGATAATATTGCAATTCAGGATGTTTATAAAAATAAGGGGAATTTTGACGGTACAATAATACATCAGAACTTTCAGAAAATGGATTATAATTTAACCATGAGTTCGCCTGAAATTATGGTAATGAATACAACACGCAAAAATAATGAACAATTTTTTGGTCAGGTTTTGGCAAACGGGAGCTTGCACATTTCAGGGCACGGAACACAGGTAAATCTCGACGGCTTGGGAACTACCTTGCATGGTACGAATGTGAATATTTCGTTAGATTACGAAAGTGAAATTAAGCAATACGATTTTATTCAATTTGTTTCAACCGAAACATCCGAAAAGCAAAAATTCCTGTTTCCTGAAAAGAAAAAAGATGATTTTAGTTTAAACCTAACAATCAGGGCTACCCCCGATGCGAGGGCACAATTAATATATAATTCACAAATCGGCGATATTATTAAAGCCCAGGGAGAAGGGATACTGCTGTTTGGGATGGACAAGGATGGCAAAATTACACTTTCGGGCAACTACACTGTTGAAAAAGGTGATTACCTGTTTACCTTACAAAACGTGATAAACAAAAGGTTTACCATCGACCAGGGTGGATCAATTGTGTGGTCGGGAAATCCGTACAATGCAATTATTAATATTAATGCCGTTTACAAATTAAAAGCTTCGTTGTACGATTTATTGGTTAACAGTTACGAAAATATCTATCAAAGCCAGCGAATACCCGTAGATTGTAAAATTTTGATGTCGGAAGAATTATCGAATCCATTAATTGATTTCGAAATAGAATTTCCAACAGTTGAAGATAGGATAGTTGACCAGGTCCAACAATTTTTCAATACCGACGAAGAGATGAACAAACAAATGCTTTCCTTACTTGTTTTGGGTAAGTTTTACACGCCTGAATATATGCGGGGGACATACGAAGCCCAAAACCCAAATGTAATTGGCACAACCGCCAGCGAGTTGTTTTCCAACCAATTAAGCAACTGGCTGTCGCAAATAAGCAATAACGTGGATGTAGGATTAAACTACCGCCCGGGAAACCAGATTACGGATGACGAAATTGAATTGGCACTAAGTACCCAAATGTTTAACGACCGGGTAACTGTAAACGGAAATATCGGAAATAATGTAAATCCCCATTCTAACAATAACAGTCAACTGGTTGGAGATTTCGATATAAACGTAAAACTCAATCCAAGCGGAAAAATCCAATTTAAAGCTTACAACCGTTCAAATAACAATTTAATATACGAAACTGCTCCCTACACGCAAGGAGTAGGTTTTTCGTTTAAAGAAGAATATAATTCTTTTAATGAATTGCTAAAAAAAATAGGAGCAATGTTCGAAAGAAAAAAGAGATTATAAGTTTCACACAAAGTTTTTGTAAAAAGAAGTATTGCAAAAAAAACAAAACAATTACCTATTAAAATCAAATTGTTCATAACTATGCAGTTTGACTATTCAAGCAAATAAAAGCGTTTTAAAATAATGCTTATTTTTGCGATGTATAATAATTAATATTATACCTCGTTTTGTTTTTAGTTTATAAGGAAAAACCATAAATAACAATGTTGAAATTATTATTGATCCAGGCTGATTTAACTACTGAATTGGATTCATTAGCCACAGAACCCGAAGGAATAACAACCAAGTTTATCGACATGGCCATGAAAGGTGGCTGGATAATGATACCAATTATACTTTTGTCGATAATCGCTGTATATATATTTTTCGATCGATATTTTGCAATTAAAAAAGCCGGAAAATTTGATGACAGTTTACTTGAAAAAATAAAGGTTTACATTACCAGTGGGAAAATTGATTCTGCACTTGCCTTGTGCCGGAACAACACAAATCCGGCTTCACGAATGCTTGAAAAGGGAATCAGCAGAATTGGACGACCGCTTGCAGATGTAAATGCTGCAATTGAAAATCTTGGCAATCTCGAAATTTCGAAATTGGAAAAAGGCTTGCCGGTTTTGGCATCGGTTGCCGGTGGTGCACCAATGATAGGTTTCCTGGGAACAGTTATGGGAATGATCCAGGCGTTTTACGATATGTCGAATGCCGGGAACAATATTGATGTTACTTTACTTTCAACAGGAATTTATCAGGCGATGGTAACCACTGTTGCTGGTTTAATTGTTGGTATTATTGCCTATTTTGCTTACAATATTTTGGTAGCGAATGTCGAAAAAGTAGTTTTCAAAATGGAAGCGGCAACTACTGAATTTATGGATTTATTAAACGAACCGGCGTAACTCAATTGATATGGCACTGAAACGAAGAAATAAAGTAAATGCCGCATTCAGCATGTCGTCGATGACTGACATTGTATTTTTACTTCTCATATTTTTTATGGTTACATCAACCTTGGTTGCCCCAAATGCGCTAAAACTTTTGCTTCCTCAAAGTAACAATCAAACTTCGGCAAAAGCTATAACTACCATTTCGATTACAAAAGACATGAAGTATTACATCAATGACGAAGGTGCTTTAAAACGGGTTGCTTTTCAGGAAATCGAACCTTTTTTGCAAAACCGTTATGGTGTTGGCAACGATGATATTTTTATTTCCCTTCATGCCGAAAAATCAGTTCCTTGGGAAGAAGTAGTTAAAATAATGAACATTGCACGCAGGAACAAATATAAAATGATTGCTGCAACTGCTTCGGAGCGGTAATATGGATTATTACAAAAAACATAAAAGGGGTATTGTTGGTACGATTATTTTTCATTCGTCCATCTTGCTAATTCTTATTCTTTTTGGCTTTTTTACACCTTTACCCTTGCCGGGAGATGAAGGGATTCTTGTAAATTTTGGAACCAGCGACAATGGTTTTGGAGATAGGGAACCAAGCCCGGCACGTAGAAATCCTGCTCCCGTTGAACCTATCCAGGAGGAAGAACAGCAATTTACGCCTCCACCGTCTTCCACACCTCCACCAGATACTCAGCCCGAACCTGCTGAAGAAGTTGCAATGACACAGGATTACGAACAAACTGCTGCCATTGAAGCGGCAGAAAAGAAAAAGCGCGAAGAAGATGAAACACGCCAACGGGAATTAGAAGAAGAACGAATCAGGCAACAACAGGAAGCAAATCGAATCAGACAAGAAGAGCTGGAAAAAATAAGGTTACAAGAGCAGGCTGAAATTGAACGTAAACGCCAGGAAGAAGCTGAGCGGAAAGCCCGCGAAGAAGAACAACGTAAAATTGATGAAATAAATAACCGCGCCCAGGGTGCTTTTGGTGAAAGCGGAACTGGTACAGGTGGACAGGGAAACAGCGATGGAAAAAGCCAGGGGGCTACATTTCCAGGTGGTAACCAGGGAGTTCCAACGGGCGATCCAAATGCAGGAAATTACGGACCAGGGGGAAGCGGAACGGGAGACCAGGGCTCCGGGGTTTCATTTAACCTTTCGGGCAGAACGTCAAAATCGTTGCCAAAACCAAAATATCCGGGAAACGATGAAGGAATAGTGGTTGTAAAAGTTACTGTTGATAAATACGGAAATGTTACTGCTGCAGTACCCGGCGAACGGGGAACAACAATTATGAACCAACAATTCTGGAACGAAGCAAAACAAGCTGCATTAAAAGCCAAATTCAATATCGACGAAAATGCACCCGCATTTCAGCAAGGAACTATTTCGTACAGGTTTGTACTGGATTAAAACTCAAAATTAGTTTTTCAAATCATTTCACCTTTCTTCAAATTCACTGATAATTATCAAGGATTATTAACTCTTTTTTTGTGTGATTTGCACAAAAATTTGAAAAATGGCATTCCTATCCAAAGAAAAATTATTCAGTAAAAAATGGTTTACTGATTATCTGCTTATATTAATTGGTTCTTTTATACTGGCGGCCGGTTTTGTCTATTTTATAACTCCTCATAAAATTGTTCCGGGCGGTGTTTACGGTATTGCCATTGTTGTTCATTATTTAACCGAAGGTGTTTTTTCATTTTGGCCCAATGGTATCCCCATCGGATTATTTGGACTTGTATTAAACATTCCGCTTACCATTGCCGGAATAAAAGTTTTGGGACCACGTTTTGGGATAAAAACGATAGTGGGTTTTGTATTAACTTCAGTTTTTATCGACGGCATTTCATACATGCGCCCAATTGGGAATGCAGCTTTGGTTGATGATGTTTTACTTTCGAGCGTATTTGGTGGGGTTTTAATTGGCTTCGGTTTAGGTTTGATTTTTAAATCGAGGGCAACTTCAGGTGGATCGGATATAATTGCAATGATAATTGCTAAATACACGAGGTTACAATTGGGGAAACTATTAATTTATGTCGATTCGATCATTGTTTTTCTGGCCCTGGCCGCTTTCCAGGATTGGCACATTCCTTTATACTCGTGGGTAGTAATTTACATTGCAGGGCGCGCAATTGATCTTACCATTGAAGGGGCTGACTACAACAAAGCGTTGTTGATTGTTTCAAAAAAACATGTCGAAATAAAACACAAAATTTTAAACGACCTCGAACGCGGCGGAACATTTTTAAAAGGGGAAGGGATGTTTACCGGCGAAGAAAAACAAATAATTTACACTGTTGTAAGCCGGCGCGAAGTTGCTATTTTAGAAGAATTCATCAGCACAATCGATCCCGATGCGTTTATTACAATTATGGATGCAAAAGAAATTCTTGGCGAGGGATTTCAAAATTTGAATTCAAAAGTAAATACCTAAAAAACTTTTTCCTTTAAATAATATTTCTCTGTTTACTCCCATTTTTCAACAATTTACCGAAAAAAATTTAAATTATTTGAAATTCGGATTATACCCACCTACAATTTCGTAAATTTGATGAAGTTCAGAAAGCATCAAGTTCGACCATGAAAAAGAAATCTCTGGTTTTCATAATAATTGCACTTTTTTCAGCTATAAATTCCTACGGGCAATCGGTTGGACTGGTATTAAGTGGAGGAGGTGCAAAAGGAATGGCCCATATTGGCGTAATCAGGGTTTTGGAAGAAAACAATATTCCTATCGACTTTATTTCGGGGACTTCAATTGGGGCAATTATTGGAGGAATGTATGCTGCCGGGTACACTCCCGACGAAATGGAACAACTATTTAAATCGGATGATTTTTATTTTTGGTCAACTGGAAAAATACAGAAAGAATACCGATATTATTTTAACCGTCCCGAAGCCAATCCGGTGTGGTTGGAATTGCGGGTGGCTAAAAAAGAGGATAAAGTTAAAGTTCTTCCTCCAACGAATTTTGTTCCGCAAGAACAGATGGATTTTGCATTTATGGAATTACTGGCGAGTACAAATGCAGCCTGTAACTATAATTTCGATAGTTTAATGGTTCCTTTTCGTTGTGTGGCCACCGATGCCTACAACCACCAACCAGTAATTTTAAGTAAAGGCGATTTGGGCGAATCTATCCGTGCTTCGATGACAGTTCCACTCTATTTTAAACCCATCGAAATTGAAAACACTTTGCTTTTTGACGGAGGTATTGTAAACAATTTTCCATCGGATGTAATGAAAGAAACTTTTAATCCCGATATTATTATTGGCCATAAAGTAGCAAACGAATCGAAAGCAGCGGAACAAGATGATGTTATGGAGCAAATCTCGAATATGTTAATGAGGCCAACCAATTACGAAATTGAACCGGAAGATGGGATTTTGCTTGAAACAAAATTTGAAAATGTAACCCTTCTCGATTTTAACAAAATTGAATTCGTATCGAATGAAGGACAAAAAACAGCACAACAATTAATCGACTCAATAAAAACCAGGATTTCGAGAAAGGTTAAACAGGAAGATCTTGAAAAAAAGAGACAATCGTTTAAAGCAAAAAAACCACAACTTTTCTTTCAAAATATACAGGTTGAAGGTGTTGAAGATCCGATGCAACGTAAATTTATTATCCAATCGATAAAACACAGGTACAATGTTGTATCACTTTCAATTTTAAAAAAAGCTTATTTTAAACTAATTGCCGACGAACATTTAAAATCAATCAGGCCAATTTCGCGTTACAACACAGAAACCGGTTATTTTGATTTGCACCTGAAAGTTGAACCAGAGAAGAAAATAGAAGTAAATATCGGGGGGAACATTGCAACCAAACCTATTAACCAGGGATTTGCTAACATCAACTACCGATACTACAAGGGCCGCGCCTATACCCTAAATTCAAATATTTATTTTGGTCGGTTTTACAGCTCGTTTAAAGTTGGTGGACGTATTGATTTCCCTACCCGGCTTCCATTTTATTTGGCCGGTTACTCAACCTTAAACCGTTGGGATTTCTTCTCATCCAGCTCCGAATTGTTTTTCGAAGATGTACGTCCGCCGTTTATTATACAGGATGAGTACAACCTTCGTTTTGAAATGGGATTGCCACTTGGCGTGCACACAAAATTTTATTCAGGGCTTGCATTTGCAAATTCAAACGACGAATATTATCAAACCGAAATTTTTAAACAAGAAGACGACCCCGACGAAACCTCGTTTAATGCTTTTATTACTCAACTTGGCATCGAAAATAATTCACTTAACTACAAACAATTTGCAACTGAGGGTGAATTCCGTTGTCTTACTGCAAAATATATTACTGGAAAAGAGGGCAACATTCCCGGGACAACTTCAACTACTACAACAAAAACAAGTGCTAATCATAATTATTTCATTTTAAAAGCTCATTCAACAAAATATTTTAGAATTGGTAAATCGTTTACACTTGGTACACAGGCGGAAGCTGTTTTTAGCAACAAATCATTGTTTCAGAATTATCGTTCAACATTATTATCAGCACCGGGTTATTATCCAACGCCCCACAGCAAATCACTTTTTATCGAAAATTTCCATGCCAATAATTACCTGGCAGGCGGGATTAAAGCAATTGTGGAATTTAATCCTTCTGTACATTTGAGGCTTGAAGCGTATGGGTTTTTACCAATCAAAGAGGAACGTAAAAACAAAAACTTAACAGCTTATTTTAACACTTATCTTATCGACAAATACTATTTTCAGGGAATGGCTTCTTTGGTTTACCAAACTAGCGTGGGACCACTAAGTTTTTCGTTAAACTACTACGAGAAAGAAAATACAAACCTCTATTTTACATTGAACTTTGGGTATATTCTTTTCAACAAAAGGGGATTTTAATTTAATAGTTTTACGTACGGATAAAATGGGGCAAGTCTGGATCTAACCGAAATGAAATTTCAATAACTCCTTTAAACTCCCCATTTAATTTCCAGGGACTTTGAAAAATTATAGTTTTTATATTGTCTTTTTCAGTGGTGTACATATTATCTGTTTGGTTTTCAAGCATCTCAACCAATTTTGTTTTCGAAGGTTCAGTATGGCAATCTAATAAGTTTGTACCCAATAATTCAGCTCCACCATATTTTTTAAACTGGTTTATGGAATACTGGTTCATGTACACAATTGTACCCACCTCGTTGCAAACAGTTATTGCCCCGTTAAAATCTTCGGCCCAATCAACTTCTATTCCTTTTAGTTTCATTTTTTCTTATAGCATTTTACCCAGTCCATTTCAAATTTAACCGGAAGGCGCGAACCCGGTATTTCATAAACAACAATACTTGAAACATTTATATGAAGCGGGTAATTTATTTCCGTATTTTCTAACTTTAAAACTTCTGTTTCATTAATTTTCCAGGTAAACGATTTGCCCGATTTTTCAATAGTAAAAATATACGATTTACCTTTTTTCAAGTTTGAAATGCTAATTCCCTTAACTTTTACCTTTCTCTTATTGTCGATGGTTGAAATCCCAAGACGGTTTTTTGTTCCCATTTCCAACAAGTTAGTCCGTGTCGTTTCATTTTCGCCAAGCAAAGAAAAAGAACTAACTACTTGTTTAACAGGGTTAAATTTTATTTTAGCCTCAAATATTCCGTCTTCTTGCCAAAAACTGTTACCGCTTGAAATAATTCCGGAAGAATAATCAAATTCTGTTGGAACAAATCCGGCAGGCATTTGCCAAACTTTTCCCACCGATTTCTCCTTTTTAATTTCGATGGCCAGTTTCCGCCCGGTTTTAATATTCCCACCGCTTGTAGAAACATGTAAATCTCCAGGCATCGAATAGTTTTCGCCAAGCAATTTATCAGCCCAATAACTACGTGTCGCCCATTTTTCCAGATTCAATTGTTGGTCAGAAAAATCATCCTCAAAAACCACATCCCAACTTTTCAAAAAATCGAATACCGGGGTGTCTTTGAACTTAAAATATTTAATAAGATGTGGAATATTTTTCATTTCCAGGCACTTCTTTTGCTTTGTATATTCTTCGCTCTTTTCCCACCTTTTTTTATCTTCGAGGTATGCTTTTCTTTCCAAAAATTCTTTAGACAAAGTAATTTCTTTTAATTCATAAAATCTTTTTAAGTCGAACGAATCTTTAACATCCAGATAATTTTTATAAATCGCTACCTTTTCATATTTCAAAAAGAATTTTATGTCCTGGTCAGCTTCCAGTTTTTTAAATCTTTGTTGCTTTGTATAGGCTTCGCTTTTTTCGAACTTTTTTTTGTCTTTTAAAAATGTTTCTCTTTCTTTATAATGATCGCTTTCAACAAATGCCTTTAACTCGATATATTTTTTCAAGTCGTGGCTATCAATTGTTTCGCGGTAAAGTTTCAATTTTTTAGATTTTTCAAACCTGAAATACGATTTTATTTCCCGATCTTTTTGCAATGCTCTGCATTCTTTACGTTTAATTTTATTTTTATCGGGTGCATTTTTTAATTCCAAAAAATTTTGCAGCTTTTCTGATTCCGAAAATTTTTCGTGGTTTATTAATATTTCCGATTTGTTTAATTCAACAAATGCTTTAATACCCCGAAACTTTCCGAGCTTTTTATAATCCACAAAATGTTGTTCTACAACCGACCCCTTAAACACCTGTCTTTCAATCTCTTTTTTATCCTTTTGAAATTCGCCCTCTTTCATGTATTCCAAAAGTAAATCGTATTCATTTAGTTTTTCCGAGTTTTTCAATTCATCAAACCGTTTTAGTTCCGCCGAGCCTGACGCAACAAAATACTTTTTAATATGCCTGGCTTTTTTTAATCCTGCAAATTCTTTTAGTTGATTAAATTCTACACTTCCTTTAAAATTAAGCGAAGTTATTTCTGCTTTACGCTTTATAAATTCATCAGAATTAACCCAATTTTCTAAACTGAGGAATTCTGCCAACTCTTCCGATTTTTCAACCTCTTGAAATTCTAAATAATCTTCCCGCAAGGTTTCCCGCTGTTTTTCAACAACTTCTACCGATTTTAATTTTCCGAGAATTTGTATGGAGAAAATTTTAAACGACATTTGCCAAAATTTAGTTTTTTAGTAATTCAAAAATAGAAATTAAACCTGTTAAATTCTAATTCTAAGTTAGAAACATTCTTCAATATTAATTTGATTAGGCCTGACATATTTAACATAAATTTTGTTTTTAACAATCTCTTTGACAGCATCTAAAAGATTATCATCATCATCAAATAAAACATGTAGACTTTTTGAACTCATTATTTCTTGTCTCTTAATTTTTTATATTTTTCACCTGAAGATTTTAAAATACTTTTAATCTCAGCCTGAGCTACAACAGGAAAACTCCTTGCATACAATAAAAATAAAACAAAAAAGAATCCTAGAGTACCTATGAATATTCCTATATCAATAAATGTTGGCGAGAACATAGTCCATGATGATGGTAAATAGTCTCTATGAAG
>Ga0209249_1001426_pt1 | contig 23146 bp, 39 predicted proteins | sample SaaInlV_200m_DNA_4_FD_184653 | JGI IMG/M metagenome (GOLD analysis project Ga0209249, IMG submission 184653) | Marine microbial communities from expanding oxygen minimum zones in the Saanich Inlet - SI037_S3LV_200m_DNA (SPAdes) (version 2) | ecosystem: Environmental > Aquatic > Marine >...
CGTGGACATCTTCGGTCCCGTCGCAGAACTGGTCGCAGCGTTCCCCGTCCTTGATCCAACCCCGCTCCCGCCAGTCGATGCAGAAGGAGCACGGCTTGGTCGTTACCGGGGCACCGAGACATATGAATTGCACGCCCATCATCATTCTCCGTCCGTCCGCTCCTGCGGACATCCCTACTACGGGGGAGAACGGGATTCTGAGCCCTTTCAGTTTCGGGGCTCAGAACAGGAATCCGCTGCGTAGTAGCGGCATGGGCTCAGACCCGGTGCCCACAGTTACCCCTTTACGGGGGGGAGAAACCGTTGGGGTGGAGAGCCGGCCACTCTGTGAAGCCCCAGCGGGCGGGTCACCTCTTTCACGAGGCGAGTAATAGTAAGGACGCACAGCGCGAGGGGCGATACACCGATGGCGAAGATGGCAGCCGCCGAGCGGCTCTTGATCACAGAGGGGATGCTGGAGTCCGCGGAGTACAGCATCGACCCTGCGCAGGTTGCCCGCATCATGGGCATCCTTCGATCGAGCCTCTACACGCGCAAAGCCCTCGCCGTGATGCGGGAGTACAGCAGCAACGGGTGGGACGCCCACCGCATGTTCGGCTTGGCGGACATCCGCCTCAAGGTTCAGATCCCGACCCATATGAAGCCGACGTTCAAGTGCCGCGACTTCGGTCCCGGTCTGTCCCGTCGCGACGTGCTGTTCGTCTACACGCAGTACGGCTCATCCACCAAGCGAGATACGAACGAAGCTGTGGGGGCGCTAGGCATCGGCTCGAAGAGCGCCTTCTGCATCGGCGACCGCTTCGTCATCACGTCCTGGCACGAGGGGACGAAGTCGGTTTACAGCGCCGCCCTCGACAAGTCGAACAAGGGGCGGATGGAACTGCTGGAAGAAGAGGACTGCGGGGACGAGACCGGGATCGAAATCCAGGTCGCGGTCGACTCCAAGTGGATCTTCGACTTCGAGCGCGAAGCCAAGTTCCTGTTCCGCTACATGCGCCCGCAGCCCGAGATCAACGTCGGTCTGCAAGACCTGCCGGCCGGGCTGGCGAGCGGGTTCATCCGGAGCGACAAGCACGCCAAGTGGATCGCCGTCATGGGCTGCGTGCCCTACCGCATCGACCTCGACCAGCTCGTCGAACCGCTCAAGGAAGCGGGCATCTGGGACAACTTGCAGAAGCTCGGCGGCGGCATCTACGTCCCCATCGGCGAAGTCGAGTTCGCCGCGAACCGCGAGGAGCTTCAGTACACCGATGAGACGAACGCGATCATCGTCGCCCAGTTCCGGCAGTTGATCGAGGAGTACGTCACCGACGCACTCACCTCGCTCCAGAACGCCAGCACCCCCGGCTGGGACCGCCGTCTGAAAGCGACGTTCCTGGCACACGGGCTGGGGTTCCCACTGCCGAAGCGGTTCCAGGACTGGTCGAAGACGCGAATCCCCCTGTGGGTCCGCGAGGAAGACGGTGAGCCCACTACGTTCCGGCTGCTCGACAAGGAGAACCACCCGACCAGGAGCCTCCCCATCTCCCCGGAGACGAAGCTGCTGTTCAAGGACTCCGCCGACGACCGCAAGATGCAGGGCTGGCACCTGTTCAAGTGCGACATCATCGTCGAACTGCTGGGGGGCGCGACCGAAGCGGACGCCAAGAAGGAGATGGAGCCGCTACTCGGTAGGGGGAACCTCGACGGCATCGCCTTCGGGCACCTCACCGAACGGTCGTGGTACGCCCCGTACGGGCGCAACGCTCAGAAGCGCGTCCCGAACGCCAAGCATCGGCAGCGCACCTTCAAGATGACGGGGGCGTGCAGCCACGGGACGTTGTCGGAGAACTGGGAGAAGACCGCGCCGCCCACGGCGGAGCACCCGTTCTTCATCCTCAGTTCGTTCAAGGTCAAGGACGGGACGGGGTTCTACTCCCGCGTCCAGGAAGACAAGGATCTCGCAGCGGCGTTCGGGCTGGAGTACCCCGAAATCTATGGCTACAAGACGACCGCCGCCAAGCCGGTCGCAGCCTCGGACATCGACAACGGGGTACCGTACAACACCTGGCGCCAGACGTTCTTCGACAACCTGATGACCGCGGAGATCAAGGCGGAGATCCGGACCATCGCATGGTCGCAGACGCTCCACTCGATGCCGTACCGCTTCTCCGGCTACTACGTCGATGAAGGGAAGCCCGATCTCAACTTCCTCCGCCAGCTTCCGCGCATCGTCGCGAGGCTGACGGAAGCCCTGGGTGCCGCGCACCCGGTCGTCCGCTTCCTCGCCCGTCCCGGCGAGGCGAAGAAGGACGCGAAGAAGATCAGCAGGAATCGCAAGGCGAACCTCGACGTGCTCGCCCAGCTTTTCCCCGGACGCAACAAGCGGACGGCACCTCAGTGCGCCCTGGACCGAATCCTCAAGGCGTACCCGATGCTGTCCGTGTCGGTGTCGAGCGACAGCGACTTGTTCGTCTTCCTGACCCGGCTCGAAACGATCATTCAGTACATTCTCGACATCGACGGGGCTCAGAAGTGAGACGCCGCGAGTAGTCGTAGGGAAATGCAAGGGAGCAATACGATGAAATTCTCGATCTCGAACGCAAGCGTGATGGTCATCGTCAAGGGTGACGCCCACACCGTCAGCAAGGGCAACCCCAACTTCAAGCCGCTGTGCGAGGCGCTGCTGGATGGTCGTTTCGACGACGTGCCCGATCTCCTGACCGTCGAGGCGGTCGTCCTCGACTGGGCGTACGGCGAGTTCACCGTGGACGGCACCGCGATCAGCTACCAGGGCGACCTGCTGCCGACCGTCTTCGCCGACCGCATCCTCAAGATGGTCTCCCGAGGCGAGCAGCCCCGTCCGCTGATGCGCGGGTGGGAGCGGCTGGAGGAGAACCCGAGCTGGCGTTCGCGCAACCAGCTCTTCGACTTCCTGCGGCGCAACCCGGGCATCCCGTTCACGGAAGACGGCTTCCTGCTCTTCTACAAGGGCGTGGGTCACGACTTCCGCGACCGCCACTCGCGCCAGTTCGACAACTCGCCGGGCAACATCCTGGAGATGAAGCGCAACCGCGTGTCGGACGACCCGACGAAGGCGTGTCACTTCGGCTTCCACGTCGGCGCCCGCTCGTACGCCAAGAGCTTCAGCGGCAACGGGCAGGTCATCATCTGCAAGGTCGACCCGGCGGACGTCGTGTGCGTCCCCGACGACTCCTCGCAGCAGAAGGTCCGCATCTGCAAGTACGAAGTCCTCGGCGTCGACAACGGCAAGCTGCTGCCCGACACCACGTTCGACGCCGCGGGCGAGCCGCCCATCGACCCGAACGAGCCGCTCGTCGCCGCCGCGGCGACCACGACGACCGCGACCGAGATCGACCCGGCGATGCAGTCGGGCATCGACGAGATGGACGGGTTCGACGCCGAGAACGACGGCGCCGTGGCGCCGCCCACGCCGACCCACACGGATGGCTCTCCGCTCCAGCCGGGTGAGACCGCCCCGCTGCCCCACGACGCCCCCGCGGCGGTCACGCTGCCCCTGACGGGCACGAAGTGGGACTACATGAACGACCTGGACTCGCTGGCTCTGCTCGGCGAGGGCATCGACCCGCTGCGGCGCTACGCCCGCAACAACTGCCTCATCGTCGGGGCGTCGAAGAAGGTCAAGGGCGGCAAGCCGGGACTGGTCGCCGCCATCGTCCAGGCACGCGGCTACGCGGACCCGCAGACGGACCAGGACGCGGACGACGACGAGGACAGCGAGTGAGCGACGCCCCGACAGGAATGAACCTCCGGTACTACGCGATCGGAGCGCACGCAGCCCAGAGGTACGGTGACGAGCCGTACAGCGTGCATCTCGACGACGTCGTCGCCGTCATGCACAACTTCGGGTTCGCGAGCCCCGCCTACTTCATCGTGGGCTACCTCCACGACATCCTGGAGGACACCGCGGTCACGCCCAAGATCCTGCTGGAACTGGGCGTTCCCGAAGCGGTCGTCAAGGCGGTGCAGTTCGCCACCGACGAGGACGGTCCGAACCGAAGGACTCGCAAGGCGAAGACCTACGAGCGGGTGCGGCGCGATCTGCGGAGTCGCGACCCCGACTGCGAGTGGCAGGCGATGGGGCTGGTCGCCAAGTGGTGCGACCGCATCGCCAACCTGCGGCGGTGCGTCGCGAACAAGGACCGCGGTCTGCTCTCGATGTACCAGAAGGAAGCGGAGAGCTACCGGAGCGCCTACTACCCGCCCGACTGGGTGTGGAACGACAACTGGCGTTTCGTGCTCAACGAGTACAACAAGCTGGTGGGGCGCCAATGAGCAAGGAACAGCCGGACCGCTGGCGACTCGCCAAGAACGACGCGAAGAAGATCGTCAAGGCGCTCCAGAGCAAGGGCTTCGCCGTCCAACGGGTGGACGACCGCATCGACGCCTGGTGCAAGGAGACCGAGCGGCACATCTGCACGTTCGACTGGCACCCCGCTCACAACGACGTGCCGGGTCGCTGGCGGTTCGTTCTCGTGCTGTCCGACTGCTTCTCCGACCGAGACCTGCGGACGGCTGTGCGCGAAGCCAGCCGCGTCAGGGGGCTCGTGAAGTCCTGTCGGGAGACGTGGGTAGCGTACCGGCTGTCCAAGTCCAATCGCCGCTGGGCTGCGTATCGCGGTTTCGTGGCTGCTCTGTTCATGCGTCAAGACCCGTAGCGAGGACCGTATGAGGATCGATTTCGAGAGCCGCACCGCCGGCCAGAAGAAGTTCATCGAGGAACGGACGCGGCAGAAGCTCGTCGAGTGGGCTGACCGCATCATCCGCGTGGAAGACGACGGGATTCTTCCGTTCAACGCGGACTGCCCGTACATGCAGTACGCCCTGACGCGCAAGAGCCCCTTCCTGTCGACGAAGGGCTGCCCCGAGGGCTACTGCAAGATGCTGGCGCCCGGCTGGGCACAGGCGGCGACGTTCCTCAAGCGGTAAGAGGGTCCACAACTGGAGGCTGACGGGTAGCGCAACTACTCGCTGCCCAGATCCGTGAGGTGTCCGATGGTCGAAACGCTCCAATGGCTCGGCAACTGGTACAACATCCCCTTCTCGTTCTTCGTGCTCCTGTGCGGGGTGTTCGTCGTCCTGAACCTGCTGCTCGGGGGGCTGCGACCGGGACGCTGTCCAACGGCAAGACCGGGCAACCGCTGAGAGCCGGCATGACCCTCTCAGCGAACTACTACTGGGTCGGAGACGACACCCAACCCATTGCCCTCGGTGAAGTCTCGCAACTCCAGGCTCGAACCTGGTTCCGACCCATCGACCGAATCATCCGGCGACTCCGAAGAACCCCTGCATGGGTCGGTCGCTCCGGGTAGGATAGCGCAAGGGTACAAACCCGCCCCCGGGAGCCGCCACGAATGACCGACACGAACATCACACCCGTAGAGACCAACCCCTGGCAGACCGTTCGAGCACCCAGAATGCTCTACCTCCCAACCGTCGCAGGCGACGGCGGGTTCAAGGACTCAGGACTCCGGGTCGAAGTCGAAGACAAAGTCGAACTGAAAACCGGGTCCAACGAAATCCGAGTCAACGGCGTCGCACACCGAATGCTCATCTCCTGCGACAAGCTCCGGATCGTCGATGGCGTCATCCATCTCGACAAACCACAGGCTCCACGACCCCTGTCCGCCGGCGGAATGGGCGGAGCCTCGGTCGGACGCACCGGACAGGCGCAAGCCAACGCCCGGAACAACTGGGACCACTCCGCCTTCGCCCAAAAGACCGGCAGCAACTACACGCCACCACCTCCCAGAACCGTCACCGGAGGCAAGTCGTCCTTCCAGGTCATCCACGACGAAACACCAGCCTTCGGGCACGTCGCAAACCCCGTCGACTTCGACCGGGAAATCCAAGACCACTTCGGGAAGCCCACAGAGCCCGTACCCGACCCACGCACCATCGACGAACGCTTCGCCACCGAAGCCCACTACGCCGAGATCACCCTCAAGGACGGAACCCAAGCCCGCGTACTCGTCGATCCCGAAACCGGACGGCACATCGGCACCCCATTCCGCATGTACCAAGCCACCTACGACGCCGAAGGACACCAGGAAGCCGCACCAGCCCCCACCCACGGCCCCAACCCGTCCTACACCGAAGCCGACTACCAGAACTGGGTCGCCGAACAACGAGCCAACTCCGTCATCGCACCCAGCACTCCTCAACCCAATGCCCACTCGGCTGACCCGGCGCTCGAAGCTCCGCTCCAGGCGACCGCCACAGCCCCTACAAGCCCGCCCAGCCCGCACGACGCCCAAGCACCCATCTCCGTCACGGCGACGGTCGTGGAGCCCTCTGCGTTCCACACGGGCTACCTGCACCTCGACCACCTCATCGGCGGCTGGGCTGTCGGCAGCGTCTCGCACCTCTACGGTCCGCCTGAAGCAACCGACGTCCTCATCGAAGCTGCCGGCGGAGACGCCTGTGACTCCATCGAGACCGCGTTCGGACGCATCCACCTGGCTGCGGCTCATCCCAAAGCAGAACCCGTCGTCTTCGTGAAGCTCAACGGCACCATCACCGACCACCGACGACTCGTCCTCGCCGAAGAACTGCCCGTCCTCATCGACATGGTCTCCGCCATGCCCGTCGCCGTCGTCATCACGACCCCCGACTGGGACGAAACGAACATGCCCGCCCTCATCCGATTCCTCGCCACCCGCGTCCACATCACGCCTCACGAACGAGACCCCGAACGGTTCCTCACCGCCAACATCACCAAGCACCCCACCATGACCGGCAAGGACATCAGCTTCCCAAAGGCAACGGAGCCAGGTCGATGAAACCCAAGTGGCGGGAGAACTACGCCCACTGGAGCCCAGGAAAGGCTCTCGACGTCGTAGAGCTACAAGCCGGATGGTGCGCCCGCCTACGAGAGTTCGGCGTCATCGTGAAGCGGTCCTTCCCATACGACACCGCCTACATCGCTCGCCAAAACGCCCAACGTCTCGCTCAAGAACGCTGGGACGAACCGAACAAGTCGTCGATGTAGTCGGGGTCCGGTTCCGGGGCAGGCTTCGGAGGCGGGGGGGCAAATAGCTCGTCGATGTAGTCGGGGTCGGGCTCTCCCAGCTCTGCCAGCCGCTCTCGGCTGAGGGTCACATGGGCGGGAAGAAGCTCCAGCCCGAGGTACTGGCGTCCCAGTTGGACTGCGGACACACCCGTCGTACCAGACCCGCTGAACGGGTCGAGCACAAGGTCTCCACGCTGCGTGAACAACTTGATGAACCACAAGGGTAGCGCAACCGGATACGCCGCAGAGTGACCCACGTTCGCGCACTCAGTCGCCAGGTGCAGCACGTTGTCCGGGTAGACCGTGTCCCGACCCTGCCAGTTCGACACGTTGCGACCGAACCCCGAACCCACCGCCGACGACATCCGCTGCTTGTCGTTGTCGCTGAGGTTCCCCATCCGAGAACTCGCCCAGTCACCCACGGGCTCTCGAACCGCATCCTGGTACATCACGAACTTGCGGTCGCGGTTGAACTGGAGGCAACGCTCCCACCCGTCGCGGAACCGATTCGGCCACTTGCCCGGCGTCGAATTCCTCTTGTGCCAGATGAATTCTTCTGTCCAGAGCCAACCCTGCTTCCGCATCGCCCGGATCATGTCGAGGACGTACAGGTGACGCTCACCAGCGACCACCTTCTCCTTGATGTTCACGATGAGCGTGCCGTCCAGCGTCAGCACCCGCTTCAGTTGCTCCGAGATCGGGAGCCACCACTCGACGTACTTGTCCGGATGGACGCCGCCGTACGTGTCCTTGCGCTGATCCGCGTACGGAGGAGACGTCACCACCAGCGAGACACTGTCCGCCGACACGTCCTTCAACAGCTCAACGCAGTCGCCCTCTCGAATCTCCCAGGTCATTGCCGCCTCATTCTTCGTCGTAGCCAGACATCAGGAAGTCTAGGTCATTTTCCTCCCTCGGTCCAGTCGTTTCTCGCGTGACCGCATCCCGAAGGCCGGTCGCCTGCAAGTCTTGAAGAATCTTCGGGTTCCGACCGCTCTCCAGGACACTCAACCCCTCGAAATCCACCCGATCCTGGGCATCGACCAGTCCACGCCGAACAAGCTCGGCGTGGATCTCGTCCACCTTGTTCTCCAGCAGACCAGAAACCAGAAGATCCTGGGGCGAAATCTGACCCAAGAACTGGTCATACTGGATGTGGAACCCATTCCGACCCGAGAACCAAGCCCACGCATTCGCCTTGTGGAGCGTCCGGTTCCACCCCACGGGGGAGTCGTCCTGCTTGGGGGTGCCCGACAGATGGCAGATGGCGATTTTCACCGGGGTCTCCGGGTACTTCGCCTGCCAAATGGGACCGTAGTTCTCCTCGTAGTTGCGAAGAACCGGGCGGACGCTCGTGCCGCACTGAGAGTTCGTGCTGCTCTTGATCTCGACGACCCAGATAATACCGCCCTTTGAGATCACCAGATCGGGCGACTTCTCCTCTGCCAGCAATTTCCAGCCGCCCACCTCTGAAGCCACGATCCCCGCGTGGTGCTGCAACAGCAACCCCACTTTCTGGGTGAGAGCACGACGCAGCGAGTCGTGAACGACCGATGGCACCAACGACCGACCCCGGGTGTACCCGTAGATCGCAGATCGCGAAGTGTGCAGACCGTTGCAGAACTTCTCGAACGGCCAATGTTCCACGATTTTGTTGAGCACACTGCGACAACGCTCCGTGCTGGCGGCAAGCTGCTCCCACACGGGTTCTGACCAATCCATCTGCATCCTCCCAGGCGAGACCTCCCGCCGGTATCTGTCCAGCACCTACTACCCCGCAGGGGGTTGCCGTGAATCCCCCAGAAATTTCAGCCACCCATTACAGCCCAAACTCCGTTTCTCCAGACCGTTGAGAATCGTTACTAAACGGTTTCTAGCCCCTTTGGCTACGCCTACCCCCCACGTAAAAGAATCGAGTGACCGAAAAACCGTTTTTCTAAGCGGTTTCGAGAATCGTAATCGCTAGAAACTGTCTAGGACACCGTTCGAGAAAATGGGTCACATTTTCCATGCAGGTTCAATTCGCAGATCGGGCGATCGAGGGGAACCCAGATCGGTTTTTCAATCGGTTCTGGGAAATCGCACCCGAATCCCCCCTACCACACATCACCTCACCCACAATTCTCGTGCCAAAAGAATGTGCATAGCCCCCCCTCTCGATTCTTTTTCTAGGGCTCCTGATTTTTTTCTAGAGCCTAGACCCCCTCGATAAAAAATCTTGTGAGGGTGTAACAGAGTTTCTAGCGATTAGAGGCGAGAATCTGAGAATGTCAGAGAATCGAGGTAAGGAGTGCTAAGGGGTGTGAGAGTTCACGTTCTCAGGGGGAGCGTCACGCTGCGCTAGGTCACAGCTACCTAGCGTGACAGGCTGTGTCGCCAGGCGAGGCTGCTCTTGCGTAGGTGGGAGATCGCTCGGGACACCGCAGCCATGCTGGTGCCCAAGGCTTCGGCGATGAGGGCGCGTGGGGTTGAAGAGACCACGTAGGGCAGGACGTCGACCGCCAGGTGTGCGTCCCCACCACCACGCTCACACGAGAGGATGTAGGCGACCAGGTCTTCGGTCGCCTCGTCCATGAGGTAGCCCGCCTGCTCGGCTGTCTCACGAGCTGGGGTGCTGGTGTTCGAGGCAGCGTCCCCGTACACGTACTGCCCGTCCACGTAGGCAGGGAGCCCTGACTGCTCGAACTGCCGCACCCGCTTCTGCTTGCGGTGGTAGTTCGACAGCACGCACGAGCACACCATGTAGACGTAGTGCCCGAAGCTCGACTTGCTAGGGTTCCAGGGGCACCGCCCCTTGTTGCGTGCCAGCAGCCCCTTGTAGACCTCTTGCAGCACGTCCTCTGGGTCGTACCTGGCTGCACGCATACGCCTGCCGAACCCCTTGTAGAGCAGCTTGCGTACCTCGTGCCCCCTGCCCACCAGGTCGATGCCCACCGCACCGTCCACCGCCACCCTGGTGTCCACTACCACCGCCGGCGCCACAGGCACCGTGATGGCAGTACCAGAGCGCAGGGTGATGATGGCTGGGGCTAGGGGCTTGAGCAGGACGATAGGGCTGGTAGGGGTAGCGGGAGGGAACAGGTCCAGGACGTTCGCCTGACCAATGCCGTTCTGCCCCCTGGGCGCATAGCGTCCCAGCTTGAAGTAGCGGTCCAGCCCCCAGTGCCGCCCCGTAGGGTGCCCAGTCAGCTCGGCTAGGAGAGCCTGGGCTGTCGTGAACGTGACCGGGCTACCATCCCCAGCAGCCACCTGCCACCCGTCCTCGACCACCCGCACAGGACGAGCCCCGTCCTGGTACCGGCTGAACAACAGCTCGCCCTGACCTGGTTGCATCCTACATCTCCCACGATTTCGGGCACGGTGTCGCAGTCTGCGCCCGAAAGTCGGGTGTTGTCAACCGACCGTTTGACAACCCGTTTTCACGAATTTTCGTTTTCGGAATGCGTGTGGGTTCAACTTCCTTGTCTCCGCACTGTCCCCAAAGTGTACCGACCCCCCGATATTCGGGGCAAGTCAAAATCCGGGTCGTCGGCGTGAAATCTGACAGACCGTGCCGAATCCGCCCTCAACCGACCCCAACGGTAGGGGTTTATTTCTTCAACGGTGCGGGGTTCACCTGACGGTGTCAGTCGCCGATGGTGTCTTTCAGTAGTCGTAGTGCGTGGTCGAGTGCTCGTTCGCTTGCGGTGATGTTCTTGCCGTTGTGGGTGAAGGGGATGTCGTCGAAGTATTCGGAGCCCTGGTGTTCTGCCCCATCGTGTTCCCGGAGGGTGACGGCGAAGAGTGCGGGTTCGTCGTGTGTCGCTGGAGCTTCGTGGATTTCGACGTAGCGTCCGTCCGAGAGGATGGCGGTGTGTACGTTACTGTCGTCGTCGCTGGTGCCGTAGCGAGAGCGCCACAGGAGTACGTGCAGTGGTTCGTCGTGCAGGACGGGAATGTGTCCGAATTTGGCGGCGTGTCGTTCGGCAGCGTAGAGGGCTTCGAGGCTTGAGGGGAATTCCTCTCCGGAAGGGGAGAGTTGTGAACCTCCGGCGTGTACCAGGTCGAAGGTCCATGTCACGGGTCCATTGGTGGTTCGGTAGACCTTGTACCTGGGATAGTCGGCGGCGGTGTAGCTGGTGCCGCGGTGGTTCACGCGAGCTTTTCGATTGAGAGGTGTGAGTGGTGTGGAGAGGTGGACGTCGTCGCTCATCCGCTGCCAGAGGAAGTCGACGGTGTCCTTGAGTCGGTAGTGGAGCCACTTGCCGAGGTGTTTCTCATCGGCGTCTGGGATGGGGTCGTCGTGGATAGGGAGTCCGCACCAGCCGATGATGTTGTCCCGTGAGCAGGGGAAGGTTCGATTGTGTGAGCCGGGCGCGAACATGGCGGTGCAGGTTGGGATTGTGGCGCCTTCGAGTGGCTGTGAGATTCGGAGGTAGATGTCGATGGAGAGTGCTCCTGCGAGAGCGGGTCGAGTGGGCGCTTTGACGATGAGTGCCTTGCGGTCATCCGTGACGATGGTCGCGGCGTGGATACCGAGGCATTCGCGCAGAGTGTCTCTTGCTTCGATGGCGTGTCGTAGGAGGTTCATCGGAGTCCCAGGTCTTCGAGATTGACGGCGCTGGCGGCGTTGAGGCTGTCGTCGAGGGCAGCGAGCCGTGGGCTGAGAGAGACGAGTGACCGTGCGAATGTGGGTCCGGCGAGTCTCCAGTGTAGGGGGGCGTGCCGCAGGATCGGTGGCGCTGTGCAGCCGTGTGGACCCATCAGGGGCACCTTGGGGTGCTTGGTGAGGGGCAGGGTCACGCCGAGCCGCTTGGCGTTCTCGATGGTGTAGGAGCAGTCGTACTCGCCTGTGCAGCACCGGGTCGGGTGCGTGCTAGGGCACTCGACGCAGCAGGGCTTGGTCATCCGGTACAGGGCGGCGGCGCTCATCGCTTGGGCTTCCGTAGCTGGGTCATCGACGTTGGCTGGGCCGCTTGCTCCCACACCTCCCGGAACACCTCGGGGGCGACGGTCACCGGGTCATTCTCGGGTGGGTCGTACAGGACGAATGCGAGCTTCATCTGGGCAGCGCCAGCGAGCCGCAGCATCACGTCGAGGGTCATGTTCCCTGGGTAGTTGAGGATGCGGGTGGCACGTTGCTGCGACACGTCGAGACGGTCGGCGAACATCTGGTGCGTGATCCCCCGTGCCCGAAGACGGGCTTCGATCTGTCGCACGAGCGTCTCCGACGCGGCGGAGAGCTTCGAGGTGTCCGTCTTGACCAGCTTGGGCGTTACCATTGCGCTTCCTTCAACATCTGAATGCAGCGTTCGTCCTCGGCCGCCACGATTTCGAGGTGCGAGTTCCACCCAGAAATCAGCGGGTAGCGGCATGGGCTGGCCTCCCCAGCAAGATGTCTGCTGCTTGACCCGGCGGGAGCTTCTGGATGCTGTGGTACATCGCCTCGTCGATGTCCATCTCGATGACTTGCGGCTCGGTCGTGTGCGGGTCGGAGTCGGGCGGATACTCGACCACCTGGACGCGGTACCGCTTCACCGGCTTGCCAAGGGCTTCGGCGAGAGCGTCGCCGTGGACGGTGCAGTCCTTCACCTTGCCTTTGAACGTGCTCCGACCGGGGAGGTAGGTCGTGGTGTTGCCCACGAACGACTCGGGGGCGATGAAGTCGATCTTGGACCCGCTGCCGGGCTTGTAGAACGGCGAGTCGGCGCCGAACCCGATGCCGAGCCCGATGGTCTTCGCCTTGTCGCGCAGCTTGCCCAGGTCGACGACGACCTCATCGTCCCAGAAGTAGTCGGGCAGCGGCATCAGAATAGCCTCGACAGTGCCCCGGGCGGGAACCCGCCCTTGAGCTGTTCGTTGAACAGGTCCATCGTGCGGACAGCGTCCCGCCAGGCATAGTCGCCGAGCGTCATCGTCATCGGGTCGAGGTAGTTCCAGTCGGTCTGGATGGACGTCGGCTTCGGTTCCTCGTCGGGCGTCCAGAAGTCAGGGGGCAGCGGCATCGGTCTACTTCCTTCGGAGCCCCGTCGTTTCGGTGTCGATGGCGATCACGTCCCCGTTCTTGTTTTCGAGGGTGGCGATGACCGCGTCGAAGTCGAACTCCGAAATGGGCTTCCCCGACACCAGCTTGCCCGACGTGTCGAGCTTGGGCGCCGGGCTGTCGTCGTCCCAAACGCCGTGTGGTAGTGGCATCGGTCGCATGTCTAGTGCCCCGCTTCCCGAAGCTCCCGGTCCGCCTGGGCGTCGCATGGGCACCGCATCCCGTGGTTCTGGTCTGCGTAGACCGGACAGGACGAGGGGTTGCGGGGGTTGTCGTGGTACGCCTCGGAGGCGTCGTTGAGGTACGCCTCCGCCTCGGGCTCAGTCATCGTCCGTAGGTCTCGCTTCTTGTCGGTCATCGTTCGGTCCTTTCTCAGCCTGCGAACGAACGCAGACCGGAATTGCCCGAGTAGCTCATCAGCCACTCCAGCAGCTTCTTGGCGTACAGGGTCTCCGCCCTCTCGATGGCGGCGTCCGCGTCCAGGCAGGTCTTGATGTTGACCTCGTGCGCGAACTTGAGCGTCTGCCCGTAGAACAGCGGGTTCACCTCAGCCACGTCGATCTTGCCGCCGTACTTCCAGTGGTCGCCCCTGGACCGCACACCCAGCCCGCCGATCTTCTTGCCGTTGCGCAGAATGTCGCAGAGGAACCCGGCGCCGAGCTTGCCCGCCTTCCATGGCAGGCGTTGGATCATCATCCCCCCCACGTCGTTCCAGGTGGCGCTGATCTGTTCGAGATCGTGTGCCCCCCGGAACGCGGCGGAGTGGTCTCGCAGGAAGTTGTCGGGGCACAGCCCCAGCCGGATGTCCTCGGTCGCGACCTTGCAGATGTTCTGGTAGACCCAGCCGAGCCAGCCCGTGAGCCCCATGTCCGATTTGATGAGCCTCGCCGCCTTCTCGATGGTCGTGCTGCGCTGGGCTCCCGTGGCGTGGTGCGTCGACAGGACTGAGACGTCCTGCCGCCAGTTGGCGTGCCAGATGGGCTCTTTCGCTCCCGGCTTCACGACGCCAATCACGCCGATCCAGTGGCTCCCCACCTGGACCGACACCGTCAGGCTTCGACCGTTGCCCTTCGGGCGTTTGAAATCGCCTTGTGGGAAGACCTCGCGCAGTAGCTCGCGGAAGACGGGCAGGCGCCTCTCGGCGACTTCGGTGACGGATCGTTGGACGGGGTCCGGCACGGACTTCTCGAAGCCCAGGTCGTTGCTCTCGCTCTCCCAGAAGTCGTTGTCGAGCCCGCCGCTACTCATCCGTGGTTCGCCTTTCGGGCACCATCACGTCGCCGCGTTCGACCAGCCGGTACGTCTGCATGAACAGCGCACGGAAGCGGTCATGGACGGCTGCGAGGACTGCTACGTCGTTGGGGGCGTAGTCGAGCGGCACGCGGGCGTCGTTCTCCTCGATCATCGGGTCGTCGAACCGACCGACGCCGGTGAGCATCGTGCCAATGAGTCCGCCGAGCAGGCGGTTCCACTCGACAGCGGAGTCGAAGATTGCGGTGGTTCGTTCGCGGATCTGCCACAGGTCGTTGGCGATGTCGAAGGAGTCGCTGCTCTCGTCGGCGTCGAGGACGCGGAGCAGGTACTCGAAGTGGGCTTCGGCTGCCGTGGGGCTCCACTTCTTCGTCAGGAACATGCGGGCGAGGTACTCGGCGTCCAGCTCGCCGACGAAGTCGGACAGCGGGATGGTGCTCGTGTACCCCTTGCGGGGCGCTCCCTCGCACTGGATGACCACTCCCTGCGGGGTGGCGGTGATTGTCACAGCCAGGGTATCGGTCCCTGGTCGGGCAAGTCGCCAGCACGGAACCGGACCATCATCCACGATGACGCCCAGCTCGTGCCCGGCGAACATCGCGGTGGTGTGTTCGCGGCTCACGGGCTTTCTTCCTTTCTCTCCATCAAGTAACTACTCACGCCCCTACTACTCGCGGGCGCCTGGTTCTGAGCCCCTAGTCTTCCGTGACCGTGATGAATCGGATGCGACCCGCCTTGACCGACGCTCTTGCCTCGGGGTCGAAGGTGCAGAACCACATCATCGCGATCCACCACTTGAACGTGCGGAACCGCTGGTTGTCGAACTGGTCGCTGCTCGGCTCCTCGCTGGGCGGGATGCTCGTGTCAGCGACGTACTGGATGGCGTACTTGTGGTCGAGTCGAACGCGCATCAGTCGGGCTCCACGGACTTGAAGGTGCTGCCCGCCGGGCAGTGAGCCACGAGCCGGGCGACGACGCCGCTGCGATGGCGCTCGGTCGTGACACCGCGGTCGGGTGTGTACGTGACCTCGTAGACGGTCGGCGGATACTTCGTGCCCGAGGCTCGGGTCAGGAACCCGAGGCAGACCGGACCCGTGGTGTTCTTCTTCATCACGGCGTAGACCGCCAGGATCTCCTCGCGCAGCGCCTTCTGCTCGTCCGTCAGGTGTTCCGTCAGGTCTTCGCCCGGGGCGCCTTCGGTGGACTCCGCCAGGGTGTCCTGCGCCTGTGCCGCCATGTGGTCGCCGATGACGCTCACGCAGAGGGAGACGCACTCGTTGCAGATCATCGCGGTCGGTCCGGCGATGAGGACCGAGACCTCATCCTTGGGCTTGCCGCAGAACGCGCACTCGACGTGTTCGGCGCCCTCGCCCTTGTAGACCAGCCCGTCCGTCGCTCGGCGCATCTGCGAGCCGAGCACGTTTTCGCGGTTGGGTGGCAGGACCAGCCCGAAGCCGTCCGACTGGACGTGAATCCAGCAGCGACGGCGGCGGTCGAACTTCCAGCCGCGGATCTTGAGCCCGGCGATGACGTCCTTGCGGGTGAACACCTTGTCAGTCATTGTCCACCACCCGCACGCCGATCAGCTCGAAGCCCTTCGACTCGAACGTGGCGATGGCTTCGTCTTCCCGCTCCAGGTCGACGGCGACGAACAGGTGCTCGGGGTCGAGCCCGACCGTCGTCACCTTGCTGCCTGCCACCTTGGGGAGTTGCGCCTTGACCAGAGCCGCCTTCGCGGGCGTCTCACAGTAGGCGATGAACTCGACGCTGCCGTTACGCTCGTGCCGGGTGATGTTCATCGTATCCTCATTCGGTTCGTTCGATGGTGATAGTGACCCGGCTGGCAACTCGGTCGGTCGTCACTGCCTTCGTGACCGCGGCGACCATCTTGTCAGCCTGTTCCTTGTCCTGGCTGGCGAACGTGAACCCGTTGTCGTCCCACTTGATGCGACCGCCGCGGGGCAGCCGCGGTGCCATCGTCGCCGGCTCGCCGCCTTGAATCTCTACGTCGACTCGAATCACAGTGTCCCCCTGCACTACGGGCTAGACCCGCATTCTGAGCCCTCGAACGTCGAGGGCTAGGAGGACACCAATACCCCTTCCATCCCCTGGAGCAAGACCTCCAACTCGTCGGGGTCGTCGTCGAAGTGCTTCGTGACGCCCTGCTGCTCCAGCGTCCGGAGCTTGAGGTTGCCGCCCGTGAAGTGAATGCTCGCGACCGGCAGTTCGTGCTCCTCGACGAAGCGGGCGACCGGGGTGATTCCGAATTCCGCGTTGAATGCCTCCTGGCTCTCGACGCGGCTCGTGACGATGATGACCTTGTCGCCCGCCGCGGCGTGTTCCCGCAACGTCTCGATCATCTCCTCGTTCGGACCGTCCTCGACCATGCCCCAGTCGTCGTCGAGCCGGGTGCGTACCAGGGTGCCGTCGAAATCGAAACTCACGGTGCGTCGCAGTTGCCTTGCCATCGTCTCGCTCCCTTCGGCCTCAGCCGTTGAACCGCGCCCGCTGGCTCGCCACGGTGCGGGCGATGCCCTTGCGGCTCACCTGGGCCTCGATGAAGTCCCACTCGTCGTCCTCGTCGCTCGCGACGGACAGGCGGGCTTCCCACGCCTCCGCTTCCACCTGCTCCGCTACCCACTCCGCCTCAGCCGCCTGCTCGTCGGCGTACTGCTCGTTCGCGTACTTGTAGAGCGCCTCGATTTCGACCCAGAGGGCTTCCGTGCTGAGACCCTGGGGGGCGCCGTGGGGGCGCATCCCGTAGGCGCACTTGTAAGCGTCCGAGTATTCGCCCAGCGCCGAGTCGCGCTCCGTGTAGTTCGCGTCGTAGACGGGAACGAGGCGGAAGCTGGTGCTGGTCGTCGTGTCGCTCATCGTGTCCCCCCTGTCTCTGCGGGCGACCTCCGTGGCCCCCGCTTACATCCCCACTACGGACCACCCCGGCGTTCTGAGCCTCTTTTCGACGAAAAAAGAATTCCACAGCGATAACGCCGGGTTGGCGGCTCGTGCGCAAATTTGCGCATGAAATGTGGAAAAGGGGCTCAGAACGGGAAGTTCGCCCGTAGTGGGTGTGTACGACGGAAATGGAGGCCCAGAATGACGAGCTACGTGCCAATCAATGCGACTGTCCCGGAACTCCGCAAGGCGTTCGAGGGGGGTCGACCCCAAGTCGGCCACTCCGCGGGAATGGCTGGACGCGGCGAAGCACATCTACCGCGTCCTGCTGGACGACTTCTACGGCGACTACGACGAAGAAGGCCCCGGCATCACGGAGCCGCTGGAAGTGGCGTACGGCCCCCAGGTCGCCTGGTAGGGAGGCTCAGAACGCCGCCGCCGCTCGTAGTAGAGTGGGACGAAACGGAAGGACGACTGATATGCGTTACGGATACCGCGAACCTTGCATGTGTGGCGCTTACGACTGCGTGCCCTGCCGTGGACAGTCCTCGGTCGACGAGTACAACCGCAGCGAGGAAGCGGAGCCGCTGGAAGCGGAGCACGTCCGGTACGTCGTCGCCCGCAAAGCTCGGCGGGACTTCGTGGGCAACCCGATCAACGTCGGTGACGTGGTCGCCGTGGTCGCCGGGTTCGAGTACACGGAAGGTGGACCCCGCAGCTCGTACTACCACTACGAGCGCAGCGTCCATCAGAGCCCCAGCGCGATGGAGTGGGTGTTCGCAAGCCGCGCCATCCGCCGCCGCAAGGACCGCCTCCGCCGCATCCGGCGGGGCAAGCTGGTCCTCAACTGAGGGGTGTCCCATGCTGGACCAGATTGGAGCGCCAACCCCGAGTCGGATGACATCGCACTGCCGAGACCGCTGCTCCAACCGCAGCATCCCGGTGGAAGCCGTCTACCGGGCTCTCGAACAGCCCTTCCTGTCGGGCACCTCCCCTGGCGACACGTCCTGGGGTCTGGTGCGAGCGGTCTGCGGGTCGAGGTGGCAGTTCGTCATGGTGGTGTGGACGCTGCGGGATGGCTGCAAAATCGCCATCACCGCCTACCACCCCAACCGCGAGAAACTCTTGAACAACGGAGGCTGACATGGGCTACTCCATGAGCGTCTCGTGCCGTTCCCAGAAGCTACGCGACCGGCTCGCCGAGTTCCTGCGGGAGCATCTGAAACCGTTCTGCGTCGCCTGCGAGGAAGCCGACGACATCCGAGCCGACTACGAGAAGCTGACCGGCGGGCACGCCGACCTCTCCCTATGGCCGATCGCCCGGCACCTGCCGCACGACCCAACCAAGGACATCCTCGTCGGAGAAGGAGTGTGCTACGGGGGTGGTCCCAGCAAGGTCGGGTTCAACTTCGGCAACTCCTACACCTACGGCATCTACATGCGTGCCATCCTGGCTTGGGCTGCCCAGCACGTCGGTCGCCGCCGCCCGCTCAACCGGCTGGCGGAGACCACAGGGGTGCTCGCCAGCACCCACTACTACACCTACGACCGCGAACCGACCCCCGTCGTGGTCGCGGCGGACATCGCCGACTGGCCGAGCGACTTCCGCAAGTACGCGGAGACCCACTGGCTCGTGGACGAGTTCGGGATGCGGGTGAATCCCCGCCTGACCCACTACCCGACCCCCGCGGACGAAGCCGGCAAGGCAATCCTCCGGGGGTTCCAGGAGTACGAGAAGGGGCTGGAGCGTGTCACCCGCCGCGAGATGGAACGCCTCGACGCGCTCTGGAAGGAACAGAATGAGTAGCCAGCCCCCGCACACCGACAGCCGAGGACACGTCTTCATCCCCCACCCCGAAGGCTCCGGTGGGTTGAAGTGCAACGTCCTTTGCATCCCCATGTCCGATGGGACAAGGCACGTCCCGGACTGCCCCACCGTCGCCGCGTGGAAGGAAGCTCTGAGCACGACCCTCGTGCCCGCTGTGCGCAGCGACCGCGACCGGCTGATGGCGAAGGAGCCCGGGTGCGGTGCGTGCGGTCATGTGGCGGCACGCACTGCACCCTACGTGCTGATCCAGTACGGCGGCATCCTTCGACCCGAGTTCAACCTGGACACTGCGTCCCATTTCGAGGTCAACCGCCGTGACGACGGTACCGTCTCCGTGTGGTGTACGCACGGTGCCTGGGGTGCTGTGATGGTGTTCGACGAGGACGGCAAAGCGACGCAGTTGCGGCACGGTATGTCCGTCGACCCCATTCCCGTCGTAGGAATCGAGCCCACGTTCAAGCCGATCAAGTTCTGGCGCGAACTGGCGAACAAGCCCGAACCGGCGTGCGACCTCTTCCGTATCAAGACCGCCCCGTGGAGGCTGCCCGATGGCAAAGCTCACCGCTGACCAGAAGACGAATCTGCTCGACGTTCTCACCCTGATCTCCGAGCGGGACATGCCGTCGAACAACACCCCGGAGCGGCTCGTCGAGCGTTCCGGGATGCCCGCCGAGACGGTGGAGTGGTGTCTCGACGTGCTGCACGGTCACGGCGAGGGCTGGATCGACTACGACACGAACCCAAGGACCGGCGAGCAAGGCTACTTCGTCAACGACAGGTTCGATGCAGGCACCAAACTCAGCGCCCTCTACAAGTCCTGGCAGACGAGGCAAGAGGAAGCCCTGGCGTTCGACGAGGACGACGAAGACCCCGACGACGAGTGGGCCGACATCGACGAGGACGATGATCCCGATGACCACTGGGAAGAACCCGGCACCGAAGAAACTGACGGGGCGTAGACGCGCATTGCAAGGTGAGGTGGCAGCGAAAAAGCCACCGCCCGGCAAGCGTGGCAAGAAGCGACACCCGAAGGCTGTCGAAGCCGGCAGACCTCACGACTTCGGTCCTGCCAAGGCTCGCGGACAGCCCGGGTGGGTCAACAGTTGTGGCAGCGGCAGGCGTACGTGCAACGCCTGCGGAGTCGAGGAGCTAGCACCAGGGTCGTTCGTCATGGCAGATCACGCCGGCTTCGGAGACGAAGGTCGGGAGATGATGAAGGGCAAGGACGCCCTTGGTCAGTGGACCTACGTGGACGCCAAGGGGCGCCAGTTCACCTCTGCCAAGCAGCTCGGCTGCCCCACCTTCTTCCTCGATGAGATGGGCGGCATCCGTGAGAACCGCGAGATGGTCCGCGAAGTCGATGACCGCGTGGACTACACCGACGACCGAGTCGACGACGTGGAAGACCGGGTAGGCAGCCAAGAGCATCGGGTCGACTCCTTCGAGGACCGCCTGATCGACCTGGAACGCGAGAACGTGGTGTTGCGCGAGAAGCTCGCCCAGCCGATCGACGTGACCGCGATGGTCGAGTGGCTCTCCGACATGGCGGTCGAGGCAGCGCGGCAGAAGATGGAGACGGTCGAGGTACAGGTAGAGGGGCGCCAGGTAGCCGCCCTGCCCCCGCCACTGGTCGACTTGATCATCGACGTGGGGTCGGTACAGAAGGAACGGGCGTTGGTGCCGAGGGCTCAGAAGGCGAAGTCAGTCCGTAGTATCGAGAGGGAGGAACCAGAATGACGACCATCCGACTCAAGACGTGCGACCACAAGTGGTGCGAGAACGAGTTCCCGGAGCACTACTTCGCCAACGAGTGCTCCGACATCCACCTGCCCCGCGGTCTCAAGTGGGCACGCCCCATGCTGTGGAAGCTCAAGGACATGCGGCGCCGACTGCGCAAGGCAGTGAGCTGCCTGCGGGTTGGGAGCATCGCGTGAGCCGATCCCGCAAGAACCGACGCAACAGCATCCGCCGCGGCACCTTCAAGCCCGAGCCCACGACGTTCGTGCCGGCACCACCGAACCCGGACGTTCTCAGGCAACTCGTCGACAGCGGGTTCGCCACCGTCACCAACGGCACGCTCTCGATGTTCGCTGGCGCCGCGTGGGACATCGACCCGTGGGTCTGGGCGCCCGCTGACGGTCAAGGGGAGATGGGGAAGAAACTGCCCGTCGAACACAAGCCCCTCGCCGTGTACCTCAGCCGCGACTACCAAGTCGCCGTGTTCGAGGTAGCCGACCCGGGCAACAACTGGCCAGCAATGTGGCACCTGTCCCTGAAGAGAAGGGACCGTGAGCCCATCGACGAGAACCGCTGGCGCATCCTCCAGCGGATCAAGAACACCCTCGTCGGTCCCGAGCACGAGGCGGTCGAGTTGTACCCGGGCGAATCTCGACTTGTTGATACTGCAAATCAATACCATATTTTCGTGTTCCGGCGCCCGGACGTCCAGTGGCCGTTCGGCTTCACCAACCGCTACGTGACCAGTGGGGAGTCCCACGGCAGCAAGCAGCGGGCTCTCCCCGAAGGGACGAGCGAGACCGACGAAGCGGTGTTCAAGAAGGGGATGGCTGACATCTACGGAGCGCCCGAGGACAAGACCGATGCGTAGTGACGTCTGGAAGCTCGAACAGGTCGGTGCCCTCTTCCACAACGGCAACGGCACCATCCGCAAGCTCGTCGCCATCATCGAAGGCAATGACATGCGGATGCGCAGCCGTCGCGTCTCGTGGGAGAAGGTCTCGGGCAAGGGAAAACCCAAGGGCACAGGCACCTGGGCGTCTTGGACGCAGTGGGTCTACGACGAGTGGTTGGAGCCCTGCCCCGAGCAGCTTCCCGTGCCCGAAGTCCTCGACGTCGAGCTGGCGTTCCCGACCGGCAAGCACACGCCGCCCTGGCGCTGGGTGCCCGTCGAGTTCCACGACGGACGGAACCTGTGGAGCCAGGTCATCGCCGAGGTGTTCTCCGGACACCGCAAGTGGGAGGACTGGAGCGCGCTCCCCAAGGAGGGTGTCGACGGCGAGCAGGCGTTCCGTGCCGTGCGTGAGACGGTGGGGAACTGGAACATCAAGCACGAGCGCAAGGTCGCTACGGCGGGCTGGATGCTCTCCCAGTGGTTCGAGGACTTCTGGTGGAAGGGCGACACCCGGACCACCATCTACAACGCGGACATCCCCAAGGAGATGCAGTCGTGAGCACCCCATACGCCAAGCTGATCGTCGGCTGCGAACTTCCGCCGGACGACACCGTGAGTGGTGGTCTCCAACCTGTTCTCGTCGAGCTTCGAGGCGCCTGCAAGAACAGCCGCCTGCCCGAGAACGAGGTGGGGTTCCATTGCACGGGCGACCATCACGAGGACTACCTCTGGTGGGGCGTCTGCTGCAAGACGAGCAAGCCCGGCTTCCACAAGGTCGAAGACCCGGAGTCGGAGCCGTTCAAGGAAGCGCACAGTGCATGGCTGAAACTGCCGGAAGAACAACGGCGGCTGCTCGGCAGACCGAAAGTCCAACTGCTCGTGGGGATTGACTAGGGAGCATCGAACCATGCAACGCATCGACCTGACCGACTACACCATGCCCAACAGCCGCGTTTTCTCGGGTGTTGGTCGTGGGCAGCAAGCGGCAGCGGACGCGAACCTGTGCCTCGTCAGCGCCGACGACCGCATCGAGGTTCACGTCCCCGAGGACACCGTCGCAATGTGCTTCTCGTTCTTCCGCGGGATGTTCGGGAGCGTCATCGAACGGCTGGGGCGCGACGTCTTCGTGCAAATCTTCAAGTTCACTGGACGCGACATCGCTCGCGTCGTCGAAGCGGGCCTCAGTGACGGCGACCGCTACCGGAGGTTCCAGAAATGACCGATCGACTCACCAACGGGCAGCCCGTTCGCACGACAGAGTCCAAGGCAGACCTCAACGGCTGGACCGCCGAAGGGGTCGCCAACCGCCGCTGGGGCGTCCTGGGTGTGGTCGTGGCGCATCACGACGCCCACGGGCTCACCTACGAAGTCCGGTTCCTCGACGACAGCATCGGCTTCTACCAGCAGGACGAACTGGAAATCATCGTGCAGCACGACCCCATCGCGCTCCATCGCGAGCACTCTACCCGCCCCTGAAGCAAAAAA
>Ga0209249_1001428_pt1 | contig 23128 bp, 19 predicted proteins | sample SaaInlV_200m_DNA_4_FD_184653 | JGI IMG/M metagenome (GOLD analysis project Ga0209249, IMG submission 184653) | Marine microbial communities from expanding oxygen minimum zones in the Saanich Inlet - SI037_S3LV_200m_DNA (SPAdes) (version 2) | ecosystem: Environmental > Aquatic > Marine >...
TTTAACTTGATAATACAAAGATAAAACACTGCTACATAAATCGTTTTTTTAGCTAAAAAAAACAGCCTCCTTTTTGTCCACTTGAAAAATATCAAGGTCAAACAGCCTCCTTTTTGTCTATTACACCGAAATTTTTAAAGAAGTTCATTGAGAATTATTTTCTTATGATGAAATTAAACCTTATGTTGAAAAGAATATCTATGTAAATGTTAACTTTATTTACAAACTTAATTTCTTTTAAAATGAAAAATCAAAAAATCAAATTATTTAGCTCGCTTGTTCTAATTTCGTTCATGTTTATAAGCATGAGTATTTATGCCCAATCAGGACAGAAATCTAACAAAGGAAAATGTTCAAAAGACATTAGTAAAATTATTCCAGACATATCTGAGAAACAAGAAGCTCAGATTGAGGAGTTGAAAACTCCACATATGAAAAAAATGCTTTCAATTAGGAATAAGATGAAAGAAAATCAAGTGAAATTAGAGATTCTTGAAACTGCTGATGTTGCCGATATGAATGAATTATATAAATGCATCGAGGAAATTGGGAAAGTCAATGTCGAATTAATGAAATTAATGGCTAATCAAAAACAGGATATCAGAAAAATCCTGACCGAAGATCAAAGAATAATCTTCGATCTCCACGAAGACCACCAGAAACAAGGCAAACAAAAACGACAAAGCCGCGAAGGAAAATCGAAAGGCAAATCGAAAGGCAAGCGAAATTAAGCTGAGCATGAAACAAAAGGACAAGAAAATATTTTCTTGTCCTTTTTTGTTTTTAGAATTTTAAAGTTCTGTATTTTTGCACTCTGAAAATATAAAATAATATACTGTAAAGCATAATGGCAATTCCATATCAAAACAAAAAATCTTCAAAAAAACAGCAAGTAGAAGAAATGTTCGACAAAATTGCTGACAAATACGATTTTTTCAATCACTTTTTTTCTCTAAGTATTGACAAAATTTGGAGGAAAAAAACTATTAATTTGCTGAAAGCCCATAATCCCGAAACCATTCTTGATATAGCCACAGGAACAGGAGATCTCGCCATAGAAGCAAGCAAACTAAAGCCAAAAAAAATTGTAGGAATTGATATTTCTGAAGGAATGTTAAAAGTTGGAAAAGAAAAAATTAGCAGAAAGAATCTTCAGAACATGATTGAATTGAAAAAAGGAGATGCTGAAAAATTAGAGTTTGACAATGAATATTTCGATACAGCTATCGTGGCTTTCGGAGTTAGAAATTTCGAAAACTTAGAAAAGGGGATCAACGAAATATTTCGCGTTCTAAAGCCTGCCGGGAAATTTGTAGTCCTTGAATTCTCGAAGCCTAAAAATGCGATAATTAAATTCTTATATGCAATATATTTTCAATTGTATTTGCCAATTATTGGAAAGTTATTTTCCTCCGATACCGGAGCATATACATATCTTCCCGAATCTGTGAAAACATTTCCTGACGGTGAGAAATTTCTAAACAAATTGAAAAATGTCGGATTTACTGAAACAAAACAAATTTCCCTGTCAATGGGAATTGCTTCTATATATGTAGCAAAGAAAAGCTAAAATGTTTTTTTCTTAGGTTTTAGAATGTTGAATCAATTTCACAAGACAAAATATAATTAATCAAAAAATTAAAGGGGACTTCTAAAATTAGTAAATTTCAAGGCGTAAGAAATTTTAAGACCGTAGTTTACCATTGTAAATGAGGATTTTAAAATTTTGAAACAACGAAGAAATTTGCATTTTTAGATGTTCCCTAAATAAATATTATTTTTGTTGAAATAATTTTAGTGTTGCAATGTTAGTAGATTGAAAAAATTATACTTAATTGCAATATTAAATTATAAAAATTGTTGAATTTAGTAGAATAATTAGGAAAGATTTATTAAACAAATAGCTTGAAAAATTTTCTCATAATATTATTTTTGTTTGGATTTGTTGGTGTTAATGCACAAAAACGACCTGTTTTGAATACACCGAAATATGACAGAAAACCATACCATTTTGGATTTACAATAGGTTTGAATAGTATGGATTTTCAGATAAAAAATTCTCCACTTGTTCTTTCTGTAAATCCGAATGGAAGTTTTGTAACTGATTCAATATATTCTGTTGAGTGCATAAAACAAGCAGGTTTTCATCTTGGAATTGTTTCAAATTTGAGGCTTGCTCGATATTTCGATTTTAGATTTTTGCCGGCAATTACTTTCGGACAACGAAATTTGGAATTTCTAATACGTACACCCACCGGATTTACATCGAAAGTGATGAGGATTGAGTCCACTTTCATTGAATTGCCCTTTCTTTTCAAATATAAAGCTAAGCGACTGAAAAACTACCGTCCATATCTACTCACAGGTACCACAAATAGAATTGATCTTGCCTCTCAAAAAGAAATAAAGGAATCAGAGAAACCAAAATTTAGATTGGAGCCTATCGATTGGTATTTGGATTTCGGTTTTGGTATCGACTATTATTTCTATTTTTTCAAACTATCAACTGAAATAAAATACTCTATGGGTTTGAAAGATGTTCTGAAAAGAGATGCTACTCAATATTCAGGAATGATTGAGAGGATGAGTTCAAACTTATTAATTGTTTCGTTTCACTTCGAATAATTTTATTTTCAGCCAAATATTTAAAGCAAAAAGCTTGAATAATCCCTAATTTCCTTTGTCAATGCAAAAAAAAATCACACTAATTCTTTCACCGGAAGAAAGCTCGAATAGTAAAATCTACAGACAAATTGTAGCAAAAAAGCTTAATGTCCCCGAAAAGGAAATTACAAACATTCAAATTACACGTAAATCTATTGATGCACGTGCAACAAATATTAAAATAAATCTTGCTTTACTCGTTTCCATAGGTGAGACGCATACAAGCAAACCAATAGAGTTTGATTATAAAGATGTTTCAAATAAAAGTGAAGTACATATAATTGGTTCGGGCCCGGCAGGATTGTTTGCAGCATTACGATTTATAGAACTTGGCGTGAAACCAATAATTTTTGAAAGAGGAAAATCAATTTCGGAAAGGAAGCGAGATATAGCCCTTTTAAATAGGGAACATTTAGTAGATACTGATTCAAACTATTGTTTTGGCGAAGGTGGTGCAGGAACTTTTTCCGATGGTAAATTATATACACGCTCGAAAAAACGCGGGAGTATCCAAAAAATTCTTGAGATATTGAATTATCATGGTGCAGCAGATGATATTTTGTACGAATCGCACCCACATGTTGGCACTGATAAGTTACCTGCCATTGTCGAAAAAATTAGAAATACGATTTTGAACGCAGGTGGCGAAATTCATTTCAATACTAAACTTGTAGATTTTATTGTTGAAAATGATAAACTTAAAGGTTTTGTTACAAAGGATAATACAAAAATATTTTGCAAAAACTTAATTCTTGCTACCGGCCATTCGGCAAGAGATATTTATGAACTTTTGTGGAAGAAAAAAGTTGCTATCGAAGCCAAATCATTTGCACTTGGAGTACGAGTTGAACATCCGCAAGATTTGATAGATTCTATTCAATATAATTGCAAAACTCGAAGCGATTATTTGCCGGCTGCAACATATAATCTTAACACTCAGGTAGATGGTCGTGGAATTTATTCGTTTTGTATGTGCCCGGGTGGACATATCGTTCCATCTGCAAGCTCTCCCAACGAAATTGTCGTTAATGGAATGTCGGCATCAAAAAGAAATTCACAGTTTGCAAATTCCGGAATGGTTGTTGAAATCAGACCTCAAGATGTTCCAGAGCTTCAGGAATATGGCGAATTGTCCTTAATGAAATTTCAGCAAAATGTCGAGCATATGGCATACAGTAATGGAGGTAAGGGACAAATTGCCCCGGCTCAAAGATTACACGATTTTGTTAATAAAAAGTTATCCCCATTTCTGCCGGAAAGCTCTTATTTCCCTGGTATAATTTCCTCGCCTTTGCATTTTTGGTTGCCCGAAATTGTTAGCAAAAGTTTACAAGAAGGCTTTAAGAAATTTGGCAGGAAAATGAAAGGTTTTTTAACAAACGAAGCCGTAATTATTGGTGTCGAATCAAGAACTTCATCGCCGGTTAGAATTCCACGAAACAATAAAACTTTCGAGCATAACCAAATTAAAGGATTATTTCCTTGCGGAGAAGGCTCAGGATATGCAGGTGGAATTATGTCTTCTGCAATTGATGGGGAGAATTGTGCAAATAGTGTTTTTGAAGCTTCAATTTCATAAAAAATTGCTAAACACTCATTCAAAGCAACACCTGATTGCGAAATATATATATCCATTTTCGGAAAATCTGCAAGCGATTTTGTTCATTTACTGATAGATACAATGATTATTCACTAAGAAAAATTTATTTTCCTTGTCAATTGAAATGAATTAGTTTTTTGTTATTTTCGTATTTGTTTTTTTTGACTTGAAACGGTGATTATGAAATATAAAATATTGTTTTTATTATTTTTCTTATTGTCAATTGGCATCAATACCTTCGCCACTAATGTAACATTTAGGATTGACCTTTCGCAGGAAACTGTTTCCACTAATGGAGTCCATTTGGCAGGTAGTATGCAAAGCTGGGACCCGGCTACAACGCTGATGACCGATATTGGCAACAACGTTTTTGAAATAACAATTCAACTTATTGCCGGAGAATATCACGAATTTAAATATGTAAATGGAAATGCCTGGGGTTCAGACGAATCTGTGCCTGCAAATTGCGGTATCGATAATGGGGTAGGAGGCTACAATCGATTTGTTACTGTCCCGATAGTAGATACAATTTTGCCAACCATTTGTTTCGGTTCTTGCAATCCTTGTTCTATGCCTCAGGTTTTGGTTACTGTAAAAGTTGATATGTCGCAGCAAATAATTTCTGCTGACGGTGTTCATATTGCCGGCAATTTTCAAAATTGGGATCCGGCCGCAGACCTTATGACTGATCTTGGGAACGATATTTATTCAATTAGTTTGACATTAGACGAAGGATATTTTTTAGAATATAAATATATAAATGGAAATGTCTGGGGCAGCGACGAAACAGTTCCGCCAGAGTGTGGATTGAATAACAACCGATTTTTGATTGTTCCAATAGTTGATACAACATTAGAAGCTATATGCTTCGGAGCTTGTGTGCCTTGTGGCTCGCTTATCGACACCGTTGATGTAAGTTTTCAAGTAGATTTGTCCCAAGATACAATTTCTCCCCTCGGAATTCATATTGCAGGAACTTTTCAGAATTGGGACCCGGCTGCAACAGAAATGATCGATATAGGAGCTGGAATTTATAGCTACACAATTCCATTAATTTCAGGAGAATCGCACCAATATAAATTTATAAACGGCGATGCCTGGGGGATGGAAGAAATTGTTCCTGCAAATTGTGCATACAATGATAATCGTTTTTTGACAATTCCTTCAAGCGATACAGTTTTGTCAGTAGTTTGTTTTGCCAGCTGTTATCCTTGCATAATTCCAACTTCATTGGTTACTTTCCAGGTTGATATGTCTCAAAATGTAGTTTCGACGAACGGTGTACATATTGCAGGGAGTTTCCAAAACTGGGATCCCACAACTGATGCTATGACAAATATCGGAAATGATATATTTACTTTTTCTGCTTATTTGGTTGTAGGTGAGACTTTTGAATATAAATTTATAAATGGGACAGATTGGAACGATGCCGAAAATGTGCCTTCATCATGCTCACAAAACGATAATCGATTTTTAACAGTTTCTCAAAATGATACAATTGTGCCGATCGTTTGTTTCAGTAGTTGTTTCCCCTGTAATATTTCTCCTGTAGAAATTAGTTTTCAAGTTCAACTATGCCAGCAAAATCCTTCGCCGGATGGAGTTCATATTGCAGGAAGTTTTCAGGGCTGGGACCCGGGGATAACGCAAATGACAGATTTAGGAAATGGTAAATATTTATATGTCGCAAGTTTTTATCCGGGAGAATATTACGAATATAAATTCATAAATGGAACTTTGTGGAGTGAAGCAGAATTGGTGCCTGCCGAGTGTTCTCAAAATGATAATAGATTTATTATTGTTCCAGATAATGACACTATTTTGCCGGCAGTTTGTTTCGAAACATGTTCACCTTTAACTCCAGGCTGGAGTATTTCAATTACCGAAAATATTCACAATATTATTATTCCTAACTACGCCGAGATTTATATTGATGGTAATCCTATTGAAAATGGTGATTATGTTGGAGTCTTTTATGATTCTTCAGGAATTCTTGCCTGTGGCGGATATTTGGTTTGGGATAATAATGCAACAGTTTTGCCGGCATTCGGGGCAAATCAATTTTTCGATGGTTTTGCTTTTGGCGAAAATTTTGTTTGGAAACTTTGGGACGAATCCACAAATACTGAATATTCGGCATTTCCTACTTATAATACATTGGATTTCCCGAATGAAGAATCCTACCTCACAAATGGTCTAAGTGGAATTATACTTTTGTCAGCTTTTGAAGAAATAACGCAATATATTGATTTGCCTGCTGGTTGGAGTATTTTTTCTACATACATCAATCCAGTTCAGTCTTCTTTTAGTGATGTTTTTGGCAATTTGTCAAACCTACTAATTATTAAAGATGAATTTGGGCAAATATACTCGCCTCAGCCTTATCTTAACGAAATTGGCAACCTGACAATTGGGAAAGCCTACCAAATTTATATGAATAATAATGCAATATATTCAATTTCAGGACTTGCAATTATTCCTGAAAATACTCCGATTATTTTAAGTCAAGGATGGAATCTTATGGCCTATTTACGGCAAACACCTTCGCCAGTAGAAATTGTTTTCTCTTCAATTATTGCGAATGTTATGATTGTGAAAAATGGCAACGGAGAAGTCTTCTGGCAGCAATTCGGAATTAACAATATTGGAGATATGCAGCCCGGTGAAGGCTATCAAGTAAAAATGAATAATTCACAGGTTTTTACATACATACCTAATTAAAAGATATTGAAATTAATTTAAATTATATTATTATGAAAATTAGAAAATCTACATTGAAACTAAAAAATCTGTTAATAGTATTTTTATTTCTGGTATTTTGTAATCTGTCTTATGCACAAAATGCAATTGTTGGATCTGGTTTCACTAGTGGTTGGGGTGGTTCCTGCCCATATACTGGTTCTGCAGATTTTGAATATTTTGCCTCTTCGCAAGGTACCTCATTTATCTTTACAGATAATGCAAATGGTACTGGAAATCAATATTTCAGAATCGGTGTGGACTGGGGTGGCAATCTTCGTCATCATACTATTTCTTCAGGATCCGATGTGCAAATATCTGCTGGTACAGAATATACATTAAATTCAGGCTGTACTACTTCTGGTTCAATGTATATAAATGTCGGTAGCACTGGACATAATTTTGTTTTTAAAACTGCTGATGCCGGCTCTGATCCAAGCTATAAAATGATATTTTTTGAAGTTCAAGGAACTGTTAGAACCGTTTCATCAGTTTCAAGGGATCCATCTGGAAATGTTTTTCCTGGTCAAGATGTAACCATAACTGCTAATTTGGATGGTAGTTTCAGTACCGGACAAAGTGTATATTTACGTTATACAACTGATAATTTTACAACATCCACGATTGTTGAAATGAGTGGTTCAGGTACAACTTATACCTTTGATATTCCAGGTTCTTCAAGCACAGCTTCTGCAGAATTGGGTTATTATGTATTTACTTCTGGCGACGGACTTACAATAAGTGCTACGAATGCAGATTGGTACTCTATCAACCTAAACAATAATAGCAGTTCAAATTATTCATATACTGTACAAAGTGGATGGACTACCGGTGCAGATGGAAGTTGGTCGAATGGTGCTACTTGGACAGCTTCAGATGTGCCTTCTACTACTGAAAGTATGGGGTCTGTTACTATTGGCCACGATGTTACAATTAACCAAGATGCAAAATTGTCTTCTCTTACTATCAATACTTCAAAAACATTAATATCCGAAAATAGTGGAGCAAGAACAATTAGTATCGAAAATGGAGGAACTTTTACGGTTGATGGCGATTTCACAGCAAATGATGGGACAATAAATTTTGTTGGAACAGGAACTATTAGCGGTACAGTTTCATTCAATAATGTTACTATAAATGATGGTGTAAATTTTGGAACTGGCTCTACAATTAGCGGCACTTTGCAATTGAATGTTGGAAGTTATGTTAATACTAATTGCCCTACTTACGGAGGCTCCTCAACTTTAAAATATAATATTGGTGAAGCTTACAATATTTTTACAGAATGGACCAACACACCCCAAAACGTCCAAATTTCAACAGCTAGTACAGATATTCACATAGATGAGACAGGAAAGTCAATTTCTGGAAATCTTACAATCGATGCCAGCACAATTTTAACTGTAGATGCCGGCAAATCATTAACAGTTGACGGTACAATTACTAATAATGCAGGAAACTCAGGAATAGTTATTGAATCCAATTCATCGGCAACCGGCTCACTTATTGAGAGTTCTGGAGCTTCTGCCACAGTCAAACAATATATCACAGGAACTGGCACTCCTCCAAGTGGCAGATTCTGGTATGGTTCTCCTTCTGTAAGTGATGCTACGAGTGCAGTTTTTAGTGCTTCAGGAGACAATAAACTATGGTATCATACCGAATCGAGCGGAGCTTATACTGAAATTACAGATGATGTCACAAGTCTTTCTGTTATGAAAGGCTATGTTGCACGAATGACCGATAATACAACATTAAGTTTCACCGGAACTTTAAATCAAGGAACTTTGAATATAGCCACAAGTTGGAATGTAGGTTCAGCATATCCAGGCTTCAATTTAGTTGGAAATCCTTATCCTTCTGCTGTAGATTGGGAAAGTGCAAGTACATCTAATCTGCGAACAACCTATTGGTACAGAACATATTCCGGTGCAGCTATGGTTCACGACTCATACAACGGAACAACCCATGTAGGAACCAACAATAATACAAACGGTGCAATTGACCAATACCTGCCGCCAATGCAAGGCTTTTGGGTAAGAAACGAAGATAATTTTGCATCAGGTAGCATTGAATTTGAAAATGCTGATAGGTCGCATCAGGTAGATCAAGTAATGTATAAAAATGGAACAGTCGATGATAATATTTTAAGATTACGTCTCGAAAGGTCTAATTATTCAGATGAAACAATTATTTATTTCTTTGAAAATGCAACAAATGGTTTCGATGATTTTGACACTGAAAAAATGTTATCGAGCGATGTAAATGTGCCTCATTTATACACTTACGACAATTCAATGGGCAATTTGGTGATGAACGGCCAACCCTTGATAGCAAATAACTTATCACTACAACTCGGATACAAAACCGAAATAGCAGGAAATTTTGCTATAAATGCTTACAATATTTCAGATTTTGATTCAGATATGTCAATATATTTGGAAGATGTTCAGGAAAATATTTTTACTGATTTACGTCAAAATCCAACATATAATTTCAATTCAGCTGTAACTTACACCTTAAACAGATTTATTATTCATTTTTCGCCAACTATTACTGAAAATTCAGAAATTGATTCTAAAAAATTATTAGATATTTATTCTTTCGAGGATAATATTTACATAAAATCTGATCTCGATATGAATTATCAGGTAGAAGTTTTTAATGTCTTAGGAGAGAAAATTATTGAGCAAAAAATTCAAAATTCAATTATACATAAAATTCAGGTAGAATCATCATTCAGTTATTATATTGTAAAAGTGTATAATTCAGATTCAATAATTACTAAAAAAGTTTTCATAAAATAATTCTAAAACATTTGACATGAAAAAAAGTAAAAGATTTTATACAAAACCAATTGTTGAAGAAATCAAAATTGATACAAATATTTCAATTGTGATGATGACTACACCACCACCCGATCCGGAATCAAAAATTGTGAATCAAGAATGGGAGAAAGAAAGAGAAAAGGAAAGGGAAAAAAATAAAAATTCAAGTTTTAATTCTCCATTTGAATAGAATTTATTGAAACTTTCCGGAATCATTTGCTCGTACTTTAGATTTAAGCAGATTATTCTCCTGATAATTTTTGTGGGTACTTGAATGTAAATTATTTTCAAAATTTTAAAAACTTCAAAATATCAACTATGTAAGTGTAAATAAATTAGTGCTCTTTTTGATATGTGCAAACGCTTTTTAATTAAGCTGTAAAGAAATATAAAATAATCAATTAACAATTTCTATGTCATTATTAAAAGAAATTCAGCCGGAACAGGCTACCGGAAAAATAGCAGAAACTTATAAAATGCTTCAAGATAGCATTGGTATGGTGCCAAATGCTTTTAAATTGTCGAGTTGTAGTCCGGAGCTTACTGAATTGCGAACTGCATTTTTAGGATTTTATATGCAGCATAAAACAATTGGATTTAAACTTACAGCATTTATTCGCCTGTTAGTTTCAGATATTCATGTTTGTAAATATTGCATAGATACCAATACCGGAATATTACTGCAGACAGGTGTATCTATGGAAGAAATTCAGCTTGCAAGACAGAATCCGAACAATGCTCCTTTAGACGAAAAAGACAAAAAAATGCTTTTACTGGTGTTGAAAATTGTAAAAGATTCAAATTCGATTAGTGCAGAAGATTTGGATATTGTTAGAAATGCAGGTTGGACAGATGCTGAAATTTTCGAGGCAAGTTTTCATGGCACATCTCAAGTGGCTTCCGATATCTTACTCAATGCCTTTAAAGTTGAAAGTGATAAGTTTTAATTTTTCCGAACAGCTTTGATAAAATGAAAAACGGATAAAATCACACTCTACGATTTTATCCGTTTTTTTTTTGAAAATTGACAAAATTGGCAGAAACTCTAATATTCCCGATTCAAAAGTTTTTTCGAAATATTTCGGAGATGAGTTTTCTTATTTTCAGGAATTTTTATGTTTTCAATATTTAAGATAGATTTTTCAAAGTATTCATTTTTTAAATCTTCTGCAAATTCCCTAACTTTTAAATTATTGTAAATTGATGTAACTGCTTTAATTTTAGCAGATTTGTCAAATTCTTTCAGGTTTATCCATTCAGTTAATTCTTTTCTTTTTTCGAAACTTGCCAGTTCTAATGCTTTAAGTAGAAGAAAAGTTTTTTTGTTTGAAGAAATATCACCACCAATATTTTTCCCAAATTTTGCAGTGTCGCCAAAAACGTCGAGTATGTCGTCTTGGAGCTGAAAGGCCAGGCCAATATTTACTCCAAAATTGTATAAATTGTTGGCATCCTCTGCATTTGCATTTCCCAGAATAGCTCCAATTTTTAAACTCCCTGCAAGCAGAACCGAAGTTTTTAGTTTTATCATGTTTAAATATTCCGGGATGCTAACAGTTTCGGAAGTTTCAAAATTCATATCGAATTGCTGACCTTCACAAACTTGTAATGCTGTTTTTGTGAAAACATCTAAAACTTGCGACAGTTTTGAATTTTCGCAAGAACAAATATATTTATATGCCAAAATACTCATTGCATCGCCAGATAGGATTGCAATATTTTCGCTCCATTTTTTATGAACGGTTTCCTGATTTCTGCGTTTGTCAGATTTGTCCATAATATCGTCGTGGAGCAAAGTGAAATTGTGGAAAAGTTCGATGCCAAGAGCCGGTTTAATTGCATTCTCAATATTCTCTGAAAACAAATTGCAAGCCATTAGCGTCAGAACCGGTCGCAATCTTTTTCCTCCAATCGACAAAATATATTCAATTGGCTCGTAAAGCTCTTTTGGTTCTTCAATCAAATTGCTCGTTTGCAACTCCTTATTCACAGTTTCCAGTAAGACAGAATAATTGTACATTTTTACCTGATTTTATATAAACTTCCAAAATCAACACTTTTGGGATGAATATTAACATAATTTAATTTTGGCAAAATTGACTTTAAATTCTCAATTCTCCAAAACCAAATTAAATTATTCAGTGTAATCCTCAAATCAAAACCAATTTTCGAAACTCCACAAAGCGACTACCCACAACTTTTACAAAATAAATTCCTTTTGCCTGCTCTTTCAAATTGATTATTGTTGATTTTTTATTGTCTATTGAAAACTGTTTAACAATTTTTCCGGTGATGTTTCTAATTTCGACAGAGTGCAAGTTGTAGCCCTCGATTGTAAATTTTCCATAGCTTGGGTTTGGGAAAATTTCGATTTGTTTGTTGGCAAGGCTTTTTATTCCAGTATCGTCAAAAACTGTGATTTGAACTGAATCGGAATTTGTGCAATTTGTATTTGGGTCGGTGTAAAAATACGAAATCCAGAAAGTTCCAATTCCGGCAATTTGGGGATCAAAACTATTTCCTGAAATTCCTGAGCCAGAAAAAGTACCGCCTGCGGGCAAAACATTTGGTAAATTTACCAAGCCTGAATTTAAACTTACAGAATCAGGATTGAAGGGTTCTATTAAAATTGTTGGAAGTGGATTTACTATCAAAATCAATTCTTCGATACTATCGCAACCATTTATAGTTTGGAAATTTTCGGAATATGTTCCAGCAGAATCTAAAAGCTGCCCATAAAATTCGTAAGTTTCGTTTTCGCAAATTTCGACAGTGAAAAATTCAGAAAAAATAGGATAGGCATCAACATAAATAAAGTTTATACTATCACCGCCAAGATAGTTTTGCAAACTATCGTAATGATAGCCGGAACTATTTACCCAATTATTTCCAAATTGCACACTGTCGGTTCCGCAAATCGTAAATGAGTCGATAAAATTCAACAAAGTGTTTTCGTGCCAGGCAATTTTGTCATCGTAATAGGAGGCAGATAAAACATCATTATCTCCATCATTATCTATATCTTTTGCAAAAACATATCTCGGTCCGTCTGGGTCGGTACTAATGATTTGTTGTATTCCAAAATTACCCATACCATCATTTTCATACCATGCAATTTTATCATCCGACATTGAAGCAGACAAAACATCATTATCTCCATCATTGTCAATATCAATTGAATAAACTGACTTTACATCATTTACGAAAGTTGATATTACTTGTTGGCTTCCAAAATTTCCTGTTCCGTCATTTTCAAACCATGCTATAATATTTGAATTTGTGGAGGCAATATATGCTCCATAGACAAGATCGTTGTCATTATCTCCATCAATATCTATCGCAAAAACTGAGTTAGCTCCATTATTAGAAAATATTGTCTGAGGTGAACTAAAGTTTCCGATTCCATCATTTTCACACCATGATATCGTACTAATATAAGTATTAGAGTATATCACATCATTATCAAGATCTCCATCCAAATCTGCTGCGTGAACTAAGGTTATATTTGTAGCAGAAGCAATTAGCTGCTGAATACCAAAATTTCCGTTTCCGAGGTTTTCATGTTTAAGAATATAATTTGTTGTTGCTGAGATTAAATCAATATCAAAATCGCCGTCTAAATCGCATGCAAAAACTGTGTTTGCACCATCGGCAAAACTTGAAACAATTTGCTCTGTTCCGAAATTTCCTCCTCCTGAGTTTTTATGCCAAGCAATTTTATCGTCAAAAAATGATGCAGAGATTATATCATTATCGTTATCTCCATCCAAATCGGCAGCAAAAACTGATTTTGCACCGTCAGCTGAAGTTGAAATAACTTTTTGCAAATCGAAATTACCATAACCTATGTTTTCATACCAAGCAATTTTATCATCTGCAATAGATGCAGAAAGGACATCATTATCTCCGTCATTATCTAAGTCTATTGAAAAAACCGAATTTGGTTAGTCTGCTGAATATGAAATAACTTGTTCTGTGTTAAAATTTGCAAGCCCATCATTTTCGTAATATTCAATTTTGGAACTATTTTGCATTGATGAAATAATATCATTACTACCATCACCATCAAAGTCTGAGGCATAAACAATTAATGCTCCGCCCATATATTCAGTTATAATTTGTTGTAAACCAAAGTTCCCATTTCCATCATTTTCATACCACGCAACTTTATCGTCCCACCACGATGCAGATATAACATCATTATCTCCATCATTATCTAAATCAGAAGCAAAAACTGATCTTGCTAATGACACTAAACTTGAAATAATTTGTTGTGTTCCAAAATTTCCACTACCGTCATTTTCATACCATGCGATTTTGTCGGAATTCCCTGAACCATTAGCAGATAAAACATCATTATTTCCATCTCCATCAAGGTCTATTGCATAGACATAAACTGCTCTGGAAGTATTTGTAGTAATAATTTGTTGAGTACCAAAGTTTCCATTACCGTCATTTTCATACCATGCTATTTTATCATCAAGATATGAAGCTGAAAGTACATCGTTATCTCCATCACCATCTAAGTCTAAGGCAAATACCGAATTTGCACCATCAGCATTAATTGTAATAATTTGTTGAATGCCAAAATTTCCAGTTCCATCGTTTTCGTACCAGGCAATTTTATCATCGTAATAAGAGGAAGATAATACATCATAATCTCCATCGCCATCCAAATCAATTGCAAATACTGTTGATGCACCATCAGAATTCGTGGTAATAATTTGTTGTGGATTAAAAACTCCATTCCCAGTATTTTCATACCATGCAATATTGTCATCTTCAGATGCCGAAATAACATCAAAATCACCGTCATTATCCAAATCTGATGCAAAAATGCCAGTTGGAGTTATTGCTAAATCGCTTATAATTTGAATTGTATCAAAATATCCGGTACCATCATTTCTATGCCAAGCTATCAGATTGTCTTTTGTATATGAATTTATGATATCGTTATCACCATCCCCGTCAATATCAACTGCAAAAACGTAGCATGGTTGACTACCCATTGTGAGATTGTGTGTAGTAAAAGTTAATTGTGAATATATAGTCTTTGATATTAAAAAAATTAAGAAGTATATAATTATTTTTTTCATGTTTGTATTATTTAAGTTTAGAATAAACCTGAAATCTGCAAATAAATTATCAAGATAGCAGATTTCAGGAAATAATGTAAATGGTATTTAGTAACTATAAGTAATCCTAGCTAAATACTTTAATTAACTTGGATCAATTCTAAAATAGTATATATCATAACCTCCAACATTATCAGCCTCTACATATTTAAATATATTATAAATAGGATTTAATGGAGTCCCTAAATTAGGAGCAACATTTGCTTGTTGCGGGTAACCATTATTCATATATAAACATGGGTCAGGAGGAGAATTGTTAGGTGCATAATAACATTTTAGTTTTTCCAAGCTTACATCATCCTCATCAAAAGTATATGTAATAACTACCATATTTTCAGCAGGAACTTCAAAAACCATATCACCTGAATTGTTAGGTATCCAATTATTTGTAAATCCTGCAGAACATTCATAATCTTCTGTGGTAGAATTTATTACTTGAACATTAAATGTTGTCTGAGCAAAACCAACACTAAAACTTAAAACCAAAACTATTAAAACTGTTAAAAATTTATTATTTTTCATATCAAAAATATTTAAATTGTTAAAATTAAGAACATTATAAATTACTTTTTTGAATTTTCCTCTCCATTCTGGTTTATTTGGAGAGGGCAATTTAAATAAATTTGTTTTTGCCAATTTCAAAAATGGACTTTTTTCTTAAATATATAAAATATGGGTGGGGTATATTCTGTTGTTACACAGCCTTTTATACATATTGTGTTTTTGCAGGAAATGAGCGAATAGTTAGTATTTGCTTTTCTAACCTGAATAATTCATAAATATTTCTACTACAAGCCCAAACTGCACATCATCTTTGACTGTCCTCAATTTTTATTCCATCAAAATAGCTCGCTATTACTCAAAAATAAAAATCTGTGGTAGTTCAAATCTGACACACATTTTGAACTTTCGAGACGAAAATTTATGAATTATTCAGGCTAAAAACAATTAGAAAGATTTCTAATAAAATTACTGTTTTGTAAATCATATATGATTTTGCCATTTTATATTTCAAAAAATATACCCCTTCATATTATAATAACACATAGAGGTAAAACCTTACATGTTTTTTGGCATATTTTTTAAAAATAGCTTATAAATATCTGATTATGAGTAAGAAAAAAAATGAAAAAATATCAATGAACTCCATATTTGCAAAAAGATAGACTAAAATTTTCAAAACGTATTTTCAAAAATGAAAATCAAAATTTTACAAGAGTTTTTATATTTTTGCCATCCAAAAATTTAAAATATAAAGTATGAATCAAGAGGATGTTTTTAAGAAGATAATTGCTCATTCAAAAGAGTATGGATTTGTTTTTCAATCGAGCGAAATTTATCAGGGATTAAGTGCAGTTTACGATTATGGACAGTTTGGCTCCGAACTTAAAAACAATATTAAAAAATATTGGTGGGATTCTATGGTTCGCCTCAATGAAAATATCGTAGGAATTGACTCTGCAATTTTTATGCACCCCACGGTTTGGAAAGCATCCGGTCATGTTGGAGCTTTCAACGACCCCATGATTGACAATAAAGATTCGAAAAAAAGATATCGTGCAGATGTTTTAATTGAGGAATTCCGCGAGAAAATTAATGGTAAAATCAACAAAGAAGTAACAAAGGCGAAGAAGAAATTTGGTGCTGAATTTAATGAGACCGAATTTCTTGCTACTAACAAACGGGTTTTGGCAAATCAAACTAAAATTGATAATCTAAACAAACGTTTTGTTGAGGCACTAAACAATGACGATTTGGCTGAAATCAAACAAATTATCATTGATAATGCAATTGTTTGTCCAGTTTCGGGCTCAAAAAATTGGACAGACGTTCGTCAGTTTAATTTAATGTTCGATACAAAACTTGGTTCACTTAGCGAGGAAGCAAATACTATATATCTGCGTCCTGAAACGGCTCAGGGTATTTTTGTAAACTATTTGAATGTACAGAAAACCGGAAGGATGAAACTTCCGTTTGGTATTGCACAAATAGGAAAAGCCTTTAGAAATGAAATAGTTGCTCGTCAGTTTATTTTCAGAATGAGAGAATTTGAACAAATGGAAATGCAATTTTTTGTGGTTCCAGGTAGCGAGATGAAGTTTTTCGAGCATTGGAAAGAAGCCAGAATGAAGTGGCACAAAGCCCTCGGTTTTGATGACGAAAAATATCGTTTTCACAATCACGACAAACTTGCACATTATGCAAACGCAGCTACAGATATTGAATTTGAATTCCCGATTGGATTTAAAGAAGTTGAAGGAATTCATTCTCGCACAGATTTCGATCTTTCTCAGCATCAGGAATTTTCAGGTAAAAAAATTCAATATTTCGATGCCGAACAAAACAAAAGTTATGTGCCATATGTTGTCGAAACTTCTATAGGTTTAGACAGGATGTTTCTACTGGTTTTATCGGCGGCATATACCGAAGATATTATTGAAAAAGAAAATGGAGAAACCGATAAAAGAATTGTATTGAAAATTCCTGCGGCTTTGGCTCCGGTAAAATTGGCAATTCTTCCACTCGTAAAAAAAGACAATTTGCCCGAAAAGGCAAGAGAAATAATGAATGAGCTTAAATTCGAGTTCAACTGTATTTACGAAGAAAACGATTCTATTGGAAAACGCTACAGACGACAAGACGCAATTGGAACGCCATTTTGTGTAACAGTTGATCATCAATCAATCGAAGACAATTCTGTTACAATCAGATATCGCGATTCGATGGAGCAGGAGAGGGTCCCTATTTTGGAATTGAAAAATATTATAGGAGAGAAAGTGAGTATGAAAAAGCTTTTTGATTTTTAATTATCAATTATCAATTATCAATTATCAATTATCAATTATCAATTATCAATTATCAATTATCAATTATCAATTATCAATTATCAATTATCAATCATCAATTAAAAATTCTTCTACCCTCCGCTAACTAAATGAATTATCAAAACATCGTCTCCTTCTTTTACGAAAGTAGTAGCTCTATGTGTTTTTTTTACGACTTTCCCGTTAATTTTTGTAACTAACATGGGAAATGTAAAGTTTTTTAATTCAATAATTTTTTGAACTGAAAGATTGTCTTCAGGAAGTTCCTCTTTTCGATTATTTAGAGTAATTTGCATTTTTTTGCTAAAGTTTAGTGCTTTTAGCTTTCGTATTTATCTTACTAAAATTTTCTGAAATGAGTACCAAAATTCGAAAGCTAATTCGAAATTAATTCTTATACTTCAACCATTTCCACAATTCCTTGTAGGTAACTTTTTTGCCGTACATCAAAATTCCGGTTTTATAGATTTTTCCTGCAATCCAAGTTGTTCCAATAAAAGTTGCAATCAGTAAAACTATTGATAAAATAATTTCCCAAATATCCACTCCAAATGGAATTCTTACCATCATAATTATTGGCGATGTGAATGGAATAATCGATAACCAAAATGAAATTGCACCTTCAGGATTCCTAATAATTGCTTGAACCATTATTAGAGCAAATATCAGCGGAATTGTAATTGGAAGCATAAATTGTTGTGTGTCGGTTTCGTTATCGACAGCCGAGCCAACTGCTGCAAACAAAGAAGCATAAAGTAAATATCCGGCAAGAAAAAAGAATAGAAATGAAATTAATAATTTTCCTATGTCGATAGATTTTAATAGTGATGAAAAAATATCGCCAACTTCTTTGCTCTCAAGGTCTATTGATTCAGGACTATTCAAATTTTGCGAATTCATAATTTCAGTAACTTGCTGATCTTGAGAAGTGAAAACGCTTTTTGGTAAAAATTGTTGAGCAATCAGAACAATCATACTTGTGAGAACAATCCATAGCAAAAATTGCGTGAGACCAACCAAAGCAACTCCTACTATTTTTCCCATCATCAATTGAAATGGTTTGACCGACGAAATTATTACTTCAACAATTCTACTTGTTTTTTCTTCAATAACACTTCGCATTACTTGTGTTCCATAGATAAAAATAAACATATAAATAAGAAATCCGGCAATGAATCCTAAGCCCATACTTAATTCTGTGAAACTTTCTTCTGCTTCTCCTTGTTCATTTATAATAGAAGTACGAACTTTTATGTCGGTTTTTATCCTATGTAAAATATCAGCATCTATATTTTCAGCAATCAATTTTTGACGTTCAATTTCTCTTTCGAGAGCTCTGGAAATATTAGATTTTAAATCTATTCCAATCTCGTTTTTTGAAACAATTTGAACCTTTTTTATAGCAAGAATACTTTCAGGAATGTATAAAATGGCATCGTAACCCAAATCATTAAACTCTCTTTGGGCAGACTCAAAGCTCATATCATTTATAAACTCAAATGTAGTTTTTTTTGTGTTTTTAAGTGAAGTTTTTGCTAAATACGATTCGTCAATTACTCCAATTATTTTTTCTTTTTCAACTTCCAGGGAGGCAATATATGTTGGGAGAATAACTAAAGCAGCCATTAAAATCGGACCTATAATAGTCATTATTATAAAAGACTTCTTTTTGACTCTTGTGAGATATTCTCTTTGGATAATTATTTTTATTTTATTCATTTTTTCAATGCTTAGAAAAATTAGTTTGAACTATGAGAAGTTTCTGGAAGATTGGTTTCTTTAACAGTTTTAATAAAAATGTCGTTCATAGTTGGCACAAGCTCGTTGAACGAAACTATATTTCCTCCCATCGAAAACAAATATTTTATCAGGTCGTTTGTAGTTTGACTACCTGTAATTTGCACTAACAGAGTGTGAGTGTCTGCATGATTCGTATAATTTGTAATATCGTAATTTGCTGATAATGTAGCCTTTAGTTTGTTGAAAGCTCCAAAAATTGAAATTTCGTAGATGTTAGATTTGTAATTTTCGCGTATTTCTTTTATATGCCCGCTCAAAATTGTTTTCGCATTGTTTATCAAGGAAATATGATCGCACAATTCTTCGACAGAGCCCATATCATGTGTCGAAAAAATTATTGTTGAGCCATCGTTTCTCAGTTTTAATATTTCGTCCTTTATAAGTTTTGCATTTATTGGGTCGAAGCCACTGAAGGGCTCATCGAAAATTATTAGTCGAGGTTCGTGTAAAATGGTTGTGATGAATTGAATTTTTTGTTGCATACCTTTCGATAATTCTTCAACTTTTTTGCTCCACCAAGGCTGAATTTCAAATTTCTCGAACCAATATTTCAGTTTTCTTTTTGCATCGTATTTCGAGAATCCTTTTAGTTGGGCAAAATAAATTGCTTGTTCGCCAACTTCCATTTTTTTGTAAAGTCCACGTTCTTCGGGCAAATATCCAATTTGGGCAACATGTTCAGATTTTAGTTTTTTACCTTTGAAAAATAAAAATCCACTGTCGGGTGCTGTTATCTGATTTATTATTCTTAATAAAGTGGTTTTCCCTGCTCCATTAGGTCCAAGAAGTCCGTAGATGGAACCTTCTGGCACAGAAATGCTTACTTCGTCTAAAGCCAGATGGTTAGAATATTGTTTAACTATTTTTTGAGCTTCAAAAATTTCCATTAAATTTTAAAATTCATTTTTTATTAAAAAAAAGCAACGAAAAAAAATTAGAAATCTTTCATTCAAATTGATATTTTATTTGAAAAAATGAAATCTGCAACTTAAATCTACGCTTGGTCCAGATAGAAATGCGTCTTTGTTTAGATATAAATCTATCGGGCTTATCAGATTATAGGACAATCCGATACCAAAACTCAGATTCTCTAACAAGTTAAAATCAATTTGATAGGAAGGGCTGATTATTGAATATTCGAAATCGAATTTTGAATCTGTTGAAGTTTCAGTAAATGTTAGATAACCTTGACCTGCCTTCAGGCTAATACTTGAATGGATTGATTCATTTTTCTTAAAAATATATCCAATAGAAAAACCTAAATTGTAAATGTAATTTCTGAAACCGTCTGTTTCTGAATATCCGGCAATTGATACATTATTGAGTGAAAGTTCGTTGTGTATGCCAAAAAAATATTTTTCATTAAAGATAATATTTAGGCTGGCACTTGGCAGAAAAGTAAATCCTTGATCGATTTTTGCGTAAGAAAACTTTGGACTTAGAAACAAGCCAATTTTGTTTTTGTCACTATTGAAGATAGTTTTAATGTTATCATTATTCTTTTGCGAAAATCCTGATACGCAAAAAGCCAATAATACAATTAATACATTTATTTTATTCAATATCGATGAATTTAGAGTTATCCATTTTCTGGAATGAAAAAAACAAAATTTGCTAAGTTTCAAATGGTTGATTAAAAATTATGTAATTAAAAAATCAAAATCGTCTTTATCCGACATTTCGTATGCAGTTTCTCCATACTTGAAAATTCTTGCATCTTTATTCCCAATCAATTTTATTTCTCCATTTTCTACTTTAAACATACAACCTTCTCTAAGACCTACTACAATGGTTTTCTGGTTTGCAGCAATAAATTCTTCAATTCTTTGCTCACGTGTTTCGCCTCCATGACCTTCAGGGTTGGCATCCAAATAGTGTGGATTTATCTGAAAAGGTACAAGATTACAAACATTAAAACTGTGGGGCTCTACTATTGGCATATCGTTGGTTGTTTTGATTGTAGGACATGCAACATTCGATCCTGCACTCCAACCAACATATGGTGTTCCGGCTTGAACTTTTTTTCTAATGGTTCCTATTAGTCCTTGTTCCTGCATCATTTTGGTAAGTTGCCATGTATTGCCGCCACCAACAATTATTGCTTCTGCCTCTTCAATGGCTTTAACCGGATTTTTATAATTGTGAATTGAATCTACTTTGTAGCCAATTTCATCGAATCTTTCCTGCACTTTTTCGGCATATATGTCGAACGAAAAAGTTACTGCTGCATATGGAATAAATAGTGTCTTTTTTATATCTTTTCCAAGAAATTCCTGAATATTGTGTTTTGGATAGTCTAAATAGGCTTCGCCAGCCATGGTTGAATTACTAATTAGTAAAAGTCTCATTTTCTATAATTTTTAATTATATTGGAATAGTTGATAATTTTCCCGATAGATATCAGGACATAATTTGCAATTAAATGGTCATTATGTCTTTTTCTTTTTTAACAATAAGTTCATCTACTTTGCCAATGAAAGTATTTGTAATATTTTGAACTTCAATTTCTGCATCTTTTGCTAAATCTTCAGACAGTCCAGAATTTTTTAGTTTTTTTACCTCATCGTTTGTGTCTCTTCTTGCACTCCGTATGCTAATCTTTGTGTTTTCACCTTCGTTTTTAACTTGTTTAACTAATTGCCTTCTTCTCTCTTCGGTGAGAGCCGGAATGTTTAGTCTTATTAGCTCGCCATTGTTGATTGGGTTTAGTCCAAGATTGGCTTTTAAAATGGATTTTTCGATTGGTTCAATCATAGTTTTTTCCCATGGCTGAATAACTATTTGTCTGGGATCGGGAGTGTGAATATTGCAAACTTGGTTTATTGGGGTGCTACTACCATAATAATCAACAAAAAGACCATCAAGCATATGAGCATCAGCTTTTCCAGCTCTAATTTTTGTTAGCTCGTTCGTCAAATGAAATAGTGCTCCTTGCATGTTCTCATTTGCCATATCAATATATAATTGAACTTCTTCTTCCATCACAATTCAGTTTAAACAATTAGCTATTAAAAACTACAAAATTATCGAAATGTATTTGAATTTCAAAGAAAAAAATGAAAGAAGTGGTGCAGAGGTAGGTCTTGAAATTCTGTGTGAACGATCAGTTGTTAGTCAATCATAATTTACATTTGGAAGGTTAAAACAAAGTTAGTTATGATAATAGAATATTTAGAGTCATTTGAAAATTCATTGTTTTTACTAAGTGGTGCATAAAATATATATGAATTTGCTAGATAAGCAGAATTTTGATTTTCTGTGTTTTTAAGCGAAAAAGTCAAAAATTACGAATAGTTTTATATTTTTGGGAAATGGTTTTACATGTAATATTCATAGCTATTTGTAATTTCTTTTTGGATGAAAACGAAAATTTTGTTGTATAAAAAATGAGAAGAACAAGGAATATTTTACTGAAGTTTCCTCAATTTTCCTCCCAAATTATAGATAGCTGGCTATCAGGGATTTTGGGTTTAGTTTTATAAATTAGCCCATATTTATTATCAAACAGATAATTAAAGATACCATCTGCCATGGCAT
>Ga0209249_1001432_pt1 | contig 23080 bp, 30 predicted proteins | sample SaaInlV_200m_DNA_4_FD_184653 | JGI IMG/M metagenome (GOLD analysis project Ga0209249, IMG submission 184653) | Marine microbial communities from expanding oxygen minimum zones in the Saanich Inlet - SI037_S3LV_200m_DNA (SPAdes) (version 2) | ecosystem: Environmental > Aquatic > Marine >...
GTTGTGATCATGTACTCCATTGTCTCTGTGACATTTCCGCCGGAGAAAAGGTTCTCGTTCAGCGTATATATCCCCGCATCCCACTCGCTGATGTTGCTCTTCTGGAGTACGATGTATAATGGGAGCAGAGACGTCGCGGCGAACATAGTAAAGAACATGACACTCATTAGAGCAGCCGTGACACTGGATACGTTCTCGAACACGAATGGGAACACGATTATCTTGGCGTTTGTCAGCGGGATGAAAGCGAAGGCCGTCACAAACAAGCCGATCATCACCAGTAGGAATCCCCCGATGAGTCCGACAAGATGGTTATTGTTTGAGGATTTAACGGTCTTTTTACCGCTACACTTTGAGCATTGGTCCTTCTCAACGTCATAGCATCGCTCGCAGATGAATGTCCCGCACTTGCTGCACAGGATGTCTACGTTGTCCCGCCCACAAATGTCGCACTTTTTATTCATTAAAGCCACTCCATGATGCTCAGGTTCAGCGTGCTTGACATAAGCCAGACAAGGATTATGCTCGTTATTCCAAGGGCAGCTATAATCCACTTCCTGGCGCCCGTTACCATAATTGGTAACGGTCCTATGTAGAAGACGCCCTTCTTATGGGAAACCTCTTGCGGTTCAGCCCTGAGGCTGAGATAGATCAGGAAAGCTCCCACTAGGGTGATGAGACCGCCTACAAGAAGGAACCCGCTGATAATTCCCATTTTATACCTTCACAGAGGCTGGACACTGGGTTTTAAACGTAACGCTTTGAAAGTTTAATGGAAAACAAGCTTCGCTCATCCTGAGACGCTCTCATACGTTCCAGAGTGCGGCTTTCCCCATATACTCGTTGACCTCCCACTCCCTGACAGAAGCGTTGTCAACGTCCACGACGTATATACTATGCAGCCTGGCGTTCCTGATCTCCTCAAGGCTCACCGGTGGATTGGTGTAGTATTGGTCACAGAGGGACTTTAGGTACATTACCTCCTCCTCCGTGCGGAACCGGGGTGGCTTGACGAGGCTTGTCGGTATCTGCATGATATAGTACGGTGTGGTGGCCAGGATGAACTTGTTTGCGAACGCGCTGTAACGGGTGATCTTGCTTGTGACTCGTGCCCTGAGGTAATTCACCGGGTCCAAGGCGTGAGTTGGGGGAACAAAACCAGTCTCCACCTCAATGATGAGGCTGCCGAAACCCTTCTTGGCGTAGATGTCGGTGCTGATGCCGTTGAGCTCGTGTTCAAGGTCAACGTTGAATCCTCCCTGCACTAGGAACTTTGCGCATATTAGCTCCATGACGCTGTGGTTGATCTTGACCTTACGCTCTCTGTACATCTTGATCAGTGAATCTCGAAGGTTCAGGACCTTACGGTACTCTTCTTGGGAGAGCTCGTCCTGGATCTTTTTTACTACGTAATCGATGTCCTCGATGAACTTGTTTACCATGCCTGAACTCCCCCAGTTTGACCTGTGAGGTGCGTTATCGTTTATAAAACACTCCAACCGGGTCAATTATATTAAACAATTCTCCTATAATAGGATGATTCTTATGGCAAGAAAGAACGTTTGGCAGATCTTCAACGAGGAGACCCCCGGAATCACTGCAGCATATGCAAAAATGTCTGAGGCAGTCAACATAGATGGTTGCCTGGACGAGAAAACCGTGATCCTACTAAAGATCGCGGTGTACTCTGCTATCCGTGACCCAATTGCTCTACGCCATTACGTAGGCGTGGGACTAAAATCCGGTATCAGCAAGAAGGAGATCAAATCCGCGTCAATGATGGCCACAGGTGTCGTAGTAACCTACGGCGAGATGGCTATGCCCATCATCCAAGAAGTAGAGGAAAGCCTCTAAAAATATTTTTTTAAACCCATTTTTTCTAGGAAATCGAATGACTCCACATAGTAGAGATGGCTGATGCATCTACAGTCGCTGCACCCGAAACGTGGGACCGGCTCTCCGTGCCCCGCCACCAGAGCGGCCATGACGCATTCAAGCTTCTCCCCGTTATCGTTCATGCATATTGATTCAATTGAGACCAGTGGTTCCCTGAGGAGGTAATCGATGTGCCAGTGGGTCACGTCGTGCTCCCCCCTACTGTGCTTCAGGTGGCGATCAAGGCGGGGGATGAGGCTGTTGAGTGCTGAGCCTACGTAAATGTATGATCCTCTCTGGAAGTTGGTCTCGCCAAGTGCGCCCACATTGATGGTGATATCGTCCTCGACGTTGATGCAGAGGCAGTATGTTCCCTTGACCGGCACACACCATCTACGGTGCAGCCGGTTTATAGGGTTTCAGAAAGAGTGGTCTAGTATCCGCAGAAGCGGAGGATTGACAACGCCAGGGTCCTGACGGTTGTCTCAAGGTCCTCCACGAGCACGAACTCATTTGGCTTGTGTGAGTCTCTCACATCTCCTGGGCCGAACAGCACTGTGGGCGTATCTCCCAAGTTTACAAGGTGCCTCATGTCTGAGCCATATGTAACTCCCTCAAGCACCGGTGAATCTCCAGTCGTGTCACTGTACGCTGATACGACAGTTTCAACAAGGGGATCTGTAACCGGAATCCTCGCGGGCTTGAATTGTCCTCCCCACCACTCCATCTTGGGCGGGTGCTTTCTAAGCCACGGATCTACCTGGACAACGGCGTCCAGGGTATCGGTGAACTCCTTCTGGGCTGATTCTATGTCCTCATCTACCTCGATCCCGTACCTGCCCTCAACAACAAGAGACTCGGGAACCGATGAAGGCCAGTTACCTGAATGGATTTTGCCCATGTTTAGCGGTATGGGCAGCTTGAAATTTTCATATAACGGGTCATCAACCCTCTCGTTCCTTTTCCTCTCCAACTCGATGAGGGCGTTGTGGATAGGTATGAACTTCTCCAGTGCGCTGACGCCTTCCTCCCTGACGCATGCGTGGGCAGCTAATCCCTGAACCGTGATCCTGAAGCAGAGGGCACCAGCCTGGGCAGGTGCCACCTTTAGCTCTGTGGGTTCCATGATGATGGCCCCGTTCGCCCTGTAGCCCCTAAGTACGCACGCGAGGGCTCCTACACCGCCGTCCTCCTCTCCGACGACGCTTTCGATGATGACCTTACCTTTGAGTTCTATCCCGGCGTCCCTGATAGCCTTGACCGCGTAAATCGCACAGGCGAGGCCGCCTTTCATGTCAACAGAGCCTCGTCCTAGGACTTTTCCGTCCTTCGAGATTCCCTTCCACGGCGAGTGTTCCCAGTTTGATTCATCTCCAGGGGGGACGACGTCAATATGCCCGTTCAGGATTAGTGTTTTTCCTTCCTCTTTTCCTGTCACACCGACGACGCCGTGGCCCTCCTTCCTGTCCACCTCGATGCTGTAGTCAGGGTGCTTGCTGAGCTCATCAAGGTCCAGGGTCCATCTGTCAACTTCCATCCCGATGGACTCAAGTTTGGATGCCACGTTGGCCTGTGCCTCCTTCTCGTCGCCTGTCAGGCTTTTAATTGAAATCAGCTCGCAGATGTAGCCAATCATCTCGTCGATGTTGATTATGTCAAGCACTCGCTTCTCTACTTTGTTCATGTTATCGCTCCCTCAGAATTGGTCGTGTCAAACATGTCGGGCCTCCCTCCGTCTTGAGGCTGATCTCGACTCCTTTGTATGTAATGACCTCGCAACCAGCGTCCTCAAGGTTCCTCTGGACATCAGGAGTACAGTCAAGCATCATGACCTTCCTGGGGCCCAAAGCCAGAACGTTTGTCCCCATCTTGTTGAAATCGTCCTCCGATACATCGATCATCTCAACGGCCCTCTCCTTGAGTAGCTTCCAGAACGGGACCGGGAAGAGCGGCGAGTAGATGACAGCCAGGTCGTAGTCAGCGTAGCTGATGAGGCTCATGAGGTGTAGGCAAGCCTCAGGGCCGTAAAAATAGGGCAGGTCCACAGGGACCACCTTGATGCCGCTTGGCTCTAGTGCCTCCCTCATCTGAAGTAAGCCCTCCTTGTTTGTTCGGAACCCCTGGCCTATGGCTATCGTATCCTCGTCTAGCCAGAGAGTGTCCCCGCCCTCGACGGTCGCCCCGCCATGGATGCGGTAATGAATTGGGATGTCCAGCTCCTTGAGCCTCTTCTCCATGGGAACGTCCTCTCCCCTCCTAAGCACCTTGCCCATCTGGAACACAATGGCCCCCTCGTCTGTGATGATTGCTGGGTCGTACGTGAAAATGGAGTCTGCGTGGTCCGGCTGGTGTTCTGGGTGGTAGATAACCTCGATGCCTTCCCCCTTCATTATGTCGGTGAACGCTTCGTGCTCCCTCTGAGCCTCCCCCAGGTCAAGGGGGCCTGTGTAGTGCCATTTCTCGTAGTCCTCCACAGCGAAACCGGTGTCAGGTCTCTTTACAAGTACCCGTTTGAGGCTCGTGACCATGCTTTGGCTTCCATAAGTTTTACCCATACAATCCTTCCCAAGTGGTAGTTCTCTTCCATGCAACGATATAATACTTGACTCTTCCTGGAGAATCGAAAGGCTTCCCTTCTGGCACCTTACGCGTACGATGTACTGTTGCACATTTCAGTCAAAACTTAATGTAACGAGCTTATATATTTGCGCCCTATACTAAATCACATGATTTCCAAGGTCCTTGTCGTGGGCAACGGTGCAAGGGAGCACGCTATTGTCAAGAAACTGTCGCAAGAGGATGTAGAAATTACTGCCGCCATGTCCAAGCTCAACCCTGGGATCGCCAAGTTATGTAAACGAGTCGAACTCATTGACATCAACGACCCTTTACAATTCGCCCAGTTCAAGGACCACGACCTGGCCTTCATAGGTCCGGAGGCTCCCCTATCCGTAGGAATCTCCGATACACTCATTGAGCTAGGCGTGACGGTAGCTGCTCCCGTAAAGGCACTTGCCAGGCTTGAGTGGAGCAAGGCGTACGCAAGGGAGGTTCTTGACCGAAACGGGATCAAGGGAAACCCTGCCTTCAAAATATGCAAGACGGAGGACCAGGTCAGTTCTTTCCTAGACGAGTACCCTGATGTCGCCGTTAAGCCTGATGTGCTCACGGGAGGAAAGGGCGTCAAGGTAACTGGGCAGCATCTCTTGACACGGAACGAGACTGAGGCTTATGCGTTTGATATGATCAAAAACGACGGGTTGGTAGTGCTTGAGGAGAAGCTCATCGGTAAGGAGTTCACCCTACAGGCGTTCGTCGACGGGACGAGACTCCACTATATGCCCCTTGTCAGGGATTTCAAGCGTGCTTACGACAACGACGAGGGTCCCAACACGGGCAGCATGGGCAGCTTCAGCAGCGCGGACCATGATATGCCAGACCTGCCTGAGGAGACGATCATAAAGGCCAAGAGGATCATGCAGGAGACAATGGACGCGATCAGGGAAGAGGTTGGCCCATATAAGGGACCCATTTATGGAGGCTTCATGGTCACCGATGACGACACATATCTCATCGAGTACAACTGCAGGCTCGGGGACCCCGAGGCGATCAATGTTCTTAGCCTACTTGAGACTCCATTAACCGAGGTGGGATACGGAATGGCAAACGGCAAGCTACCTGTTATCTGCTTCAACAAGAAGGCGACGGTCTGCATCTACCTGGTACCCGAGGGATATCCCGTAGCGCCTGTCAAGGACCAGCCCATCTATGTAGCTGATGGCGTCCAGTCCGAACTGTACTTCGCTTCTGTCTACGATGACTCTGGAGTCATCAAGACCACGGGTAGCAGGGCGGTGGCGTTACTGGCGAAGGGCGAATCTGTGACAGAGGCACGGGAAAAAGTCTACAATGACATCGACAAGATCACCGGCAGGCTCCACTTCAGGACCGATATCGCCAAGGGAATCCCATAACCTTCTTAATCTTATCAACAACATTCACGGTGGGGAGAAATTGTCGAGGAACAAGCTAGCCGACCTTGAGGCGCTACTGTATGCCGCTAGCAGGCCCATAGGGCTGACGGATATTGTCACCAGGCTAAGGCTTGAGAACGAGCGAGAGGCGGCTGACCTCATCAAAAAGCTCGCAGTGACCTACGAGAACGACGACAGCGCAATAGAGATCAGTATGCTTCCAAGGGAAAGGGTGGTTCTCCAGCTCAGGACTAATTTTACGAAGCAGGCCGGGAGGTACTCACTAAAGCCGCTGCTAACCGAGGGACCCCTGAGGACGCTGAGCTTCATCGCGTACAATCAGCCTATAGAGCAAAAGGATGTGGCCAGCGCGAGGGGGAGCCAAGCCTATAGGCACCTGAAGCTTCTTGAGGAGATGGGGCTCATCGATCGCGAGAAGGAGGGCAGGACCCGCATCATCAGGACCACCCAGGACTTTGCCGATTACCTTGGCCTCAGCACCGACAGAACCAGCATGAGGCGCGAGCTCAGGAGCATGTTTAGGAAGCTTGAGCTGGACCAGATGGAAAAGAAATAGGTTTTTCACAGCGAAAGGCTATTCTCACTCATGAGCAAGAAGGTAGCCCCCACCATTATCGCGGTAATTCTGGTCCTTTCTGTATTCATCTACAACCAGGGATATCTGGACCCGTTCCTTGGCTCTGATGAACATGTGGCGCCTCCATATGAGCCAGATCAACCTAGCACCGATGACACCATTACTATCGCTGCCTTCAATATCCAGATCTTCGGAAAATCCAAGCGCGCGAAGGCTGACGTGATGGATGTCCTAGCGAAGACGGTCCGGGAGTTCGACGTTGTCCTGGTCCAGGAAATCAGGGACGCGTCCGAGACCACGGCACCCATCTTCCTTGACCTAATCAACACCTTCGATGGCCCGGAGTACGCGTTCATCCGTAGCGAGCGCCTTGGCAGGACCACCAGCAAGGAGGCGTACGCCTACTTCTACAACACCCAGACTGTATCCTACCTTGACGGGACCGCCCACATATGGGAGGACGTTGGGGATGTCTTCGAACGTGAGCCCTATATCGCCGGATTTGCTGCGGGGGAGTTTGATTTCACCCTCGTTGGCATCCACTCCAAACCCGATGACGCGGAGAACGAGATCGGCAGCCTCGCCGTCATATTTGATACCATCAAAGCCAATCAGGATGACCAGGATATCATCGTGTTGGGTGATTTCAATGCGGATGGCAGCTACTACGACGAAGACGATACTACCCAGCCCTTGATGGACCCCATTTACCACTGGACCGTATCAAATGACGTAGACACCATGACGAAGACAGACTGGACATACGACCGGATCGTGATGCTTAACTCGACCTTCTCAAGCGAGTACATCATGGACTCCACTGATGTCTACTACTTCAACGATGTCTATGGGCTCAACCAGTCCGTCACCGAGGATGTCTCAGACCACTTCCCCATATTCGCGGAGTTCAGGGTAGACGATCCCGACGACGACTGATGGAACAATTAATGACGCACTGAACCATCAACTACCCATGGACACGCCTTTTCCAGTCGTATCGGCCTCGGGTAGCTACTACGAGTGCGGTTACCAGCATGGCAAGCAGGTCAAGGAACTCGTAAGGAGGAACATTGATTATTATTACGGCTGGTGGAGCCGGAACCTCAAGATGGACAAGGAAATGGTGACCCAGCGAGCCGATTCGGTTATCCGAGTTTCAAAGGAGTACGACTCCGGCCTCGTGGATGAGATGCGAGGTCTGGCTGATGCAGTAGATGTGGGTCTTGAGGAGATTGCCTCCATCAATGGCAGGTACGAACTGGCTTGGGCAAACCCCGAGCAATTGATGGGCGGGTGTACTTGTATAGCTGCACTTCCCTCTGTCACAGCTCAGAATAAGACAATCTTGGCCCAGAACTGGGACTACAGGGTAGGAGTCAGCGATACCTGTATCGTACTGAAGGTCAAGGTGAACACCGGGCCAGAGGTGATAATGCACACCGAGGCCGGTATCATCGGACACAAGGGCATGAACTCAGAGGGCATTGGCCTGGGGATCAACGCAATGGTAAGCGATTTGGACCGTCTTGGTGAATCAGTTCCATTCCTCCTTGTTTGTCGGAAGGTCTTGGGTAGCGGAAGGTTCAGCGAGGCTGTGAGATCTTTCCTCAACGCCAAGAGGAGCGTCTCGTACAACGTGATGATGGCAGGCGAGGGAGTAGCAGTGGACCTCGAAGCGCACCCGTTGGACACATCAATAATTAACCCGAAGGGAGGTGTGCTAGCTCACACGAACCACTTCATCGGTGACAGGTCGTTCAAGATCAGGGACAACTTTGTCCTATCTGAACCCAGTAGCATAAACAGGTACACGGTTGCACTGGAGAGGCTGAAGATCAGGAAGGACCACTCAATGGAGAGCTTTAAAGAGATACTGTCAAACCACTTAGACCACCCGACGAGTATCTGCTATCACCAAACACCCGGACAAGAGCCTGATCATTGGGAGGAGACCGTCTCTTCTGTTATCATGGTGCCCGAGGACCGCCTTTTCATGGCCACGGGTGGTCCACCTTGTCGTAACGCATACCACAAAATCCCTTTTTCCGCTCCATAACAATGTTTTATAACTACCCGTCTTAAAATGGGGTTAGTGAACTAGCAAAATGAGCGAACAAGCGAGCACAATTCAGACTATAGCTTACATCGCCGGAATGATTCCTAGTGTCTACTTCGCTTACAGGTTGCTGGTTGAAGTGTACCATTATTTGACGAAAAAGGAAGACGACTTCCTATAATGGAATCGCGTGAGAAATTCTGTCCCTACTGCGGGACACTGATACCATACATGGACGAGTTCTGCCCATCATGTTACAAGGCTCAGCCCTCCATGCCGGGTATGAGGTCCGCTATTGAGAAGCCTTCAAAGAGGGTGTGGGTGGCGGTTCTGCTCAGCTTGCTGATCACCGGCCTCGGTCAGGTGTACATCGGTCAGTGGCGGAAGGGTATAGCCTTCTTCGGTGGAACATTCCTAATGGGTTTCTTCCTGTTCGATGTCATTGATTACGGCCTCATAATGCTGTTCGGCACGATAATGGCGATTATCTCGGCTTACGATGCCTACGTGACGCTGAAAAGCGGGATTAAGTAGTTTTTCAACGGGTTTATAGCGGGAAATGGGTTTTACTATCCTGTGAATCATTCTTGAAGTACGAGATAAAATACCAGCCCAGCTACAGCATGCTTGAGGTGGAGTTGGAGAAGGGCGAGAGGATAACCGGCGAGTCCGGTTCCCTCACGTACATGAGTCCAAATATCGATGTCGAGACTAGGACGAGGGAGAGGAGCCTGCTCGGCAGTCTGAAGACCAGCCTGTTTGGCGGCCAGAGCCTGTTTGTTACGGATTTCACGGCGATGGATGGAACCGGGAAGTTGGGCCTAGTGGCTGCTCCCATCGGGGACATCGTTAAGTTGGATATCAGCCCAGAGAACGGGTACATTATTCAGAAATCGTCTTACCTAGCCTCGACCAAGGAAATTGATCTGGACGTCCGCTGGGAGGGGTTCACTCGGGGCCTGTTCGGCCAGGGTGTCTTCATGGTGAAGGCGACAGGCGTCGGTGACCTGTTCATCAACAGCTTCGGCGCACTCGATAAGCACGTGCTTGAGCCCGGTGAGCAGCTGGTAGTGGACAACTACCACCTTATGGCGTTTAGTAACACGTGCGAGTACGAGGTCCGCAAGTTTGGTTCGTGGAAGGACACTCTGTTCAGCGGTGAGGGGTTGGTGACCTATATCGAGGGCCCTGGTGATGTCTATATTCAGACGAAGAACCTGAGGGAGTTTGTTGACTGGATCTGGCAGCTGATCGGTCCAAGGGTAGCCACGAGGACAGCGAGTAGATGATAGACACAATCTACTTCGATAACTGGAACACTCTGGTTAAGGCTCCTAGGCTCATGGAGAAGGGCAGTAGTACCAGGATTTTCCAGGAGTATCTCGGTGGCCAGGGCCTAATGGTTCCTGATAATTTCATCGATATCTATGTTCTCATCTCAAGGGCGCAGAACTCGAGGGCAGAGAATGATGGTCACAGGGAGCCGGATTACAGGCAGAGGCTTGAGGACGTGTTCAGAGAGCTGGGTCTACCTGATCCGCTGGAACATTCCAAGGGCGCTTGGAATTACTACCTGAAGAAGTGGCCGGAACAGACCGAGTATTTTGATGGTGTTCCCAAGATGCTGGCGGAGCTAAAGGAGAACTACAAGTTGGGCATTATTACCAACTATATGGACGGTCCTACTTGCAGGGATGTCTTTGACAAGCTGGGCTACGATGACATCTTCGACTCGCTGGTAGTCTCAGAGGAGCTGGGGTACGTCAAGCCGGCTCAGATTCTGTTCGAGACGGCACTGAAGGAAACGGGGTCAATGCCTGAGAACAGTGTTATGGTTGGCGATACGTTCGCCGCTGATGTTGTGGGCGGTAATCTGGCTGGCATGAAGACGGTGCTTGTTGATATCTATGACAACCAGCACGAGAACTACGGCGAGGCGACGGCCGTCATCAGCGATATTATTGAATTCCCTGGGGCATTGAGACGCCTCTAGGCCCCAGCCAGGACTACTATTTCTAGCAGGTCTTTCACTATTTTTCCGCAGCCCCTGTCGATGAGCATCTGTGCCCACCTCTCGTTTCTCCAGTAGCCGACGAAATCAACGTTTGCGTTCTCGGCTGTAACTAGGTCCGTGGTTGTGTCCCCGATATACAGGGTGTTTTCGCGGGTTGCCCCTACCTTTTCTATCGTAACTAGGAGCTGACGCGCGTCCGGCTTCGGGTGGGGCGTGTCGTCCCTTGCCACGACGGCGTGGAACAAACTGTCCAATCCGTACATCTCAAGGGTCTTATCGGCGTATACCCGGTGGCTCCTGGTGCATATCCCCAACCGGTAACCTTTCGAATGAAGTGCCTTGATTGTCTCTACGGCGTTTGGCTTGAGTGTCATGGTGGGTAAGGCATCCAGCTCGATTCTGTTCATAATCATGTCAAGCTCGATGAGGGTTGATTCCAGGTTCTCCGGTGGTAGTCCAAACTTTAGCAGTGACTCCGCGCCTTCCCTGATTATTTGGTACGCCTTTCTGCGGTCCTCGATGTGCTCGGTCATCCCTTTGCGGCCTAGGAGCTCCTTGATCTGCTTTCCCATCTTCTGATAGTCTATCTTGCTCTCGACGAGGGTCCCGTCAAGGTCGAAGACGACGGCTTTGTACGGCATCAGGGTTATTCTTTGCCCATGACTTATGAACTCTGTCATGAATGAAATCTTTTTTAACTATCCTCGTGGTTCATTGGGGAGTAGTGGGCGAGTAGTTCAGGGGTATGAATGCCTGGTTTGCAACCAGGAAGTCGAGGGTTCAAATCCCTCCTCGTCCACCAAACTCTATCGTTTTCAAGCCTATTTCAGATACGAAATCAAACCAATTCCTATAAGCACACGAAGATAACGTGCGCGTCAGATTATTATCTGGATCCTAGGAATCCCCCTCACCAGAGAACCAACGACAAAACTTCCAGGAATACTGATTATCGAGACCAGCCTAAATGCTTCATAACCAAACCAAGACCCCAACTCCAGTGAGTACAAAACCTTATCACGCCATCCCATAACCCACAATTATGGGAACTGTAAAGATCACCGTGTTCAAACGGGTAGACCCATCGTACATATTTGACGGAAAAGTTCCAAACATGCATGGAACGGATAAACCTTTTGAGAAATGTACAGTATTTGAGGAGGGACAGGTGTACACCTCCAAGGATGGGGAAAGACCCGAAGGCTTCTGCAGTTGGGCGTGGAATGACATATACAAGGACCTCTCCATACTCAACTTCGGGGGAAACTTCTGGCCAGAATGGACAGAGCCAGGAAAGATACTTACATGCTGCACCGACGGCGTCCGCCCCGTCTCGTTCATGATGGAGAGAATCGAGGAGTAAACGCGCGCTAAGTATTTTCTCGTAGAGGTTGATTGGGGCCAATATGCCCAATTTTTACATCAGCCATCCAATAACTCTCACCCTTAATCGGAGAACCCGCCATCCTTCTAAGTAACGCAAGTTGTCCAACATGAGTAAAGGCATCCATAAATGGACCTTGAAGAATCTTTTCAGGAGTATATTTTCTAGGCACAGGATACTCTGAAAGTGTGTCATCAAACTGAGCCACAAGTTGATAAAATATCTCAACTTCCCTTTTCCACCCCTTCTTCTCAGATTTTTTCCGTTTTGTATCCATCGATTCTGGTCTGTTGGGGCTCCAGAATCTATTTGATAACTGAATCAAAGAACCAATATGACCAAGTATTTTCACTGGTGTTCTTACACTTTCTCCTATTGAGATTGTCCAGAAATACTCTGGTGCATCTTTGATTATTTTTGTTGTTCTATACACCAAGGTTGCCAAGAGATGACGAACTAGCTCATTTTTTCCTTCTTCTCTTTGAGATATTGCCATTAAAAGGAAATAGATACCATGAGGATAAAATCATCGATTAGGTCTATGCTTCTGGTGGGACAACTCTTGTCGGTTCACCGTTTAATCGTTTTTTTAATCCAATTATTGAAGCGATTTGACCTTCATGATGAAGAATCTCGCTAGACAAGATCATCAAATATGTTTCCCTCGGCTCTTCACCAATATACCAATCAAGTATTTCATCCAGAGCGCCTTCAGATAGCTGATTAAATCCGTTTAATGCCTCATTTTTTCCATTTTCAATATCATTCAATATCGCTTCGAGCGTTAACTTATCATTATCATGATATTCAGGAGGCCAGTTTTCTGGTAGATAGCTTAGATTGCTTGTGAATGCTCGGGGGAAATACACGTTTAATATCATGGATATGTGGGTTAGAAGCCATTTTACCGAGTTTCCTTTTTGGTTTATTCTCCAGTTTAGTATGGTTTCGTCTAGTTCTTGTATGTCCCAGGTTAGTCGTGTTAGTCCATACTCTACGAAGATTTTCATTGCTTCGATTTTAGTCGAGTGCGCTCGCATATTCACAAATAGAGTTAACTGAGGATAAAATTATTGATTGTTTGAGATAAGTTCAGGTTCTTTTCTATCACTATATCATTTAACAATCGCGCACGCTACCAATCAATACAAACGCGGTTTCTGATGATACCTAAGGAACCACAATAATTCTTGTCTGGGGCGTTGAGATATGTTTGGGATATTATTTCTCCGTGTTTTGTGATTGCTCGTTCTATCTTTGGGACAAGAACCGCGTTACCATACCCACCTTTAACTACAAACACAAACACTCCTGACCGTAATCTCCTGAATCGTGTCCTCAATGTCCCGATTGTCCATGATCCACTACCCTAGATACTTTCCACCTTTTTCTAAACGAGTTTGTGAACCATGGACACCCGGGTCAACCGGGTCACCAGCACCTCTATTTGTGCAAAACTCTGTCTTAGAAAACTTACAAACAAGCTCCACACCTCTCCAAACACGAAAACGATCCCCATTCGGGTGCTCACCGGTGTACAACGTTAACCTGCTTTCCCGAATATGCACTGTTTTCTTGAACTGTTCAACAAAGGTTCTATCAGAAAAATGCACTAACCCTTTATTTCGACAATATGTGTGGAAAGGGTTATTCCCATCCGTTTTTATTATCGAAACTTTCATGAGATTCAACGATATGAACATTGCAGAACCCGATAACTGGGGCGCTCATGACAATATAGAGTTCTCTTTTCTCCATGATCTCATCAGGCTCCATTAAATATCCTCTTTCAAATACCGGCCACGAACCACCAAAGCTCTGTTGAATATACCATCCAGCTCCTCCTCCGTGCAAAGAACCTCAAAACAAGTGGCATTTCTGAGTTTTTCCGAGATAAACGTGTCAAATACGAGTTTAGGGGTGTTTAATACTTGATAGTCTAATCGCTCTTAACTTTAAATGAAGGCCCTACCGAACACCGAACACCCATAACCACGTTCCTCAGAATCAAAGACACGACCCTTCCCCTTAGCCTGACTCCACCCTGAGCTCCTCCTTCGCGCTCGTAAGGGGATAGTGGACCTCCGTGGACCTTACGGTACAGTAGCACTAACCATGAGACTATCCGGGATAAACTCGCCTGTGAACCTAGCCCATACCAGAGCCCGGAAGAAGATATCCACATACTAACACTATGATTCCAGACTGTACACGCACGCTTAAATCGTGAAACAGTCAGATGAAAAATGGAGCTAGGAAGGCGTGAACTCCTGGAAAGCGTGCTGCATCTCCTCGTCGTTCTCCAGGTACGCCTCCAGCTTCCAGTTCTCGGTGGGCCACCAAATGGCAACAAGGTTCTTCAGCTGCTCCTCGGTCTCGGCCTCGATGAGCCTGAATCCTTTGCACCTTCCCGTGAAACAGGTCTTTGTGAGCATTTTGGGGAACTTTTCTGGTCTCCTGTCAAGCTCCTCCTGGAACCTGGCTCCTATCATGTTCTCCTGCTCCATGTCGTCCATTTTCCACTCCCAGTGCCAGATATATTTCATTCAATAATCTCCTTGGTATGATGGAAACATCTTTTCTATTAATCTGTTACCCATCCGTGACGGCTGAAAGGTGGGTGTGTTCATTTTCAACGCCTGCCTTTCCATCTCTTTTAGTGCCACTACTATTATCCCCAAAAGTTACCCCGTTGATACAATTATTGACCTATTTGAATCCGATTTCGCGTTATTGAACCAATGTTTTATTTATTATATGAGGTCCTTATAGGAACGAGTGTAGAACAAATGATTTTACAAGTATTAGCTGAAGCGGCAGTTCCTAACGTTGCATCTTGGGTTGGTCCAGGATTTTTCATTGGTGGGCTCATAGTAGTAGCGGGAATCATCAAGTGGATTACTGGCACTATGGCCCCGGACAAGTAACGCCACACAACATTCCAATATAATGGTCTGGCTCAGTTATGGGTAAAGACCTCGTTTTTCAATTGTTTTGATGTTTCTTGTTTTTATTTTGACCTATATAATAATTAAAGAAAAGATGATGCCTGTTTTCACCGTTGGATGAGGTTACTCCTGTGGCTCGCTGGACCTCTCCGCTGCCTCTTTGGCCAGCTTGGAGCCCATCTCAACACATTTTGCCAGGTCATCATCACTGGGCTCACCTGAGAATACCAACCCATCTGCTATCTTCCTCAGTTTGAATGAGTCAATCATCTTCTCAAGGCTGTCAAGTGCGCCTGTGCTTTCACCTGAACCTGAGGAGAAGGCGACCGCTGGCCTGCCCTCGACCTTACCCCTGTTGCCAACTGTTCTGTCGAAATAGTCCTTCATTATGCCCGCCATGTAACCGAAATAGTTGGGTGACCCGAAGGCGACTGCGTCACATTCTATCAGCTCGATGCCCGTGGCGTAGTCAACTCTCTTCAGGACAGCCTTCGCTGACTCGATTTTTTCCACGCCTGATGCTATTGCCTTTGCCAGGGCGTCGGTGTGTCCTCCACGGGAGTAGTACAATATCAATACGTTTACCATATCATCATCTCTGACTTCTAGTCGAGTCAACTGGTTGTATTCAGTTTTTATGTTTTTTCATAATAGATACTCTTGTCCAAATCAGGGATAACACATGGAAAATAACTGGATAAATAAAGGAATCAGATTGGTTCCTTTCGTCTCTGCGTCGCGTTGTACACAACCCGCAACCCAATCGCGATGATGATGAGGGGCCAGAAGTTATCGAATTTCATCCATGCAAAGGTTCGCTCAAGGAGAAAACTTAGGCCGGCTAGTATCATTATTGCCCCAAAAAAGATGGGACCTACTGTTCTTGCCTCCGCGCGCGCACTCAGTTTAACTGAATCGCATTCTGATATTAAAAATGATTATGCAGACGCGAAGCCCTCTATCTTTTAAGGATAAATAAATAATGAATACCTTATGAAGTGCCTTCTGGTCGAGCCTCCAAAAGATATCTGGTTCATCATGGGAGATTACCTGCCCCCGCCGTATGGAATTATTCAACTTGGCGCATATGTAGAGCGCGAGCTCCCAGAGGTTAAGGTGGAGGTACTTGACTGTAACGCGCAGGGGGTTGATTGGAACGGACTGAGGAAGCACATCGAGAAGACCAAGCCTGATATCGTTGCATCGAGCAGCCTTGCGACATGCAACACATACGAGGTGGCAAGGACGCTTCAAACAGTGAAAAAGGCTGACCCGGACATATTCACAGTGACGGGGGGGATTCATTTTTCGTTCATGTCAGAGGAATCTCTTGAAACATACTCTGAGATTGATGCAATAGTGCGGGGCGAGGGCGAGGTCACGTTCACCGAGCTGGTGAAGAGAAGGATGTCAAACCAGCCGCTGAATGACGTGGCTGGCCTGACTTATCGGGGAGAAGAGGGTATCGTAAAGAACCCAGACCGTCCACAAATCAAGGATCTGAATACTCTACCGTTCCCCGGATATCATCTGGTCAAGGACTTAGTCCATAAGTACCGATTCGCTGCTATGGGCGGGAAGGACGCGCCATATGCGCTCGTGGAAGGTGCGCGGGGATGCCCCCATAAATGTACTTTCTGCACCCAGTGGAGGCACTGGTGCGGCGAATGGAGGCTCAAGTCGCCTTCCAGGATCGCAGATGAGATTGAGTACATCTACAAGGAGTTCGGGAGCCGGTTCATATGGCTCACCGATGACAACTTTGGACCAGGGGATAGGGCAGAAGAGCTGGCTGACGAGCTGTTGAAGCGGGACATCGGAGACGATCTCAGTTGGTTCATACAGGTGAGGTGCGATGACATTGTTAGGCTCAAAGACATCCTACCCAAGCTGAGGAGGTCAGGGCTCCAGTGGGTGATGATGGGCGTGGAGAGCCCGTTACCCGAACAGCTTGAACGGTACAGAAAGGGGCTCGACTCAAACGCCTCATACGAGGCCGTCCGGCTGCTCAAGGAGAACGATATCTTCACCCACGCTATGATGATCATTGGCGACAGGAAGGACACCCACGAGACCATCGAGACCACCCGCCGCTTCGTCGATGACCTTGACCCTGATTTCGTCGTCTTCACGATCCTAACTCCCTTCCCCGGTACCGATGTCTACGACTCGGCCAAGGAAATGGGGTGGATCGAGGACGACAACCTGTTCAACTATGATATGGCCCACGCCGTGATGGGGACCGAGACATTGACTAGGAGGGAGGTCCAGGAGGAGCTGTACAACTGCTACAACAATTTCTACGGTTCATGGGGGCGAAGGATAAAGGGGATATTCTCCACCAACAAGCTCAAGAGGAGTGTTAACTGGGACATGGCCAAGCGAGGTCTCCTAGTCCAGTTAAAAGAGCTGATCTAGGTTCCAACTTGACCCGTGAAGGGGTCAACTTTATATCCCCCTCTCAAAGAGATTCCATCGATTATCATGGAGATTGAGAACTGGACCATCAAAAAGGTCCTAGAAATGGGAGCCGAGATGGAGCTAGAGGGGTACAACATGTACATGGAACACGCAGAGCAAACAGAGTACCCCGGAGCGAGCAGGCTGTTTAAAAAACTGGCCGCTGACGAGGAGCGCCACAGGGAGTATTTCCTGAAGGGTCTTGAAGACCCGGAGAGTATCGAGGTGAGAACCCTTGAGGAGAACGTGCCGGACCTGAAGATCACCGACAGACTCATCAACGTGCCTCTTGACCCCAAGGCCGATTTCCCCCAGATACTGAAATTCGCGGCCCAGAGAGAGGCAGCCACATATGATTTCTATATCCAGATCGCGGGAAAGTTCGAGGGTACAAAGTGGGGCAAGATGTTCCACAACTTCGCCTTGGAGGAACTCAAGCACAAGAAACTCCTCGAAGAAGAGTACGACGACATCACAGGATGGTAGCCATTTCAGCTCAATCGCAGGATTAAGCCTGCAATCATTCTCTATTTTCATTCTCGTATAGGATTATATACCGTCATTAGTACAAAGTTCCCATGAAATCCCGGGTGTTCCTATTATTTATCATAATCATCGCGATGAACACGGTTAACGCATCAGCCGATACTTTTGAGATCCCAAACAGCGAGGTCAGCGTACAGATTGATGGATCAATAGATGAGCTTGAGTGGGAGGACGCCGGGATTGTGAAATTTACGGCCATTAACAGTGATGAAATAGACGCGAGAGTCAAGTACGACGTGGTTGAAGGGTCGCTCGTGTTCGGGGTTACGATCCCAGACACCTCCTTTGATACCTATGACTTATTCGTTCTCTACGTTGACAACGACGGTGATATCGAGTCCAGTCCTCAACCAGATGACTTTCTCATTGGACTATGCAGGGACACGGGATACTCGGGCAACTACAAGCGGAACTATGATTTTGGCCGCGTTGTGGGCACAGGATCAGGGTGGGACATAAACAATCTACTCTTCGACTCACGTTTCCTCACCGCGCCATTCGGTAAACTGGAGTGGGCAAGGAAGGAAACGTCTGAGGGGTGGAGTTTTGAGATGAGGATGACATTGGACCGCGACCCTGTTCATGAACTGGGTCTTGTGTTCAAGCAACAAGACATAGACGAGGGCTCGGTGTCATTGATTTATTACCCTGAGGACCAGCCGGGCGCAACGAACTATCCCACAAACTGGAGTCATTATACTATCCCTTCTTACACGCCTCCCGATCCTGTTGAGGTGATAGAAACTATTTCAGAACCAGAAACTATTTCAGAACCAGAAACTATTTCAGAACCAGAAACTAATACTCCAAAGACATCCAGCGACATACCTGGATATCCATTAATATCAATATTAGTGGGATTATGCGTAATCGTGGTCATTAAATCAGGAACTAACCAATATTAGCTGAATTCCGAGGGCTTTCCATGTGGTAATTTCTGGTAAGAGAGTACCGCTAAATGTCCTAACTTCATCCCAGGTCAAGGAGTTCCACGGGAACACAAGGCTCACGGGGCTGACGCATGATAAAAACGTGAGCGAGAGTGAGATGGATTTCAACGGCGTGGTCATTGAGATAGAGCTCACGCCAAACAGCGAGATAGCCAAAGGGGTCGTCAATCTGAACGCGCTAGACGAAATACTTGTTGGTCGTGTTGGTTCCCCATCTGTTCCCAGTGTCTATGCGGCCAGAGAGATCACTGTGATCAAGGAAAAAACAGATTTCAATAGCCGTCGGGCAGGAGACAAGCTCTGCGTTGAAGGCTTACGCCCTCCTCAGCCCGACTAGTTCCGAATAATAGTGGCGAGATACCCTTTACTACCTCTTGCTGAGCTCATCGATGGTCAGCCTGGGTTTCTCGCTGTACTTGAACCCACCAGCCGGTGTCCACGCTTCGGCCTTGGCCATGACCTTATTGAGGTACCAGCCAGATGGCCGTCCCGGACTGAAGCTCTTGTGTGCCAGCCACGCCTCGTCCTCCCTCAGTTCTGGCTCAACGAGCTCGTACTCCTTGCTCCCTGAACCATGGGCAACGCATGTGTTGGCTGTTATCCACTGGCTCATGCCAACGATCCCTGTGAACTTCTCGTCACCGGAGTCCATGACGCCGTGAGTCTCGGCAGCACTACCTGGTATTCCTGTCGCCTTAACTGACATATCAAGAGCAGCGATATCAATAGCCACCATATCCCTTGATGCGAACACGCCCATGTTGGGTATGACTGGCCTGTCGGAGCCTGGTACACAATCACACGCTGGCGCAATATCTAAGGCATAACTTAGATATCCAATCTTATCTTTACCCATCTGTTCGACGTATGCCGAGGCCGCGTCGCCCATTCCAACGAGGAAATAGTTACGCCAGTCATTGAACATCTCTCCCTTCTCCCAGAGGTCACATCTGTACAGTGGCCTCTGATGGCCGAAGCAACCGATGCACTTGTCGGGATCGAACTCGGCATGGTCTTCCTTGATCTTGATGGCGTGGGCAGGGCACATATTGTTGCAGAGCTCTGCGTCGGGACACTCCTCTCCGATGCAGTTCTCGCTTGTGAACTCCCAATGGTTCCAGCCAACTGTTGGGTGATTGCACATGTGGACGTTGAACTTTCCCCTCTTGCTGCTGCACCCGATGGCGATGTTCTTTATGCTCCCACCGTAGACACCTGATCCGTGGCCCTTGAAGTGGCTGATGACGATCATGCTGTCAGCATCGGCGATGCCCTTGGCCATGTAGCCCTCCTTGAGGATCAGGCCGTCAGGAATGTCTATCTTGATGTCATCTGTGCCGTACAGTCCGTCGCTGATGATAATGGGGCATCCCATGCTCTCCGCGGTGAACCCGTTGCGGGCCGCCGTCTCAAGGTGCAGGTCTGCGGTGCTCCTCGCCCCATAGAAGTAGTAGGGCGCAGTCGTCGTGTCAGTGACAAAGGGTCTCCCCCCGTGCTCCTTTATCTTGTCTACGATCACCCTGATCAGGATAGGTCGGAGGTACGCGGAGTTGTTCCACTCCCCCATATGGCATTTCACGGCGACCGTCTCCCCTTCCTCGAAGCAGTCAAACAACCTGGCCTCATCAAAGAGTTGCTGAGCCTTGGCTGGGATGCTTGACTGCGCACCGGAGTACCGGTCGTCCATGAAGTAAACTTTACTCTTCACGGTTATTCACCAGAAACAGGTGTAAAGTTATTGTAATTGGTATATAAAACCCGGTACCGTCAGGTGACCACCATGCTTCGGCGTCTACTCTCCTCAGTGATTTTGTCCACGTGCGCCTCAAGCTCCGACAACGCGTACTCTATGTCTGACGCCTCAAGAATATTTTCGGTGACGGCCTGCGTCTCCAGTGCCATGGGCTTTCCCGTCTTGGTCCTGAGCCAGATCTTCTTCCTGTTCTGGGAGATGACCTTCCTTGCCTCGCCGAGCCTCTTCTTCGCGGCCTCATCTGATACTTTTTCTATTACTCTATCCAGGTTCTCTAACGCCTTTTCCATCGGTGTACTCATCGTAATCCCATCTCCATGCCTAATACCTCTAGCTTCTTTTCCAGTTGGTTAAAACTTGTCCTCTGATAACCCAGCCTTTCTCCCTTCTCGGTATCGTACCAGTCCACCGCAGTGTACTCCTCGGAGAAGACGGGCTCGACCTCTACCCCGAGCGCTGCGTAAAACCTGTCAATGTACTCAGTACCTGTCATCTGCCAGGATTTCCCACCTGCGATATTGTAAATCTCCCTGTCGTCGCACACTTTGAGACTGATGACGATTGCGCAGGCCGCGTCATCGACGAAAATGAACTCCACCCGCTGGTCGCTACGGTACGGAATGCTATCGGGGAGCTCCACTAGATCAGCGACGCTGATTGGCGCAATCCTAAGAATGCTGGTCGGGTTTCCAGCGTCCATAACCACCTTCTCCGCGCTGATCTTGCTCTTGGAGTAGTTATTATGTGGCGTCTGGGGATATGTTTCGTTGATTGGGGGTTTTGCATTCGCTGTTATCCCATAGGTCGAGATACTTGACGTGAGGACGATGGGTGTATCACTGTTGATGCTATTTAGGATGTTCTCGGTCCCTGAGACGTTGACCTTCATGGTCAACTCGCGGGATGACTCGCTCCTCGGTGGCAGCAGTGCCGCTAGGTGAACTACTGCGTCTACGTCTTTACATGCATCCGTCACGCTGCCCTGATCCGTAATATCTCCCTTGAAAGCCTCGACTCCAAGCCGCTCAACGTGACTCCAATCAACTTGCGGGAGGTCAAAGACGCGTACCGTTTGTCCATTCTCTACCAGCTGTCTAGAAACGGAGTACCCGAGCCTTCCAGCTCCCCCTGTGACAAGTATCCTCATTAAATTTTACCCTGAATGAACGTGTTTTCAGGGGATAAAATACCTGCTCTCCCTGTTTTTCAGGGAACGTTCATAAATCGTCGTTTGAATCTTCGATTAGTGTTCTTATGGATATCAACGATGTTTTCAGCTATGACGAGGAGAACGGGATCTGGACCGATACCTTTCTCGGTACCCAAACCATCTTCTTCAACGAGATTCTCTGGGACGCCATGGTCGAGAACATGTACAACGTCTTCGGGTCAGCGGGCGCGGTGTTCCTATACCAATCCGGGCTTGGGGCGGGCGAGGAGATCGCCAAGGTGGCGATTGAGAGGACTGGGTCCAACGAATCTGCTCCCCTGTTCAGCCTGGCTGCCCAGGCGGGCTGGGGTCGGTACTCAAAAGAGACCGATCCAGATGACGCCGATCATATCCTAATCAAGAGCGAGAGGAACTTTTTCTGCGATTCGTGTCACAAAAGCGAAACAGACCACGTCTGCCCATTTGTTCGGGGTTTCCTAACTGGGGTATTCTCCGAGCTAGCAGGAGTGTCGCATTCACTTGAGATCAGGTGCTGCTATATTCACGGTGGAGTAGAGAACAGCACTTTCAGCCTCAAACCCAACGAATAATATAGATCTAGTGCTAACTATTCGATTTCTTCTTATCTAAGCAGCCATCTTGTAGCGGGATTACCGTGGGCCTTATTGACGGGATAAAAAAGTTCTGGCGATCACAAAAAACAAACTACCGGCTCATGATTGCAAGGGACAGCCTAACAATGTTCAGCGGTAGGCGCCCCATGGCACGGGGTATGGGTGGCTACGACGGTATATTCCTGAGCCGACTGGGAGCATCTGCGCTTCAGATCGGTTACGTAAACGGCGTCATCGGCCTCCTAAACGTTCTGCTAGCCGTTCCAAGCGGATGGCTCATCGACAGATCCAGCGATATCAGACGCCTCTACTTCGCCAGCTTCGCCCTAAGCCTCCCAGCACTCCTTGCCCTCTACTTCACATCAGACTGGCGGTTATACCTCGCAATCATGATGGTCTACACCCTGAGCATAAGCATCCAGTTCCCATCCCAACTCATAATGAACATCGATTCAATGGATGACAGCAATAGAGTATCAGGACTAGGATTCCACAGGACAGTAACAGCCATAGCCGGTGTCGCTTCCCCCATGATTATCGCGTATGCCATCAACTTCTTCGGGGGGCTAGAATCCGCAGACAGCATCAGACCGCTGTTCCTGATCTTCTTCGCCGTTGATATCGTCATCCTTTACGTCGTAACCCGATACGCCGAACCCGTCCACATCGAGAGAGAGGAGGAGAGCTCAAACATACTTGACGGGGTTAGGGCGCTAATCGATGCTCCTACGCCCCTC
>Ga0209249_1001438_pt1 | contig 22979 bp, 20 predicted proteins | sample SaaInlV_200m_DNA_4_FD_184653 | JGI IMG/M metagenome (GOLD analysis project Ga0209249, IMG submission 184653) | Marine microbial communities from expanding oxygen minimum zones in the Saanich Inlet - SI037_S3LV_200m_DNA (SPAdes) (version 2) | ecosystem: Environmental > Aquatic > Marine >...
CCAACCACCACGCCCTGACTCCGGGAACGCGATCCGTATCCCTGGTAGGAAATATCGATATTCCGGGGACGATTCTGGACATCGCCGGGGCAAAACGGGGAATCGGGATGTCCCGTTCACTGCTTGAGCTCGGCCGTGAGTATCCGGTGAACCCGCGAACGGTCAACTACAGCGAGTTCTGTGACTCGGTCCGCACCGTTGAAGACCACCGCTATCGCTACAGCTACTACCCCTTCGAAGGGGTTGCCGAACTCTACGACCACAGCGAAGATCCGGACGAACAGAGGAATCTGGCGGGAAAGGAGGAGGCCGCCTCCGTCGAACGCCGATTCCTGCAACACCTCCTCGATTTCGCCGTCATGTCACACGGGTTCCGGGTCGAGGCCCACGATTTCGTCCCGACAAAGCAGGAAGGGGCAAGGCATAAGGCTCCACACTACCAGGACGACTTCGATGTCGTGTTCCCACTTAACGCGCGTGAGGTGGACCGTCTGCGGGAAGCGGGGCTGGACACAGACTTCAATGAGTTCTGCCGCAGGAAGGATGTTCTGCACAGTTACTCCCCTCCCTATTGGGAAGCCTGAACACCACGCAATCAACGGCGAGAGTAGAGCATGCCTGAGCAGCAGGCCAATGATTCCGCCCCCTGGTGGGACGACCGGCACCGCCCCCGAACGAGCGACGTTCGAAACGCCTTGGAGGAATGCAGCCGGCAAGTTGCGGCCTGGGGCCTGGCCCTGCCGGCCATCGACCCAGTCGTGGTCGACTTCGGCCTGGGCGACTTCCGCCGACGGGGCCTGATCCAGTACACCGTGGCCAATGAGGTGGCGGCGGGGTACTGCGGAAAACTCCTGTTTGTCTCGGACGGCCAGACCTGCCCGGCTCACCGACATGCCGTCAAACACGAGACCTTCTTCGTGATGCGGGGCCAGGTTGTGATGAACATCGCGGACCAGACGAGAACGCTTTCTCCGGGCAAAACGCTTACCGTGCCCACTGGTGTCACGCACTCCTTCACGGGCTGTGGGAATGCCCTGTTGCTTGAGGTATCAATGCCGTCGACCGCCGGAGACAACTGCTTTCTTGACCTCCGAATCGGCGACCGTGGCGTCGTGTGAAGGCCGAAATACCGGTCGAGCGACATGACACAGAGAGACGGGACCAGTGCCATGCCGGAAGATAGTCGAGCACATTTCCCAACCGGTGACGAACCGACCTTCGGGCGAAGGCTCTCGACCGCAGTGGCCGGACCTGCGCTGTGGGTCGCTCTCCAATTGGAGCGCGGACGGCGTGACAGCATCCTCATTCTCCGCGTGGAAGGGGGACAACGGACAACGACAACCATCGACAGCCAGGGTTTCTGCCACCAACCCGCCATAGCCACACTGCCCAACGGGAATGCGGTTGTGGCCTGGAATGAGGCCAGGCAGGCGGGGGGATGGGCGATCCGATGCGCGTTCCTTGACGCGGCTACGGGGGTTGTGTGCCGAGAAGAGACCGTCCACGCCGGCCCGGCCTGGTGTCTCCCTCCTGCCGTCACCGTGGATGGGCGAGATGTTTGGCTCGCCTGGCCGCAGCGCGAAGAGAGCGGCCAACGCATCCATATGACGCGCCGTTCGAGCACGAGTTGGCAGCAAACTGAAGTTGTCTCGGAGACAGACGCTGATGCCTTCCGTCCGTCTCTTGCGAGTGCCAACGGCCGGGTCTTTCTGGCCTGGGACTGCTACCGGGAAGGCACCTATTCGCTCTCGGTTCGTGACATCGCGTCACCGGGCCCGACGACGCGCCTGTCTCCTCCCGCTTCCCAGCGCTGGCTCAACCCCAGGTTGCTCGTGGGGCCCGGTGACGCGGTGCATGCCACGTGGACAGTCATCGAGGACGTGATGGATGACCGCGGTATCGCCGACCATGCGGTGTCCGCGCCGGTAATGACGCTTACGGCATTTCCAGGCGCACAGGTGGCTGGGAACGAGCCAGCCGCCGTCGCAGACATGCGCGACGGACTGCTGGCCACTGACGCCTGTCCTTACCGAGGCTACGCAGGGCTGCGGCGCAACCCTCAGCTCACGATGACCGACGACGGGCACCTCTGGTGCTGCTGGGAATCCCGGTTCGGCAGTGATGAGACCAGTACGGCAGGGCACCTGCTCGGTCGCTCTCTTAGCCACGCGGGTGTTTGGGGTGAGCAATGCATCCTGCACAGTGGGGGATATGCCTACTCGGTGCCGCCGCACTGGCCGACCGATGGTCTGCCGGTTGCATTCCTGCACGCCGACTCTGCAGGATTGGATATCGTGCAGTCTTCCGTGGTTGACGACGTTCAGCCGCACGCACGCACGGCGCCGCCCGAACGCTGGCAACGGTGGCAGGTCAAAGACCTCCGCCTTCCCGAGCGCGAGCAGAGATCGGGCCACGATGAGGAGATGCAGCAGGTGTTCTGGGCTGACACGCATTGCCACAGCGAGATAAGCTCCGATGCTGAAGGTCATATCGATGAACTCATCCACTTCGCGCGAGATGTGGCCGGGTTGGACGCAGTATGCATCGTCGACAACGACTACTACCCACACAAAGCACTGAGCTCGGCGGAATGGCAGATGGCCCAGGAGTTCGCCAGGAGATGCACCGAGGAAGGGCGGTTCATCGTCCTGCCGGGATGGGAATACACCTACCACCGCAGGGATCTCGTCCCCTCGTTCAACCATCGCGTCGTCATGTACCCCCGGCCGGGCTGGCCACTGTTTCGCCGCACGGATCCCCAGGCCCGCTGCGAGAGTGATCTCCTGCAGCAACTGCAGAAGACCCCGGCAGTCTGTTACCCGCACCACTGCTCCTATGAGATCATCGACAATCGGTTTGAGCGCAGTGTTGAAGTCTGTTCCTCGTGGCGGGTGTGTCTTGAGGAGTCGGATTTCACTATGGGGCAACTGCGCGATGGCCATAGATTGGGCTTCATTGGCTCAAGTGATTCTCATCGGGCCGTCCCGGGATTGGGGGGAGCGCTGACCGGCATCATCGCGGCGGATCTCACCCCCGAGGCACTGTTCGCGGCTTACAGAAACCGACAGACCATCGCCACCCAGGGCCACCGGGTCAACATTGACTTCCGGATCAACCACGCGATCACAGGCGGAGAGATCACCGTTGATTCCGCGCCACAGATCAGCGCTTACGTCCGAGCACCAAAGCCGATCGAGTTCATCGAGCTGATCCGTGATGGAGCCTGCCTTCGCCGCTGGGAGCCGGCGGGAGATGAGGAGAAGATTTGCTGCGACGATGACTGTCCACCAGGCGAATATGTCTACTTCCTGCGGGTGAAACTGGTCGGCGATCCCTCCCTCAACGTCTCCTCGGCAGAGAGCTACCTCGGTCCGTTCAAACGGTCAGGCCGCTATCCCCACAATCTGGCTCGGGCCCGGGGGCCATTTGCGTGGACCAGTCCAATCTGGGTGACGCGACGCTGATCGCCGGTGCCGACCACGCACAGCGTAGGTGAGACTCGCTGTCGAAACAGAGCCGCAACTTTCGGGAGCGGGACTCCTTGTCTGCGGAAACCGCTCCCGTAAGTCGCAGCTTGGACGGAAAGGTGTCTTTCCCGGCTCGCAATGTGGGAGCGGGTGCCATCCCGCGATGATTCTGTCCCAAGGAGAATCCGTGCACAGCGTAAGCGGGGACCCCTTGTTTGGGGAAACCGCTCCCGTAAGTCGCGGCTCGGAAAGAAGAGTACCCCCGCCGGCGGAGCCGCGCACAGCGTAAGCGGGGATCCTGTCGGCAGGGAGAACGCGGCTCGAGGCAGCCGCGGGAGCGAGAACGAAACAGGGCCTGCCGCCAGTTGAAAACCGTGCGCAAACCCCGTAGTTTAGTTTCACTTGAACCGAGACCCGTGGGCCGCGAGGGATGCCCACCACCCGGGAGGAAATGCGCAATGGAAGAACTGACGTGGATGGTGTACGCGGCGGGCTATGTGCTGGCGGCCATGGTGCTGCTGTGGTTCAGCAAGAAGCTCTTCGACGTGCTCACGACATACTCTGTCGAGCGCCAGCTGACGGAGAAAGACAACCCGGCCGTCGGCCTCTTGCTGACCGGGTTCTTCCTCGGCATCATCGCTGTGCTGTGCGGCGTCTTCATGGGCGACAATGAAGGAGAGCTCACGCTTGACGCCTTCCTCGGCGAGTTGGGGCCAGTCGTGCTCTACGCGTTCCTCGGCATGCTACTCTTGTTCCTGGCCGGCGTCGTCAACGACAAGTTGATCCTGCACAGTTTCGACAACGAACGGGAGATCATCGACTCCAAGAATACCGCCGTAGCCGTCATCATGTTTGCCACATACGTCGGCTCGGGGCTCGTCATCGCAGGTGGAATCCACGGATGCACAGGCATGCTGTCCGCCGTCATCGGGTTCGGGGCAGGGCAATGCGCCCTGGTTGCGTTCGCCGCGCTCTACCAGCGCTCTACCGGGTATGACGATCAGGAAGAGATCGGGAAGAACCGGAACGTAGCAGCCGGAACGGCCTTCGGGGGGAATGTACTGGCCTACAGCATCATTCTGATGAAAGGGCTCACCATGCAATCCGGCGAGTTGACCACCGTGTGGGATCGCTCCTGGCACTTCGGTTACTACGCAATCGCAGGTGGCCTCCTTCTTATCGTGACCCGGATAATTAACGACCGGGTATTCCTGCCAAGCGCACGCATCCGGGACGAAGTGGTCCGGGACCGGAACATCAATGCCGGGTACATGGAAGCAACATTGGCGATCGGTATGGGAGTCATCCTGGTCGTCTGCCTCTGAAGTAGACACTCTGGGTACTTCCCGCCGTGACGGGGGAAAGAACACTATGAACGACACCAGCCGATCCAAGCGCTACGCTTTCATGACCGGGATCGCCGCGGCTGCCTCTCTGGTCAGCGGATGCTCGAAGACCTCCAAACAGTGGACTAACGCCCCGGGAACACGGGGCTTCATCAACCTGGACGCTGTGAGAAAGGCGTTTCAGAAGAACCAGAACGTCTCGGATTTCGAAAAGCGAATCAACGAAATCTTCGAGGGTGAAGGCCTTGTCGTCTTCAGCAGCAAAGAGACGACGAAGGGGTTCGTCCTCAAGGCCAGGGAAGATCTGGACAACGATAAGAAGGTCAGCGGCAAGGATGATCTGCTGTTCACGCTCACGATCGACAGCGCACGCAAACGCGCGACCTTGGAAGGCGCAGGCGTCAACAAGTTCTACAAGGAATCCTGGGTCTACGGGCCGCGCAGAGACCGGCGCTACAGCAACCATCACTATGGGCACCGTGGCCCGTACTTCGGACATTGGTACTGGGGACGCGGCTGGGGCGGCTACTACACGCCACGCAGGGGCTACGATGACATGTGGTCGCACCGCCGCACCTACCGAGGCTCGGGACAATTCCGTGAGCAGGTGAAACAGAATGCCAACTATGAAGGACAGATGTCCAAGAAGTACGGTGGCGGCTTCCGCAAGAGCGTGAGCAGTGATGTCAGCGGAGCGAGACAGCACTACATAGATAAAACCAGGAAATCCGGCACCATCGGCAAGACGCAGAACTCCAATGCCGGCTGGGCCGTTCGCTCCCAGATGCAGAAGTCCGGGAGTCTGGCCGAGTCAAAACACTTCTCGGCCAAGGCGGCCCGTTCAAGCTCCCGCAGCAGCAGTCGAAGCAGCAGTCGAAGCAGCGGCCGAAGCGGGGGCCGCGCGGGCGGCTTCAGAGGATTCAGCGGGTTCGGAGTCTGATTGAAGGGAAACGATGCCATACGCCAAGGACTTGGCCGGAACGACATACGAGTTCCGGCCGAACCATATGCTCGAATACCGGGATGATCCCTGGGACGTCCGGATCTCGATCGGCGACGCGCCTCTTGAAGAAGCCTTCTACATGACGATAGAAGACCCGAGAGCCACGGAGCTGCCGATCCGTGAGCTCCTGGAGCAACATGTACTCAATGTCGAACAGCGCGGCCGACTCGACATTGAAGCCTACCCTGAACTGCCTTTCATGCAGGAAGAGTTGGCTCAGTATTACCAGAGCCAGACGACCGGCCAACTCGCGCTGGAGATTCACCTGAATCACGATCCATCCGGCACCGCCATTGCACTCTCCAACCGCGCATCAAGACACCTCAGCCTGTGCACCATAGAGGAAGAATCACTGACCTACCGGATTCTGGACCTCGTCTTCACACCGGTCATCAGTGAGCTGGATACACAGGAGAAAGATCGCATACGCCACGAATACAGCGCGATCTTTGTGCTCATGTGTGTGGCGTTTCACCAGGAAACTGGCGGCGAGGACGCCGGGCAGTTCATTCGGGACCATGCCCTGGACGGTTTTCTGAAGGGGAAGTCCAGTGACAAGTACACACATGTCACCTCCGCCCTCCGGGATCTCGAGAAACGTGGCCACATCAAACGAACCGAATCGCGTGGCAGCGGCCTGACTGGCAGGCTGTTCAAGCAGGTCGGCATCGAGATGACCGCCGCCGGTCAAACGGCGGTCGACGAACTGAAGGGCACTGCCCTCGATCTCTCGAAACGCTACGACCACTACGATTCCGTGGCAATCGCCCCGCCGGCGCTCGGGGTCCCGGATGGCTTCGATGTCCGGGTGCAAATGATGGAATTCGAGGAGGAAAACTGCGAGCGATCGGTTCTGCTGAGCATTCTGGACGGGGAAGGCGCGGCGTGGTTCCGGCCGGGTGAATGGGCCGACCACGTGGAGGGGCTCTCCTTCTTCAACCCCGTGCGGGAGGCGCTCGCCTACAAAACAAACTTCTCAGCTGAAGTCCTGGCCGCACTCCAGCAACTGGGCGCGAATGGTGAATGAAACTCCTTGTTTTCACAGACCGTGGCGGAAACAGCGCGGAGTACAAGCTCGCCGTTCCTGACACGATGCAGGAGTGGCGGACGAGCGCCTTCCGTACCTATATCGGGATGCCTGCGGCCGTGGCAAATGGTGTGGAGGGCTTCCTGCCCGAACCCACCGACCCCGTGCGGCATGAGTCCTTCCGTCTGCTTATGACTTCCCCGGCGTCGACACTGAACGATCCCGTCGCTCTGGTCCAATGCGGCAGCATGTTGACCGATGAAGCAACCATTTCACTTGCCGATGACTGGAACGCTGTCGAGCTCTTCAGGGACGATGCGGAGACAGCCCCCGGACATGCGTCTGACAATATGTCCATCGCGGATCGGCAACGCGACGTGTACCAAACCTGCGTCGATGACATCAGTGCCGCGTTTGACGAGTTGTTCGAGTTCGAACGCTACCCCGTTGTGGACCGACAGGGGAAATCGCTGACCGGATTGCGCGATATCGCCCCGGGTGACGGACACGATGGCACAGTCAACCTGTTGGCCGAGAAGCTCGACGCAGGCAACCAGACCCGCTTCCTTTTGCGCGTCGCACTGGCAATCCATGAAGCTCCCTTCGAGAACCTGTCAAAGCTCGTGGACGGCATTCCGTTCCGCTCCGGGGCGGAGATGTGGACCAACATGGCCCGAGGCTTCGGAGGCGTGTGCGGGGAGAAGACGGGAGCCCTTCAGTTCATTTGCCACGTACTGGGAGTGCCTTCCCGACCTGTTCTGGGCTCCACCAGCGAATTCCCCAGCGACATTGAGGAACGCATCGCCGACTGCGCTGCCCGGCGTTGTTTTGAGGACGCGCCACTGTGGGCTCAGCACTGCCTCCTGGAGGCCCAGGCAGGAGAGATGACGTGCCTGATCGATCCCACGAACGGCAACGTGCCCTTCCTCTTCCTGACCGGGACCGATCGCGACGCCTACATGAAGGCGGGGTACCGGGCGCGGATGGTCTCCCGGGTCGAGCGCCTGAACCTGAGACGAGTCACCGCCGTGACCGGGGATCAGTTGTTCACCTGGAGTGAGTTCCACGTCCCGGACATGCTCCACGACTATGTTTTCGATCAGGGGCTCGGCCTTCATATATCGGCACAGGCTTACATCGCGGTGTACTTCGACTGGGGAGGAGAGCGGTCGGCACTCATGGAACACCATTTCGCTTCCCTCGCCAAGCGAAGACGTTTCCCTCACCCACGGTTTGTTCATGCAGGCAACATGTCGTGCGTTCCCGATCCTGCTCTGCGTCGCCTCCTGGAAGCAGCACTCGATGCATTGCGGATGCGTTGCGCAGATCCCGCCTACACGGGTGACTTCACGTTCGTGATACAGCCCCTGACACCCCATTTCTGGCAACGACCAAGAATCAGCCCGGAAGTCAGAGAACAGCTCTGGCCGGAAGGAATTGATGGCTATGACTGATGGCACGACGGTACTGAATGCAGCACGTGATGCCTACCGACGCACCGCGTTCTACCGTGACCTCTATGGCACGGAACCGACCACGGTGGAGGAGGTCCCGTTCATCTCCTTTGTCGAGTATCACCACGCCCGGGGTACAGCCGATTGCATCGACCACACCCATCAACTGATCAGCTACATTCCTCCCTACCACCGGAACGTGCGGAGATTCCCCTTCACGATTGTGGAATCAGAAGATGACCTCGAAGCACGCCAGGAGCGTGTCGTCAAAGCGCTGGAGGACATCGGGCTGCCGAGCGGATGCGGCAAGCGCGTCCTCATCGTGACAGACGACGCCCATGGGCCATTCGCGTGCGACATGGAGGCCGGACTTGGTTGGGAGTACCTGCCTGCCTCAATCTGGTATTGGAATGGCCATGGTGAGGATCTGCAGCAACAACTTGATGCCCACAAGCCCGAACTGATTGTGTGGTGTCTGCCGGAAAGCCCGCCCCCGCTCATCCCACAAGCCCGAGAGCGATTACTGCTGATACACCATCTGGACCGTCCTGTCCCTGCAGTCGGTCTGAAGACCTGGCTCTTCACCGACGAAGCGAACCTGATCGCCTCGAGGCCGGACGATCGTGAGGTCTTCGACATTGATCGCACGCAGTACGCGGTCGAAGTCGATCCGCGCTCAGGTCTGCCCCACATTACCACGATCGAGCCGCGTACCATGCCCTTGGTGCGTTACGCCATCGAGCATCCGATTCCGGGCTGGGAGGCATAGACACCATGTCTACAACGAGTCAATACCATTTTGTCCGACACGGCGAAGACGTCTCCCTGGTCATGGACAGCCCTCGCTTCCGGAGTCGCCTCACCCGCTTCCTCACGAGGCTTCAGGAGACGTCACCGTTCTACGCCGAACGCTTGCTTGACGCCGGAGTTTCTCCGACCGACGATCCGGTCGAAGCGCTTGGGGCTCTACCTGTGACGACGAAAGAGGAATACCGTAACACGCTGTATCCGGAGGCCCTGAAGGCGTTGGACCAAAGGCCATTCACAGCCGACCTCAGCTCCGGCTCCACCGCACACTGCGTCCTGCGGCTCAACGCCCCGGAAGACGAACTCGCGGAGCAGGCAGTTACCGAGACCGTCTTCAAACGTGCAGGAATGCGCCAAGGCGACCATTTCGTGTGTCTGGAAGTCGGTGTTCCCGAGATCTATGACTTCTATTTCCGGGCCGCCAGACACCTCGGCGCTCGACAGACGACCTTTCTGCGACTGACCAGCAACTACGCGACCTCCGTGGCGCCGCTGGCGGGTCTGCGCCCCAATGTCGTGCTGACGCTTCCCAGTCTCATGGTTCGGGCCTGGCCCCACATCCGGTCGATCTGGACTCCCGACACGTGCCCTGTGCGCTCCTTCATTCACATGGGCGAGGCCTTACACCCCGAGCTCAAGCGGGAAATACAGGAGGCGTGGGGATGCGGTGTCTACTCCTTCTACGGGACCACTGAGATCGGGGGCATGGGAGGGGAGTGCGATTGCGCCAATGGGTGCCACTTTGACCCCGAACAGATCTGCCCGACGCTGCAGGAAGCCCGCCCGCTCGGCGATGGCATCTACGAGGGAGAGGTCTTCCTGACCACGCTGCACCTGCACCACCAGGCGATGGTAAAGTACCAGGTTGGAGATGTTGCCCGCCTGGACGACACCCCGTGCCCCTGCGGTGATCCCCTCCCCCGCCTGTCTTTCGTTGAACGAACGAATGACAGCTTTATCTTAACCGGAGACAAATTCAGGTATGCGGCCATCCTGGAGGGCTTGAAAGCCGTCGTGCCGGCGGTGCGATTCATGTCCATAGGCCTGGAGGATGCCTCCGAAGAGCGCGGGAACACACTCATGACAGTGTCGCTGCCGGAGGAACTCCACGGCCAGGCCGACAAGATCATGGAAGCTCTGAAGTTCCACATTTTCGAGCTGGACTCAGCCTTCCACGGCGGATTCGTACGTTTCGCCCTCGAGTTTCTGCCTCCCGAGAAATTCGATGAACGGAAGATCCGGAAGGTGATTGATCGGAGGAAGCATCTTGGAATATGAACCACATGATCGGGTCGCCAAGCGGGTTATGAGCTTCGCCTCGCGGCACTTCCTCGACATGCTGTCCTGCGTGCTCATTCTGGCGTCGCTCTGGTTCTACATCGGCGTCCACCGAACCCGTCGGACCCTCAAGACCAACGCCCCGGAGGCCTTCCACGAGGGAGAGATCGTGCAAATTTCCGGAATCGTCGATGGTGACGAGATCCTGCTGCTCAATCGGCTCGGGGGGAAAACCGTCCTCCGCCTCGTCGGGATTAAGTCATTCGACGCGACTGTGAGCGACCCCCTGCTTTCAGAGTACGGGAAGATCTGCTTCGAGTATCTGAAGTCCACTGCCATGGACCAGCAAGCTCAACTCGTCCTGGATCCCAAACGTGTCGACACCAAGGGACGCCTCCTGGGCAGCTTGTTGCTCAAGGACAAGGAGGGAAACTTCACCCTGAACCTGTCAGAGGACCTCATCAAACGAGGATACACACTGGTCTATACCCGTTTCGATTTCGCCCAGATGGAACGTTACCTGGAGGCCGAACAAGCCGCCGTCAATAATAGCGCAGGGCTGTGGAGCGACAGCCGAATCAAGGGACGCGCTCAGATGCTGAAAACCCTTTGGAATGAGGAGAGGGACAATGATTAGACTGCTATTCTCCCTCTGCAAGAGGATCGGGAGCGTCACTCGGCGTCAGCATATCAGCGTGGCTGTGTTCTTCATCGCGCTGTTGGTTTTCGCCGTGACGGGCTACATGTACTTCGAGCTGCCCGCAAGCCCCGACCTCAGCTGGATTGATGCCTTCTGGTGGGCTGTGGTCACCATGACAACGGTTGGGTACGGCGACTTCTTCCCGACCAGCGTAGCGGGACGCCTCATCGTTGGCTTCCCAACCATGATATTGGGCGTCAGCATCCTGGGCTATCTGCTCTCGCTCGTAGCAACGGCAATTCTGGAATCACGAATAAAGGAGGCAAAGGGCATGAAAGATATTGAGGAGTCCGGGCACGTCATCATCTGCCATTTTACAGGAGTCGACGCCCTGCTGAAGGTCGCCGCAGAAGTCCGCAGAGATGCTTCGACCGAGAATGCACACATCATCGTGGTCGACGAACACCTCGATGAGTTGCCCGGGGACTGCCAGGACAGCCGGACTCATTTTGTCCGGGGCGACCCGGCGTCAGACAAAGTCCTCGAGCAGGCAAACATCGCCGAGGCCCGGGCAATCATCATCCTCGCTGACCCAACTGATCCGCAGAACTCCGACAACCGCAACCTCCGCATCGCCCTCACTATCGACAGTGTCTTTCCCGAGACCTACACGGTTGTCGAGTGCATGAAGCCGGACAATGACGTCTTCTTCCGGAGAGCGAACTGCGACAGCGTCGTCTGCCTGGCTTCCCTCACCGGGCAGATGCTTGTTCAAGAACTCCAGGACCCCGGCGTGGGGGACATTGTGGCTGAACTCACCAGCAATAGACACGGGAAGCAGTTCTACATCGTGGATATTCCCGAGGATTGCTCCCGCTACCAACAGCTACGGGAGCGATTTGCAGCGGAGCGAGCCTTGGTGCTCGGCGTGCGGCGGCAGGAGGACAACCACCTGATGCCAGGGGCAGACTTCGCGGTGGAAGCGGGTGACAAAGCGATCCTGGTGGCGGCCGGAAGACCGGCATAGGACATAGGTACCCGTTTGCCCGGTCAGTTGGGCACAGGTCGCTTCTGAAACTCGTGCTGTAAGGGGGTCAGAACGACAGTAGGCACTGCCAGATGTACATGTTGGCCAAGCCGTCCACATCTTCCCATACGGCCTGGACCAGCCCACTGTCACCCGTGATTGGGGGAAGCTCCTGGCGCTTGGCCTCCCACGGCACACACACACCTGGCCCCGGGCGCGGGGGAACAGGATCGGGAATCAGGCTCTCCCCGCCGCTGACCACGCGTTCGTCCGCCAGATCGAGCGCGTAAGCTGGGCCGTCGTAGGCCCCGTAGTCGCGGGTAAAGTCCGTCAGGGCCTGCATGTTCTCGATGCGCGCATCATTCTGAATGATGGCGCTGGCATCCATAATGTAACCGCCGTCCTGAGCCACCCCGTCTATCACCTTGCGGCAGTGCTCCCGCACATCGTCCGGCGTCCCGTAACCAAGGACAGCATTGGGGATGCCGCCGCTCAGACAGAACTTGTCGCCCAGTCGACGATGAACATCGAAAATATCCCCCTGATCAACGTGATAGACGATGCTCCGTTCAGGGAGTTCGGCGAAACTCTCAAGATGCGCTTTCCAATCGCCCTCCGCATAGAACATGACCTGGTGACCACGGCTCCAAAGCTCCTCTATGATCGGCTTCAAGGTGGCCCAATAGTAGCGATCGAACTGGTCGGGGGAGATAAAGGGGACACACCCTCGGTGCATCCAGAAGCCGATCGGGACCTGATGCGCAGGATCGGCGGTCGACGCCGCCACGTGCAGTAGGTGCGGCATCAGGGCCTCACAAGCTGCCAGCACTTTCTCCGGACGCTCGAAGAGATCCATCGTCAAGCCCAGATACCCGCGCAATTTGTCTGCGATGATATCAAAGGGGGCCTTGAAGATCCCGGCAATGGCCGATGGCATGCCACACTCGTTGCGCAGTCGCTCGCACTGCGGACCAAAGGCGTTGAAGTAGGACAGCATCGCCATGCCGCCCTTGAGGAAAGAGAGGTTGTTCCCGGGAGAAGTGGCCTCTCCCATCGGGCTCACATCCTGGGCGACTCTGGGCAGCCAGACGTTGAGGAGGAATCCTGTGGGATCATCGATGAGCTGATCGTACTCGTCGGCCTGCATGAAGGCTTGACCTTCAGGCGGCTCGATGTACTGGAAGCCCGTGTCAGCAGGAATATCGATGCCAGGCACGGCATAGTAACGTAACCCGATGGCCTGAGTGAGTCCGGTCCAGACGTAGACCATGTTGGCCACCACAGCATCCCAATCGAAGGCCGAAGCGCACGTACATACGGCCTCGAAGGCCTTGCTGTAATCGTGAGTTACCTCTTGGCAGGTATACCCGCCAAATTTCGCCGTAAACTCAGCCGCAAAGGGCCGGATCGGCACACAGTCAGGTTTCTCATTGCGCAGAGCTGTGAGATAACGGCGGAGACGCTGGTCGTAGAGCTGGGCCATGTCGGCTGGCATGAGTAAAAACTCCTGGTAGGCAAAGGTAAGGATACTCGCCAATGCCCCATCTTAGACGCACGGCCACAGGATGTCAACACCCCACTGGTCGGCTGCCGGCATCCACAAGTGTTTGTTTGGCACCGCGAGCAACCGACGCACGACGGCGTGTCTCCTCCAGATCGCGGCAAGAGAACGTCTGAACGACACCCCAGGGCACAATCCGTGGAGCTCGCACGAGGCATAACGGAAAGGCGACAGGAAACATGAACGAACAGATCGACCTGGTCTGCAAAGGCTGCCATTTCGTGACCGAAGCACCAGCCGAGCTTGCAGGAAGAACCATGGAGTGTCCTCGGTGCAGCGAGGAGATTGCCGTCCCCGGCCCTCCAACGACACGAGCGGCAAGAAGGGCTGAGGAAGCCACGACATCCCCCAAGTCATGCCTCCTCTACATCAGTCTCATGCTGAACTTCGCGCTGGCGACGGCAGCCCTGTCCGTTGCCCTCTTCAGACCCTCGCCCCCCCCCGTTGCCGACAATCCGCGACCACTCGCCGATGAAGTGCCGACGGCTGGCCCTGCCCTTCCGGACGTTTTTGATGTCATCACGACAAGAAGGCTTGTGCTTGTCGATGACGATGGTACAGAGCTCGCCGAGCTGGGACCGGTGAAGGGGGAGGGAGAGAGTGGTGCGTTCCCGCGATTGTCACTCTTTAACCCAACCGCCACCTCGGCAGGGAAGAGGGGCATCGAACTGACCAGTTGCGCTGGACTGAACCGGTTGGTTTTCCACGACCCCACGGGAAAGCGACAGCTTGCGGCCGAGTCCAGCGCCACCAAGTCGGACAGCCAAGCCGCCGGAAGCAGCGTCAGTCTGTCTGATCGAAGCGGATGTGAACGCCTTCAGCTTCTGGTGAAAGAAGGTAGCACAATGGGGCTGACCGTTCACGGGGCTGATCGCAAGATCGCGGCTAGGTTCGGCTCCGCACGTGTCGACGAGAAAGACGTCGGCATAGCCGTTCTCAACAGCCCCGCAGACGGCAGCAGCATGATCTACACCGCTGAGGGACAAGTCGATGCCACCAAGAAACGCTGAACCACAGTGCACCACAGCGAGGACCGAGGAGAGGAGAGATGGTGGGCGGTGAGGGAAACGATCCCGGGCCTGTAAATTGCCCCTCGGGCTGATTCGTGCCTAGCCGATGAGGACCTCGGCTACCGATCCCGACGGTTTTTGTACTGGAAATTGTACTGGTCCGATTGGCGGCGCGCAAGTCGGCGGCCCGGGTTGATGGATTGGCCATAGTAGTTGAAGGGATGCCCGTGGTACTTGGGGATGCCCGGACCTTGAGACCCATGGCAGCACAAAAAGGACCCGACCCCAGTTTCCCAGGATCGGGTCGATTGAGTGAAAGGTTGATTGTCGTTTGGAGGTGAATTACCTGATTGGCTTTGGTTCGACTTGACCACACGCGAAGAAGCCAATTGCCTGGCAATGCCTCGCCAAGCTGACTCCTGTCTGAGAAAAAAAGGTGCCTCCCCCAACACGGGGCTGAGGGAGGCTATCGGCTTCAGTTAGAAGCCCATCGAGGCTATCCGGCCCTTTCCATCAGTTGCCTGAGCTTATCCATGCCTCCCGCTGCTGCAACAGCATCGCCCAGAGCTCTTTGGGCCCTTAGCTTTGCCGCTTTCTGCAGCACCTCCGACATCTTCCTCAGATCATCAGGGTCGATACCATGCCGGTTGGCATAGTCGAACCACCACTTCTCTGAAGCGTAGTCTTTGGGTTGGGGGTGCGTGGAAATCTTCGGAAGGATACCAAGATCGCCAAGTTTGCGAGCACAACCCGACATGGGCTTCAGTCGCCCAGCCTTGTTTGCATCGAAGAGCAGTTTCTTCGAGCCATCAGATGGCTCGAACCAGTAGCTCTCATTCCCATCAGCGTCTTGGACCTTCTTCAGCACTCCGACATCTTCTGGCACAAGTGCCGAAAACGTCCCGACGGTCAGCTGCGAAGCTTTGAGCTCCGTAGCTGTGCTCTCGCTTTGTGCGAGAGTCTTTGCGTGCTCATACATTAGATTTCTCCTTGTATTGAGCATTCTCCGACTCTCGGTCCGGGCTGACTCCACGTAGCTGCTATCGGGGTTCACGATGGAACCCTTATGCATTATGTGAGGTTGGATATGTACCCCTGGACCACTGCGAGATCACTGGTCGCACACATACCGGTATGCGACACCCAGCCGATAAAAGCTGGTCAAGTTCTCAAAGAGCACGGTCTGTCTGACCCGACCTGTTGCGGGCATCAACAGCCTTACTTATACAATATGAGGCGGGTCAACCATAGTCAAGACTGTGAGCCCGACGGTCAGGGCCTCGACAACGACCCGACGTCGTCAGCTCTTCTTGGCCACAACTCCGGCTAATCTGACGGCTCAGGTGGGAACCCCTTGAGGATTGGTTCGACGTGTCACCCAACGGCAATCCCACCCGCTTTCCAACGGTGTTTCCTGACGTTCACATGGGAAGAATCAAACAGGAGTTTCCTATCTGGATTCATGTCCGGGAAGTAAAAACGGTCTCGACAAATGTAGAACATAAAACTACCGAACAACTTACAAACAAAATGCACGGTCAATACACTTTTTTATTTGCACACATAAATATCGGCATGTATACTATACTGTATTGAGGACAATATCGTTCCTCCCATCCTTTCTGCATTACCGCTTCTCCTCCCGCTCACCCGCTTCTATTCCCCCGACAATTACGCTCAAAAACCAAAAAGGAGAAGCGACATGAGCACAAACGAAAACACAGCAAGAAGCGAGATCGAAAAATGGCTAACCGGATTCACTGACGTCGTTAGAGAACTAACGGAAGTAGTCCTGGAACTGAAAGAGAGGATGAATCCCCCGGAGAAAGAGTACCTCAAGTTTGAGGATGTGATGGAAAAGATGGACTGCAGCCGCAGTTCAATCTACAACTTCATACGGCAGGGGAAGCTCAGAAGGCTGAAGTGGGGAAAGTTAGCCAGATTCAGGAGAGAAGAGGTAGAAGATCTTCTTTCCGGAGAAAGACGCAATTCGTAAAGAACAGCTAGAGGAAACGAGAGTATGAATAGACATAGAGAAGCGTCGGTCCCACGCACTTAAAAAGGGACCAAAGGAAATCCCCGCCGGGAAAGGGCGGGGACAGGTAAAGGAACTAAAGTTACATGGCTAACCTTAAGAAAGATCCTAGATATAATGTAGTTGAAAAAGATAGAAATTCAAACCAAAAGACCAGTGCAAAGACGGCAGTTGAGCATGATGAAAGCCCAATCCCAGAGGATACGGGATCAAATGGGATCAGTGTTCCAAGAGTAGGTGTTTCGCTAGAGATACCCGTCTGTGTGGGACAGTGCCACATAGACGTGAGCATTGGCACTATAGGCACTGCTGGAACAGATTGTGTCGACAACCGGACAGTCGCCCTCAATATCACACCGGCGAAGGGGCAAGAGCAGGCGGCCCTATCCCCTGCTAATCCCACACAATCCCAGACCAAGAAGCCCCTTCAGAAGAAAAGCCGGTCATCGAGTCCGAGCAAGTCCCAAGTCACAGCAGAGGAGCCTGTGCTGTCTCTAACAGACATGGGTAATGCTGAACGCTTTGTGGATCGATACCAGGACGAACTCGCGTACTGCCAGGGAAGAGGAGGGTGGCAGGCCTGGAGTGGGAAGCACTGGGAAGTGGATTCAGACTGTCACGTTACAAGAAGGGCTAAGGCGGTTGTCCGCAGTCTCAGAAAAGAGGCCAAAGAGGCATCAGACCCGGCACTAAAGGGCCGAATCGAGAAGCACGCAAGGGCATCGGAAACGCTGAACCGAATCAACTCGCTTGTTGGTCTGGCACGGGATGAACTCGCTGTTCCGGGTGGCAACTTCAATCGGGAGCCTTTCCTGCTAACCTGCGAAAATGGTGCGATTGACCTGCGCACTGGCAAGCTACTGCCACACAGTCCTAAGCATAGGCTTACGACACTGGCCCCGGTAACCTATCGCCCTGGTGCAAAAGCCCCGCTGTGGGATTCGCTACTGAAGACGGCGATGGACGGAGATAGCGAGTTAATTGGATACCTGCAAAGGGCATTCGGCTACTTCCTCACCGGTGATGTTTCCGAACAGTGCATCTTCGTGTTTCACGGTACTGGTGCCAATGGGAAGAGCACGATCACAAACACCTTCCTGCGACTGCTAGGGAACCACGCCATACAGGGGGAGTCAGACCTTCTTCTACAGGCGAAGTCCGGTGGACATAAGCATCCCACCGGCTTAACGGACCTTCGGGACAGGCGACTCGTAGTCTGCCAGGAAAACGATCCTGGCCGAATGCTCTCGGAGGCGTTGGTAAAGCAGCTTACTGGGGGAGACAGACTTCGAGCCCGTAGGATGAGGCAGGACTTCTTCGAATTCGATCCTACCCACAAGATCATCCTGGCTACAAATCACCGTCCTCGGATACAAGGGACTGATGTCGGGATCTGGCGTCGAATGCGCCTCATCCCTTTTCGCATCCGAGTTCCGGATGACCAGGACGACAAGCATCTCGAAGAAAAGCTGGAGCTCGAACTGCCCGGCATTCTGAATTGGGCACTGAAGGGGTGTAAGGACTGGCAAAAGAACGGATTAGATACCCCGAAGGCGGTGCTGGAGGAAACAAAGCTGTACCGCGAGTCGCAGGATCTGCTGCAGCGCTTCATGGATTCCGAGTGTTCACGGAATGTCTGTCACACAACAACCATCGATAGACTGTATGAAGCCTATCGGAAATGGTGCATCAGTGGCGGCGAACCAAAGACCACCCGTAGCGAATTCCAGGAGAGACTGCTGCAGAAGGGCTTCTCTGTAGGAGTCTGCAAATCTGGTAAGACTAAAGGAAAGATGGTTTGCTACCACCTGGGGCTAGCCTAGACCCATCTCTGGGTGAGAGTGCAGATATCTGCACTCTTGCCCTATGAATAAGTGAAACCAATGAGGAATGAGAGAATCTCGACGCTTAGAGATAAGTAATGAGTCCTACTCAATTGAGAAAGTACCGAAGGAACTTCCCGACGAAGATGATCGGGGAAGCAGAAAGAATACAAGATAAGATAGGAGTGACTCGATCAGCACTGTATCAAGATGGTGAATAGTATAAAGATGCGTGCACGATTATGATAACAAGAACAACTTACAAACAAAATGCACATTAGATTCACTTTTTTTTGCACACACAACTAATAGCACGTATAGTATGTCATAGTCAAGAAGACTACAGATTGCCGACAGCCGTCGGTGATCGACGCAAAACGCCATTCCCGGCGTAAATCCCCTGTAAAACAACAACTATACCTGGCGCAGAAGAACTGTGCCCCGCGCATGTGCGCACCCGTCAATAAAGGAGTAGAACATGAGAACAAGAACAGAATTGAAAACAGACATGCTGCAAGAGAGGTCCCCCCTGGATGTATTGGTCGATATCCTGGCTGAAAAGCTGGCGCATGTGATCGGTGAGAAGAAGCCTGTAGAGAAGCGGTTTCTTAACATTGAGGAATCTGAAGCCTACACGGATCTATCCGGGAGTACGCTTCGCTTAAGAGTAAGAGAGGGGAAGTTACGGAAGATTAAGAACGGTGGAAGAGTATTCTTTGAAAGAGAAGACCTAGACCGGATGCTGACCGGTGAAACTGAAACAGAAAACGATGTATAAATAAAGGAGCCCCTGTGGAGTACAGGGGCAAAGGAACAGGAAGCTATGAACAAACTAATGAAAGGTAATTCCTTAAGACTAAAATTCAACCTGCGAGAACTGCTTTGTCTCCACGATTCCTGCTTAGCTTCTGCGAAAGAGTGTTTACTTGAAGCTAAACAAAAAGGAGAGAAAGCTTATGAACGAACAAACTAATGAAAGAGTATTCAACCAAAACTGCTCCGATTATCTTGAGAGCCTGGAGATTCAGGTAGAAGACGGAGTAGGACATAACGCACCTTACAGAAAAGACTCCGACAGTGAGTCCTTCTACACTGACGGCCCGCTCTTCTGCGACCATGCCACAGGCAAAGGCGGGAACGTATGGGATCTAGCCGTACTGATGAATGACGGAAACCGCCACGAAGCATACGAGAGCCTACATGCTGCTGCCGGAATCCCGGTCCGAAGGGAATCCGAGCATTGCCAAGAACTGAGTGAAAGGGGTAAAGCCGAGGACGCCCTGCAGAAGGTGAGGGATCACTTCGGGATTTCCGAGGAACGGACTCCTCCAGAAGTCATCAAGTACCTCAAATCCAGGAAGATCACTGAGAAGACCTGGGGACAGTACCTGGCCTACATTCCAGAGGGAGATCTTGGGGATGTGCTTTCAGGAGAGGAGATTGGGCTGACCGGATTAGAGCACAGGGAAGGCCAGCTGATTCTCTGGTACCTACGGAATGGCAAGCCAGTCTACTACTGCACACGCGGCTTGAAGGAGAAGCAGTTTCGTAAGGCATCTACAGACATTCTGGAGCATCCCATCTGGAACGTGGACGTTCTGCGTTCCGCCAGACAGGTCGTTTGGGCAGAAGGGTTCTTTGATTGTCTCTCGCTGGCAGAACTCGGCTACGCTGTTGCCGGAGAGATAACCTGCAACCTAATCAAAGCCCACAAACCCGAATTGCTGAACGTGCTTCGATGGCGAGGAAAGCATCTATCGGATTCTGAATTCATCATCTGCCTGGACAATGATACGCCTGACGCAACAGGTGTCGGAGCCGGAAACAGAGCAGCTGCGAAGATAGCTGGGTGGCTGTGGGCTGAGGGGATTGATGAGAAGTGGGTGAAGCACGATCCCGCTGCTCAGAAGGTGGATGTGAACGACCTACACCAGCAGGGAAGAGAGGCCGACATCCACAGGATGATTCAGTCTGCAGAGCCCCTTTCGAACATCTTTGGATCAGATGTTGCCCAGAGCCGTACAAACTTCCTGACGTCATTAGCTGAGGGCGACCTGCAGACCGCGAAGAAGATGCTGGAGGTCATTCAGGCCGCCGAACAGAAGAGTAACAAGCAGGGCCTGGGGGCTATCGCTAAGAGCTGCCTCCAACTACGCCTTCCGTATGAACGTTTCTACCGGGACGTGAAGCTGTTCCTGCACGGGGATTCCGTCTATGCCTTCTATCCCAAAGGTAGATACGGTCAGGGGCAGAAGTTGTATGACGTCTATACTCGCAGCACGGCGGTGGACAACTTGCGTCCTTTCCAACGCAATCCAGCAATGGATGTGAAGTGGGGAATGTTGGACGTACCGGCCAAGAGGCCAGTCTGGCGGGTTAGCAACGCTCTATTCCACGAGACTCGCGCTGAGTTCAATCTCTTCCAGCCTTCGTGGATGCTAATGCAGGATCCTGTTGCTAACGCCAAGCTGCCAGATCAGTGGGAATTGGTGTTGAACAATCTAGCCGGAACACCCGAAAGAGAGTGGTTTCTGAATCACATGGCGACCTATGTACAAACCCTCGGAAAGCCTAGGACAGTACCGGTGCTGGTCGGGAGGCAGGGGACCGGAAAGAACAGCTTGATCGAGCTCTTTGGTAAAGGGATCGGTGGTTTCTCTGCGGTGGGTAGGGGCGAGCTGGAATCCGGCTTCAATTCCTATCTACGCAGTCCGGTGATCCTGCTGGATGAGCTCTCTTCCAGTAACAGCGATGCCAATAACATCAAGAACAAACTGAAGGCGCTGGTCAATGAATCTGCGTATGTGAATGAGAAGTATGAGAAGGAGGTGATGGTCGAACTGAACAACTACATCGCCATTGCCTCAAATGAACAGCTCAGCTCCGTACCTGTGATTGTAGAGGATTCAGATCGCAGATACACCTTCATAACGGGGGGCAGAGATATGAACCTTGCCAACAACCCCAACTTCGATCACGCAAAGCTACGCGAACAGCTGCCCGACTTCATGCTCTACCTTCTGAGCAGAGAGATCGCTTCGGAAGCAGCCAACGTGCCCTTGATGAATACAGCGAAGCGACAGTTTCAGTTGATGGGTGAAGACCCGGTTGTGGCAGCCTTCAAAGAGTGGGTAGCCGGCCATCGCAGCAATGACCTCAACAACAGCGTTAAGGTCAGTGTGATTCTGAAGATGATACGTGAGGATTACGGCATCAGAGGGACAATAAGCGCAGCCAAAGCAGGGCAGATCCTGAAGAACATTGGTGAAAAGGTGGGCAAGAGGGACAACCAGAATCACTGCTTCGGCGTCGGCATACTGGAGAGTTCCGGGCAGGCTAAAGCCATCACCGGCAAAGTGGCAATCGGCTCTGACCAGGACATCGCTGACGAAGTGGCTCGTGTAACAGGTGCCAAAGCCCCTGTAAGGCCCAGCTCCGAGGGCCTGGACTCCCATCACTTCAGTCAGAACCGGGTGGTTGACAGTCGGAAGAAGGCGATTTCCGCTCCCAATTCCTCCGAAAAGGAGCTGCCCCCTGGGTTTGTGGAATAATTGAGGGAGTTGACGGGGGCTTTTAAGAGCCTCCTCCAATTCATAAGTACTTGATGCATATACTATTATAACTAAAAGGGAGTAAAGGGACCTATTTCAAAAAGTCTAGAGAAAAAAAGAAGACAGTAATACTATAGGAGTTTTCAAAATGCATCCCTTTACTCCCGTACCCCCTCAGGGCACTGAAAGACTAAGGCGCCAACCGCAGGCACCGGGGGACAATGCGGCAACAAACATTCAACAAAAGGAAGTAAGAACAATGTCCATGACTAAAACAGAAACCAGAAGCTACACAGTCAACGTAGACAACTACAACAACAGGACAGTCCACATACCGGAGATCGGTCTGATGACGTTTACAGGCCCCCTGGATCTGCACGGTAGAGCTGTAGTGGAAGGGCATATTGGAAGCCGAGAGATCACCTTTTGGCCGCCTAAGAACCCCAAAGAGTGGCACTGGCCATCCGGAAACAGAGGCGTCACCTTCGTTCATAGTGATTCCGAGCTTATCGGAAGGGCTGTCAACTTCGTACTGAAGGGCGCACTAACCCCCGGAGATCAAGGTCTGTCTACCTTCGAACCCAGGCAGCTACTCATATCTGAATACCGTGAAGACTACTACTTCGGTAGAAAGGCTGAAGAGAGAGGCCCGTCCTTAGAGCATCGGGAACTGCTCAAGTACACGCGCCGGCGACCCGTCCAGCGAGATCTACAGGCCTTCTTTGGGGAGACTGGATCATGACGACAGCCACAGGAAGAACAAAAAGTGCACATATGTGCACAGGATATAGGTGTTCTCCAGATAGATCCTCCATTTTAACAGTTAAAACCGATTCCACTATATTTTTAACACCTAAAGGACCCGCCATCCCTCCTCTAAGGGTAAGCGGAATAGCTGGAAACTTCTATAGCCGTAAAGTACGCTTAGGTGAAAACCAAAGAGTAAACAG